>Ga0209460_1000372_pt1 | contig 43545 bp, 37 predicted proteins | sample EBPBio132013_DNA_FD_185868 | JGI IMG/M metagenome (GOLD analysis project Ga0209460, IMG submission 185868) | Wastewater treatment Type I Accumulibacter community from EBPR Bioreactor in Madison, WI, USA - Reactor 2_5/13/2013_ DNA (SPAdes)... | ecosystem: Engineered > Bioreactor > EBPR >... | reverse complement strand
TTGCATTTGTACAATTAATAGTTTAAATTTGATTTAATAAAATAAAAATATTAAGCGTTGCTTAATGTTCTTCTGTATAACAAAACCTGAGAATTTTGCAAGCAGAAGGGCTGTATAAAGCAACACGCCGCACGGCGTGTTCTTTTGTCTGTTACTTTTAATCTTGCAAGGCTCTCTCAGGTGCCAGTTATAATTAGAATGTGCAGCAGAGGTTCACGCCTAATTTTAATAATTAAAACTGTTTTTTGAGCCTGAAAACAAATACATTTTTATGAAAAAAATTATATTAATTTTTTGTTTTTTTTGTTTAGGGTTTAAATTTTGTTTAAATGCTCAAACAGCTTCTACAGATTGTGCAAATAGCCCTACTTTATCAACAGCCACATACACTAATTTATCTACAACAAATAATGTAAGTTGGTATACATTTATTGCAAATTCAACTGTAGAACAATTTACACTAGTTAGTAACAGTAACAATTCTTTATATAAAATTTATAAAGTAGAAGTTTATACGCAGCCTTGCAATACAGGAATACTGTTAGCAAAAGATTCTTTAACAGATTTATCAGACTCAATTCTAACCATATCTTTAAATCAGTTAAACCCAGCTAATAAGCTAAGAATTAAAATCTATAGAGAGTCGATAAACCATGAACCTTCATTTTTTTCAATCACTTTTAAAGCACCAGAATTTTGTGGATTCAGTTGGTCAATTTCTCCACCTAATTTAATTAGTTACAACCCATTAAATTATACATATTATTATGATTATTACCATGCATGTTTAAAAGATAACGTTACAGGCGCCCCTATAAATACAAGTTTATGGCCAAATAGTTTTGATTGCATTGCAAATATCACAACAGGTTGTAGTAATACTTCAGAATCGTTTGGTGTAATTTATATTTCATATAGTCCTGTTTCTTCTGGTAATCCGGGTACTTGGCTACCAGGCAATGTTCCAATTGTTATTTTTTCAAATGTCGCAGGTACTACATATACTACACAAATTACACCTACTGGCACACTAGCATTAAGCTTAAACATTATAGGAGCAACAACATATACAATTTCAACTTTAATAAATTGCGATCCTAGTTCAATAACGCCAAATTCATCACCTGAAGATGTTGAATTTTGTTCGTGCAATAAATTAATTGTAAATGTACAACCTTTTCAATGTAATATTAATGTTCCTGCTCCGCTTTGTGCTAACCAGCCATTTTGTTTTGGAACAACAAATCAAATCCCTTATTCATCAGATTACACTCTGGCTGGCGGTCTTAACATAGTTCAGGCAGTTCCAGTTGGTGGAGGTATACCAATTAACGCATCTACTATAACAGCAAGTAGTAACAACATTTGTTTTAATTCAGGGTTACCTGCTGGTACATACAATTTAATTAATAATTCTTCACTTGTCTATTTTCATAATACTAATAGTTCATTAAATTATACTTGTGTATGTACAAATACTGTACTAATTAATATTAATAACCCACCAACCGGACCAACAACAATAATTGCTAACCCTACAAACATTTGCATTACAGAAAGCGCAACATTAACGGCAAATTCAACAGGAGCAAATAATTATATTTGGCAACCCGGAGGTGTTAATAGTCTTTCAATAATTGTTACACCAACCTCATCAACAACATATTCTGTAATGGCATATGCAGGAACATGCCCTGGACCAACTGCTCAAATAACTATAGAACCTCAAAACTGCTGCAAATTCCCTAAAAACAATGGGTTATATTTTAATAATGTTACTTTAGTACCTCCTTTTACCTTTGGGGCTACACCTTGGGCATTGTTAACATCAGGCGGAACGTATAACAGTATAAGCATTAGTGTGCCTACAGGTAGTAATATTAACAATGCTAAGATTGCAGTTACAGGCTCGTTAATTATTAATGTCAATAATTTAACCTTTAACAATGGTAATTTTATTTTTACCGAAGCAGCTCAAATAAACCAAAATGGAAGTAATACAACATTAAACAAATGTTATTTGCGTGCCTGCGAAAAAAACTGGAAAGGCATAATTACAACTAACGTATTAAATATTACAAACTCTGTTATAGAAGATGCTCAATACGCTGTTTTTGTGCCTGCCAACACTATTGCGCACCCCGGTTTGTTAGTTAACAATACCCTGTTTAACAAAAACCTAAGTGCTGTATTTGTTTTAAGTCGTAATTTTAATGCATATAACTTTAGCGGTAATATTGTAACCAGCAGGCAACTATCTAACACTCTTTATGATTTTACAAGCACAACACCTTGGCAATACATGAGTGGCTTAACTACTTTAGATTTAAGTACAACCCCAACTGCATTTTTATTAGGCTCAACAGTATTAGGTATTAGCAATACCATAAGAGGCCAGTATGGCGTGCTATTAGTAAATGCTAACGATTTAACAACTTCTAACGGTGTTAGTGTGGGTAATACACATGCAAGCCCTGTAATTAAAGCCAACCGCCGTTGTGTTTACGATAATTTAAGATTTGGTGTTTACGCACTTGGTAGTAAATTAGCAGTTATAAATTCGCATATACAAAATATTTATGGTGATGGCAGTAATCCTGCCACAGCCTCAGCATATTTAGAAAAATCTAAAGCCGTATTTGGTTACTCTGGCTCAGGGCCAGTGCCTGCACGTTATACAAATACTGTACACGTTTGCACCAATGGAGTATTAGCAACTAACCAAAGCTCGTTTACTGTTGCAAATAATAGCTTTAATTATGTAACTAATTATGCAAACCATATTTACAATATAAATTATGCAAGTTCTTTTATTTATAACAATACAATAAGTGATAATAACTTTACACAATGTAATTACGATTTGTATGCTTTTGATAACCGAAGAATTAACTTAAGTTTTCAAAACAACACCTCTACATTTACTTTACCAACTATTAAACCTAAAGCTAATTACTATGTATATGTAAACGAAATTAATAAACCCGCAGCAGCCTATTACGAAATTAAGTTAAACAGCCCTTTAAATGGTAAACAAAATGGCTTTAGTTTTTTAAATGTGTATGGTGCAAAAGTGGTAGATAACGATGTAAACATTATACCACCGCCTCCAAGTGCATTTAATGCTAATATTGCCTTACAAAATACCGATTACAGCGAGTTTTTAAACAACAACTTAAACGTAGTACCTAATGCCTTAAGCTCGTTTAACAATTACGGTATTTTAACCGATATTAGTGCAAACAATTTATTTTGTGGCAATAACATTATTAACTCGGGTACCAGTTTAAAATTTCAAGGGCCAAGCCCAAGCCGTGTTTACAATAACAGTTTAAACAACAACCCTGGCAACCCTTGCCAGTTTGGTATTTGGTTAGACCAATTTGCAAACATTGGCCCCATTACCTTTACAACAGCTTTAGGTAACCTTACTGCCAATAACGAGTTTGGCGATTTTAGTTTTGCCGATACCTACTCTCAGTTTAGTAGTATAGGTAGCACAATAGATTACCAAGGTGCAGCTAGTGCAGGTAATATTTATTACCCGAATGTTAATTTAATATCTTCACCTGCAAGCTCGTGCACTCCAAACCCAAACTCTTCGGTTGGTTTTCCAATATGTAATAGTACATTTTTAGCATTTATACAAAATTTAAGTGCAGGGGTGCCACCTTTTTTAAATGGTTTATTAAATTTTGGTGCCAATACCACCAACGCCAACGCCATGGCGCGTAAAAGTATTTTTGAGTTATTTAAAAAAGGTAGTTTTAATACAGCCAGTTTAAGCAATTACAACAGTTTTATGAGTGCCAATGCCAGTGCCAACACGGGTAAATTTTATACAATAGATAGTTTAATTTACAATTATGCTCTTACCACTAACAGTTTAAACTTAGCGCAGATGTTAAGTCAAAATACAAGTGCTATAGCAACCAACACGGTAGAGCAAAACCAAATTAATTTTAATGCCATTTACTACAGTTACTTAACTAACCCGGCAAGCATTACTCCTGCACAATTTACTAGTTTACAAAACATAGCGCAAATGTGCCCATTTACAAATGGTACCAGCGTTTACCAAGCCCGTGCCGTATTGCGTTATTTTAACGATAGCACTTATTACACTAACCCCTGCGAGTTTAATTTACCTAGTGTAGCTGGTAGTGGCAGTAGATTGGGTAGTGTATTAAATGAAAAGGATAAAGAAGTAGAAAACATGGTAACAAAAACACAATTATACCCTAATCCTGCTAATACTGAAATTGAAATAAAAACAACATTAAATAATGCTACTATAGAAATTTACAATATACTTGGGCAGTTAATTTTAAAATCTAAATTAACTAATGATACAAAGTTAAATGTTACAGAATTAAAAACCGGTACTTATTTTTACAACATATTAAGTAATGGTATAAAAGTAGAGGCAGATAAATTAATTATAAATCATTAAGTTTTCGTTTTGTGAGTTTAATAAAGCAAATAAATTTTAAAAATAGGTTAATTTTTTTTAGCCTATTTTTAATTTTTAAAATTACTACTGCTCAATTAAATTTAATCGTAAATCCAAGTTTTGAAGACACTATACAAATACCTACAAATCAAGGTCAATTTAATTTATGTAAAAATTGGATAATTTCATTCGGAACACCAGAATATTTTTCTACTTTTTCGCCTACAACAAACACAATATTTTCTAATTGTTTGGTTAGTATCCCAAAATCAGATTTTGGATTGCAATATGCCAATGAAGGAAACTATTATTCAGGTGTTGGAATGTTTTATTTTCCAAGTTGGGCCGGTTATTCTAAGTTTTCAGTTTATTTTGAATTGCTTGGTGGTAAATTAGTTAATCCGCTTAATCCTAGTCATGTTTACAATTTTAATCTATATTATAGTAACGCGGAAATTTCAAAATATATAAATAATCAATTATCAGTTTATTTTTCGAAAGAAGCTTACCAACTAAACACTGGAATTTTTAATCCAAATAGTCAAATTTGGTATGATACAACTATAAATTGTATTACCCCTCAAATAAATAATGATACAACTTTGTTTTTAAATTCAGATACAGTTAATTGGCATTCTTTTGGAGGTTGTTTTATTGCAAAAGGAGGCGAAAAATTTATAACAATTGGTAATTTTAAAGATGGGAAATATCAAAAATATTTACCCTTAGCCACTAATTTTACCCCTAGTCCACAAAGTAATAACAATTCCGAATATTCTTATTTATTTATTGATGATTTATCCTTATACGATATGGGTTATTATAGTGGCACAATTAAAGTTAAAAAAGATACAGCAATTTGTAATGGTATTGCATACACAATTGGTAATAATATTAAAGATAGCAGTACTATAAATTGGTGGCCACCAAATGGTTTAAGTTGCACCAATTGCCCAAACCCCATTGCTAACCCAACAGTTACAACAAAATATTATGTTACTAAAACATTGTGTAACTATATAAGTAAAGATAGCATTACAATTACTGTACACACTCCCACAACAACAGCCAATGCAGGTGCAAGCCAAACCCTTTGTTTAAACGAGCAACAGCAATTAGGTACTAATGATGCAAATGCTTATAGCACTTACACCTGGCAACCTTACCAAAACTTAAGCTGTTTAAATTGTGCGCAACCCTTTGCAAACGCTGTTGGTAACATAACTTATACCTTAAGCCGGCAAGAGTGTAGCAGCATAACACAAAGTACCGTTAACCTTACTTTAGATGATTGTGAGTTACTTTTACCACAAGGCATAAGCCCCAATGGCGATGGTTTAAACGAGCAACTGCAAGTAATTGTACCCAATGCCCAAAGTGCTAAACTTACTGTATTTAACCGTTGGGGCAGCGAGTTGTATAGTGTAAGCAACACCAAACCAGCAACAAACAGTAAATACCCTTTAAGTATAGAGTTAACTTGGGATGCTAAAGCACACAAAGGTTTAATATTAGGCAATGGCATTGTACCAAGCGGCACTTATTTTTACATTGTAGAAGTAACCCAAAACAACGGCACCAAAAAAGTGTATAAAGAATTTGTACAAGTGGTTTATTAGGTGTAATAAGTATTAAATTTTTTAAAATACTTTCCTTTTAAGTTTTATGTTTTTTTTAAACTTTATAAACTAGTAAATTGTTATCTTTACTATAATGGAAATTTTTTTACTGTTAGTTGTTATAACATTAATTATTGTTTATCAATTTAAAAATAAGTCTAAAATTAACTTATTGCAAACAAAGTTAGATGAGTTTAATTTAAGAATAAAGTTACTACAACAACGGCTTGAAGAAAAAAATACAACTGTAACTAACGTATCTAATCAAGAAAAAGAAATTACAAAACAAGTTATTGAGGAAATTAAACCAGTTGAAAAAGAACAACCAATTATTGCCGAAGAAAAAATTATAGAAAAAACAGAACACACTTCTTTTGCAGAAACAAAAACAGAACAACAACAACAACAACAACAACTAACAAATACAATTGCACCAATTAAAAAAGAAAATTGGTTTACGAATTTCAAGAAAAATAACCCTGATTTAGAAAAATTTGTTGGCGAAAATTTAGCCAGTAAAATTGGAATTGGCGTACTTGTTTTGGGTATAGCATTTTTTGTAAAGCTAGCTATTGATGAAAATTGGATTAATGAAATAGCCCGAGTTGGTATTGGTTTATTGTGTGGAGGTATTTTAATTGTATTAGCGCATAAACTTCAAAAAAAATATAAAACATTTAGTTCTATTTTAATTGCAGGAGGCGTTTCAGTTTTTTATTTTACAATTGGCATTGCGTTTCACGAGTATCATATTTTTTCTCAAACTGTAGCTTTCCTTATAATGATTGTAATTACACTATTTGCAGTATTTACATCAATACTCTACAATAAAATAGAATTAGCTGCTTTGTCGTTAATAGGAGGTTTTGCTACACCAATTATGTTAAGCACAGGAGGGGGCAATTATAAAATTTTATTTAGTTACATTTTAATTTTAGATGTAGGAATGCTTGTATTGGCCTATTTTAGGAAGTGGCATTTAATCAATATTTTATCATATTTATTTACTATTATAATTTATGTGGGTTGGCTTAAAGCCGATTGTTTAAGCGCACCATATCCACCATACAAGGGCGCACTATTTTTTGGAATGATATTTTATGTGTTATTTATTATAATGAATTTAATAAATAATTTAATAAAAAAACTACCATTTAAAGCAATAGATTTTTCGATTTTACTTGCCAATAGTTTTGTGTTTTATATAAGTGGTATGTTAATTTTAAATAGTTACCATGCCGAGTGGAAAGGTGTTTATACCATAATAATGGCACTTATAAATTTAACTTGCGCATTTGTAATATTTAAATTAAATGGAGCTGATAAAAAATTACTTTATTTATTATTTGGTTTAACCTTAACTTTTGTAACGCTTGCAATACCAGTTCAATTAAACGGTAATTACATTACTTTATTTTGGGCTTTAGAAGCCTTATTGTTATTGTATTTAGCTCAAAAATCTTCTATAGTAATATTTAGGTTTGCTTCATTTATAATAACAACATTAATGCTATTTAGTTTGTTTATGGATTGGATTCAGGTATATTCTGGAAACAATTATAATTACGAACCTTATAAACCCGAATCATTAAAAATAATTTTAAACAAAGCTTTTATTACAGGAATAATATCAAGTGTTTCGTTTATAATTAGTAGTTTATTAATTAAAAATGAAACTGAAAAATTAAAATATTTAGGAATTGTATTTAATCCAAAAGGTTACAGAATTTATTTAAAAATTTCGGCAGTTTGTTTGTTGTATTTAACAGGTTTTTTAGAGGTAATTCATCATTCGTCTAATTATTTTTATTCGGCATACACAACCAGTATAGTTACATTTTCTTACCATTTAATATTTTTTAGTTTGCTTAATTTGCTTGTAAAATCAAACAGTTCAAACGCAATTAAATTAATTAACTTTATTTTAAATTATATTAATATTGGTTTATTTGCATTGCTGTTTGCTTGGTTTCCTTTAGCTGAAATTAAAGTTTTTACATATAATGGTATTCATTCGTACATTGGATTTATTATGCATTATTTTAGTTTAGCTTGTGTTGCATTTATGGCATTTAAAATGTATAAAGTAAGAACAGAGTCAAATACGCCCATTGCAAACATGAAAATTTTAAATTCTATTTTATTAATTACATGTATAGTTTATTTATGCAGTATTGAACTTACTTTACACACCTTAAAATTAAGTGTACAACCACTTGAAAATGTATATGATTTAAATTTGAACTTAACTAAAAAAATTGAGTTTGATAAAATAAAAATACTTTCGCATAAAGTAGGTTACCCTATTTTGTGGGGGTTAATTGCTTTTGTTACCTTGTTTATCGGAATGAAAAAACAAGCAAAAATCTTACGAATTTTAGCTTTATTATTATTAGGCATTACGTTGGTTAAACTATTTACATTTGATATAAGCAATGTATCTAAAGCAGGAAAAATAATTGCATTTGTAATACTTGGTGTTTTATTATTGATAATTTCATTTATGTATCAAAAAATTAAAAATTTACTTATAGATGATAAAAATGAACAAACCGAAAGTAAAATTGAAAACTAAGTTTAAACTTATTTGCTTAGTTAGTTTTATTATTGTTGTGTTAATTAATAATGTAGTTGCACAACAGTTTAAATACAAATCTGCTCTTTCTACAATTAGTGTATCTAGTCTTTATAAAGTTGAGTTAAATCCTTTGGTTCAAAATTATTGTTTTTCAAATTATAAAGATTTAAGAGTTGTAGATAGTGGAGGGAACCAAAAACCCTATGTTATTTTAAGCGAACCAATTTTAAAATCAGCAAATGATTTTATTAAATACACAATTGTTTCGCAAAACCATTTTAAAAATTATACTGAAATTGTAATTGAAAATCCAACAAAAGAAAAAATTTCAAATATAGCTTTTAACATAAACAATTCTGAAGCATTAAAATTATGTACAATTGAAGGGAGTGATGATTTAAAACAATGGTACAGTATTAGTAAATTACAAACGCTTTCGTTAAGTTATAACGAGCAATACACAAACCAGTTTAAATGTTTATATTTTCCGTTAAGCAATTATAAATATTTTAGGTTGCTAATTGACGATTGGTCATCTGAGCCTTATAAGGTTAATTCTGCCGGATATTTTAAAAATTCTTTAATATCTGGTAAATTAAACAAAGTTGCAAATTCATTTCAATTATCAACTAATCAAAAAATCACTACACTAAAATTATCAATTTCGGGTAATCAAAGTGTGCAGCAATTAGTTTTTAAAATTTCGCAACCTCATTTGTTTTTGCGTAAAGCTTCTATTTATTATAAAGAAAAAATAAAAGTTGCTAAACAAATAGAAACAGAACAAAAACAAATCATTAAAAATTTTACTTTAAATTCTAATGAGCCGTTAATTATCGATATTCCTGAAACTCAAAAAAATGAACTTTATATAGATATTGAAAATGAAGATAACGAAGCATTACAAATTGATAGTGTAATAACTAATCAATTAGCACGTTTTTTAATTTTTGACGCAGCACAAAATCAACAATACTTTTTAAAATGTGGGAATGATAGTTTACAATTACCAAACTATGACATTGCTAATTTTGTTAATGGAAGCCCGCAATTTTATCCTGAACTTAAATTTTCAAGTTTTGAAAAAATAGAAATAGTTTCTGAGGTTAAAAATAAACAACCTCAATTTTTTGAATCTAAACTATTTATTTGGATAGCAATTTCGGTTTGTTCTTTAATTATTGGTTTGTTTTCAATAAAAATGATTAAAAATTTAAAGTAGAAATAATTTAATAATTATATAAAGCTTGTACTGCTAAATCGTAACTATTTAATCCAAAGCCTGATATTGAACCTTTACAAACAGGTGCAATTAAACTCGTGTGCCTAAATTCTTCACGGGCAAATATATTACTTATATGTACTTCTATAACTGGAATACTAACTGATGAAATTGCATCTCTTATTGCAACAGAAGTATGAGTATATGCCGCTGCGTTTAATATTATACCATTGCATGTTACGTCAAATTCCTGAATTTTAGTAACCAATTCTCCTTCTATATTACTTTGGAAATGGTTAAAAGAAATTGTATTGTATTTCTGAATTAATTCCTTATAAAATTCGTCAAAACTTTTAACACCATAAATGTTTTTTTCACGCGTTCCTACCCTATTAATGTTAGGACCGTTAATTATGGCTATTTTAAAGTTATGCTCTGCCAAATTTGTAAAGTACTTTTTCATGACTCCATAATGCGCCTAAAAAAGTTTTTTTATCGTGGTATGGAACATTAAATTCTTGCGCAGTTTGTTTTACTATTTTAGAAAGTTTGCTATAATGAATATGACAAATATTTGGAAATAAATGATGTTCTACTTGATGATTTAAGCCTCCAACTAACCAACTAAAAATTTTATCGCGAGTACCAAAATTCATTGTTGTTCTTAATTGATGAACAGCCCAATCGTTTTCTAAATTTACACCATCTGCTGCAATTGGAAATTCAGTATCAGCAACAACATGCGCTGGTTGAAAAATACAAGCTAAAACAAAACCTGCAACATAATGTACAGTTAAAAATCCAACAACCCAGTTTAAAAATGTCATGTTTGGTACTGTAAAAAATGGTATTATCATATAAGCGAAATAAAGAACTTTTGATAAAGCAATTATAAAAAACTCTTTAGATAAAGTAGAGTTTGCAGCTTTTACATGTCCGTTTTTATTGTATCTAAAAATTTGACGAAAATCTTTTGTTGATGTCCACATCATAGTCATCATACCATAAAAAAACCAAGCATAAATAAATTGAAAACGGTGTATGAATCTTAATTTTGAATGTGGTTCAAATCTCATAAAGCCTGGAGGAGCAATATCCTCATCGTGTTCGTGCACATTAGTAAATGTATGATGAATTACATTGTGTTGTATTTTCCAGTTTGTAGCATGGCCACCAAGCATATTAATAGTGTAACCAAAAATTGTATTTATTGTTTTGTTTTTACTGAATGAACCATGGCAAGCATCGTGCATTACACATAAACCAATTCCGGCCATAGATAAACCCATTAATGCAGCTAATCCCCACCAAGCCCATTTACTATCAAACACATTAAAACACAATAAAAAGTAAGGGATAAAATACATTGATATCATAAACGCAGTTTTAAGATACATGTTTAGGTTACCAGTTTTACTTATGTTATTATCTTTAAAATATGCATCTACACGTTTTTTAAGTTCAGAGTAAAATTGCCTATTTGAGTTGTTGAATCGTAGAATTTTTTTAGCTTCCATAGTTAGGTTGCAAATATAAAACTTTTTAATGAGTTTTTTGTTTTAAAAGTAAAGCCTATGTTTTTAATTACTAACAATAAATGTTTGAAAATCAAACTTATAGAACGTGTGTTTTTCGACATACACTGATATAAATCATTTAAACTTATAGTTTAATACGTTAAATAAATAAAATGAAAATTAAGAAAAACTAAGATGTTGTTTTTTTCTTTTTAAACCAAATTTGTAAAAGCGTTTTTATTTGATTTTTAAATATAAAAGCTAACAAAATATAGGGTATTGTCATTAAATACAAAATGCCTGAATTTAAACCTCGTGCAATTGCTCTCGAGTCTGATTTTAACGAACTTTCTGCAGCGGCTTTACACATTGCGCATTGCGCTGTTAAATCAATGTTAGAGGCAATTACAAAAAGTATTATAGATAAAACTATTTTTTTGTTAAGCATAAATGTTGTTGCAAATTTACTTAATTAATTTTGTTATAAAATAACTTTAACAAATTATACTCAAATAATAATTTCAAAGTTATTAAAACCAACCTTTTTTCTTTTTGCCTCCAACTCCTAAAGCGCCTAATAAACCTCGAGTTAATTCTTTAAAAATTGTTCGTCCAACTTGCCTTACCATTGTGTTTTCGGTTGCTTTTTCTATTATAGATTTTTCTGGTTTTGATTTTGATGTTTTTGGTGTTTCTGTTTCAACATCTTCTTCACTTTTATTTGCTTTTTCTTCTAAACGTTTGTTAAATATTTCGTAAGCGCTTTCTCTATCTACAACTTGGTTGTACTTATCTAACAATTTACTTTTCGAAACAATTTCGTTTAATTCATCTTGAGAAATTACACCAATTCTACTACTTGGAGCTTTTAAGTGAACTGCCGCTAAAGGAGTAGGGATACCTTTTTCGTTTAGTGCAGAAATTAATGCTTGGCCAATACCTAAACTGGTAAGCAATTCATCTGTTTTGTAAAATTCTGAAATTGGATAATTTTCGGCAGTTTTTTTAATTGCTTTTCTATCTTTTTCAGTAAAAGCTCTTAAGGCATGTTGCACTTTTAAACCCAATTGAGCTAAAACAGATTCAGGAACATCGTAAGGGTTTTGAGTTATAAAAAATACACCAACGCCTTTACTTCTAATTAATTTTATAATACTTTCTATTTGATCGAGCAGTGCTTTACTTGCTTCATTAAAAATTAAATGCGCTTCATCAATAAATACACATAATTTAGGTTTTTCAATGTCTCCAACTTCAGGAAAAGTAGAATATATTTCGGCCAATAAGCTTAACATAAATGTTGAAAATAATTTAGGTTTATCTTGAATGTCTGTTAATCTTATTATTGAAGCAATGCCTTCGCCATTTTCGTTTGTTCGTAATAAATCATTTACTTCAAAACTTTTTTCGCCAAAAAATTGTTCAGCACCTTGACTTTCAAGTTCAACTACTTTTCTTAAAATAGTACCTAAACTTGCTGTAGAAATATTTCCATATTCTTTCTGTAAATCAGATTTTCCATCTTCACTTGCAAATTTTATTAATGCTTTAAAATCTTTTAAATCTAATAGCAATAAGCCTTTGTCATCTGCATATTTAAAAAGCATTGCTACTAGTCCGCTTTGTGTTTCGTTTAATTCAAGTATTTTACTAAATAAAACAGGTCCAAACTCACTTACTGTAGCGCGTAATTTTATTCCAGAACCTCCGCTAATACTCATTAATTCAGATGTTGTTCCTTTGGCAGCATAAGGAATTCCGATTAAATTATGCCTTTCTTCAATTTTAGCATTTAATGCGCCTGTTTTAGAAATTCCACTTAAATCACCTTTTAAATCCATTAGCAATACAGGTATTCCTGCGCTACAAATACTTTCTGCTATTATTTGCATAGTAACTGTTTTACCTGTACCTGTTGCGCCAGCAATTAAACCATGTCTGTTTAATGTTTTAAGTGGAATTTTAACTTGGGCTTCTTTAATTGGAGATCCGTTTAAAATGCCTGCTCCTAATGTAATTGCATTACTGCTATTGTAGCCTGTAATAATTGATTGTGTAAAATTATCTTGTAAGCTCATCTTTATTTATGTTTTAAGTTTTTTTGAATATAATTACTAGTTGGTAATAAACTTTCTTGAATACGTTTGGCGTATGTTATACTGTCTATAATTTCTTTTTGTTTTAATTGAAGTTGTTCTTTTTGTTCTTCTACTTCAAGTTTTTGTTTATTAATTATGTTGTTTTTTTCAGCCAATTCTAAATTAGATTTTCTTTTATTTAAGTAAGCTTTAGATATAAATAAAGTTGAAATTAATACAATTGAAAAAATAATTAAATAAAAATACTTTAACTTTTTCTGAAAATTAATTTCAATTTTTAACAGATTTTCTTTTTCTTTATTTTTTATATCTTCAATTTCTTTTTGTTGTTTGAATTTATAATTCATTTCGTTTTGAAGTAGCTTTCTTGTCATCCCTTCATTAAAGATACTATCGTTTAATTGATTATAAGCTACTAAATAATTAAAAGCATTTTCGGTTTGATTTAAAAGTTCATATATTTTATATAAATTTTTATAAGCTTCTTTTTGTTTGGTTAACACATTTGTTTTGTTTGCATATTCTAATTGAAGTAAAAAGTTTTCTTTTGCTTCAGTCAAATTATTTATTGAAAGGTAATAATTTCCAATTCCATTGTAACACTCACATATACCTTCGTAGTTCCTTAAAGAGTCTTCGATATGTAAAGCTTTTTTAAAATTTTCAAAACTGTTTTCAGGTTTACTTTTTAAAAGTAAAAATCCTAATTTAATTAATGAATGGGATAAGGCAGGCCCATAAGAAGATTTTTTATTTATAATAAGGGATTGGTTGTAATATTTTAATGCACTATCATTTGTTTTGTTGTTGTAAAAATCTGCAATAGCATTTAAAGCTATTGATGCACCTGCGTAATTTTTAACTTCTAATTCTAATTTTAATGCTTTAAAAAAATACTCTAAACAAACAGGGTCTTGTTGATTTAAAAAAATTTCACCTATTTCTGTTAAACTATTAGCATATCTTTTTTTCTCACCTAATTTGTCTTTAATTATAGATGATTTTATTAAATAATTTAATCCTAAATCTAAATGCCCTTTCCGCACATAAATACTTCCTATGTTATGATGAAACATTGAAATTTTTAAAGAATCTTTTGTTCTTTCTGCTATAATTAAAGCCTTTTTATAATATTGTAAAGCTAAATCTAAATTGCCTTTAGCTCTGTTAAGCATTCCTTTATACCCAAAATAATCTGCATAAATTTTCTCTGATTTGTTTTTTTTAGCTAAATTATATAATGTTCTAATATTATTTTCTGCATCAGAATATAAACCTTGCCTTATTTGATAAAATACTAAAATTGTTAGTTTTTTAGATTTTACCGAGTCATTTGGTGCATTATTAATTAGGTTTATTAACGAATCAACATTGCAATTAGATTTTAATGAAATGCTATTAATTAACAAGCAAAGTGTAAAAACTATTTTAAATACTTTAAACAAAACTTTAGCAAATTAGTTAATATTACTAAACAAAAATAGTAAATATTGTTTTTAAAATGAGTAAGTTATATATTATACCAACTCCAATTGGAAATCTTGACGATATTACTTTAAGAGCAGTTAAAATTTTAAATGAGTGCGATTTAATTTTAGCTGAAGATACAAGAACTAGTAGCTTTTTACTTAAACATTTAAATATTCAAAAGCCTTTAAAATCATACCACCAACATAACGAACATAAAATTTTAGAAGAACTAATAACTGAATTAAAAAACGGAAAAACAATTGGATTAATAAGCGATGCAGGTACACCTGCAATAAGCGACCCCGGTTTTTTACTTGTGAGAGAAGTTATTAAAAATGAAATAGAAGTTTGTTGTTTACCTGGTGCTACTGCTTTTGTTCCAGCTTTAGTAAATAGTGGTTTTCCTTGTAACGAATTTAGTTTTTATGGTTTTTTACCTCAAAAAAAAGGAAGACAAACTAAACTTAAACAATTAAAAGAAGATCATAAAACAATTATACTTTATGAATCTCCGTTTAGACTTATAAAGCTATTAGAAGAAATAAAAATATTTTTAAGTGATGATTTACAAGTTTGTGTTTGTAGAGAATTAACAAAAGTTTTTGAAGAAATTAAAAGAGGTACACCTTCAGAATTAATTAATTTTTATACTCAAAAACCTCCAAAAGGAGAAATTGTAGTTGTTATTGAAAATAAATCCATAATTGAAAATAAAAACCCGTAAAATTATGAGTAGAAAACTTAAATTTGGTGCCCCTCCTGGAACTTTACATTATACAGGTGTTGCAAAAAATGAAAGAATAAAAATTTCATTAATTGAGTATAACGAAACAGAATATATTGAGGAAGAATTTTACGATTTAAGTGATTGTTTATCTCATGTTAAACCAAATATGGTAAAGTGGATAAACGTTGAGGGGGTTCATAAAACAGAATTAATTGAAAAAATAGGTAAACTTTACAATTTACATTCGCTTACGTTAGAAGATATTGTGAATGTTGATCAACGCCCAAAATTTGAAGAGTATGATAATTACCTTTTAAGTATAATGAAAATGATTGTTTATAATGAAGAAGTTCATTCTGAACAATTAAGCATGATTTTATTTGATAACACAGTTATTTCTTTTCAAGAACCAAATGGTGGCGATGGCTTTGATATTGTTAGAAATAGAGTTAGAAATAGCAAAGGAAGAATTAGAAAGTTAGGCGCAGATTATTTATTTTATTCGTTAATGGATGCTGTAGTTGATTGTTATTTTCATGCTATTGAAAAAATAGGAGATAAGGTTGAAATTTTAGAAGAAGAAATAATGAACTCGCCTAAAAAAAGCACATTAATTGAATTGTACGAATTAAAACGTGAAATAATATTTTTAAGAAAACAAGTTTGGCCTTTAAGAGATTTAGTTGCAAATCTTATTCGTTCAGAAAGTTCATATATTACAGATAATACGCAATTGTTTTTGCGCGATTTACAAGATCATTGTACCCGAATAATAGATACAGTTGAAACCTATAGAGATTTGTTAAGTGGGATAATGGATATTTATTTAAGCACAAATGCAAATAAAATGAATGAGGTAATGAAAGTGTTAACTATTATGAGTAGTATTTTTATTCCGGTTACATTTATTGCAGGTGTTTATGGTATGAACTTTGAAAACATGCCCGAGCTTAAAACTCAATATGGATATTATTTTACTTGGGGCATAATGCTTGCAGTAATTATTGGTTTATTAATTTATTTTAAACGAAAAAAATGGATGTAATATTTGGTTTATGTTTAGATAAATTTAAAAGACGTAAGTATTCTAGTTTTTACATCTGAATCTAATGCTTTACCATTTGTTTTTATTACAATAACTTTTGTTGTATTGGGTTGCCAAATAAATATTTCATCTGCAATTCCCATATTTTGATTTTTGCCTTTGTATAAATCACAATTTATTTTTATGTTTTTGCTTGATATTATTGCTTTGTAACCATTTCGTATTGTGTAGGGTATAAATTTTGTTGTTTTCCCCGTTTTTTTAAAAACAGAATCATTTCGAACAATGTAATTATGTTGAATTACAATTTCTTGTAAACTGCCTTTATATCGTTCTACGTAAAACACTACGCTATCAAAACATTTATTGTAAATCTTACCTTCCTCGCTTGTTGATGGTATTGCTACATCAACTCTATATTCATCTTCTGTTATTGGTAAAAAATTCCAAACACTTGGTAAATCAAGCTTAAAATTGTTTGCATTGTCTTTTTGCGTTCTATAATTACTTTGCGATTGTAATTGAGAAATAATTAAAAAACTACTTATAAAAAATAAAATCCTAATCATTCTTGCTTGCCTGCTAGTAAATACATAACTGCCATTCTTACAGCAACACCATTTTCAACTTGATCTAAAATTATAGATTGATTTGAGTCTGCAACATCACTTGTTATTTCTACCCCTCTATTAATTGGACCAGGATGCATTATTACAATTTTTTTGCCTAAGTTATCTAGAATTTGTTTGTTTAAACCATATAACATACTGTACTCGCGTAATGATGGGAAAAATTTTATATCTTGTCTTTCAAGCTGTATTCTAAGCATATTAGCTACATCGCACCATTCTAAAGCTTTTTTTAAATCTAATTCAACTTCAACACCTAATGAAGTAATGTATTTTGGTATTAATGTTTGAGGGCCACAAACTTTTACTTTTGCTCCAAGTTTTTGTAAACAAAATATATTAGAAAGCGCAACACGCGAGTGTAAAATATCTCCAACAATAACAATTTTTTTATCTTTTATACTTCCTAATTTTTCGTTAATTGAAAATGCATCTAATAATGCTTGTGTTGGATGTTCGTGAGCGCCATCGCCTGCATTTACAATTTTTGCATTTACTTTTTTAGATAAAAATATTGCAGCTCCAGGGCTAGAATGTCGCATAACTATCATATCTACTTTCATCGCTAAAATATTGTTTACCGTATCTACTAATGTTTCGCCTTTTTTAACAGATGAATTAGATGCCGAAAAATTTATAACATCTGCACTTAATCTTTTTTGTGCTAATTCAAACGATAATCTTGTTCGTGTTGAGTTTTCAAAAAATAAATTTGCAACTGTAATATCTCTTAATGATGGTACTTTTTTTATGGGTCTATTTATTACTTCTTTAAAATTTTGAGCTGTAGAAAGGATTAATTCAATGTCATTTTTTGTGATATTTTTAATTCCTAATAAATGTTTTTGACTTAAATAACTCATATTTATGTTTGTTGTAAATAACGTTTTTTAATTATGTTTATATGATGCTTTGAGTGCCCGCTAATAAAATACCCTATGCTTAATGGGGTAATTTCATATGAACCAACCTTACCAATTTCAACTAAATTTAAATTTGTAAATGATTTAAAAAGACCAATAGTATTTTTTCTACTTGCGTCAAAATCATTTAATATATCGTTTATTGTTAATTGATTTAGTTCTGCGTTTGCGGCATAATCATCTTCATTAAAAGGCTGTAAAATTTGTTTGTCTTTTCTTGCAATATGTAAAGCGCGAAAAGCTAAAGTTCTCTCACAATCTATAATGTGTTGTAAAACCTGTTTAATTGTCCATTTATCTTTATCATAAGCAAAATTAATTTTATCAATAGGTATTGATGTGATAAATTGTTTGCTTTGTTTCAAATCATTTTCTAAAGCCTCAATTACATTTTTTTCTTCAATTAAGTTAAAATAATGTGTGTAATATGAAGGATATGTATTTTCTTTAGGAAACATTATTTACTTAAAAGGGTTATTCTATCAGTTTTTGTTAGTTCTTTCCAATCTACCTTCACATTTTGCGTTTCTATACTGTCAATTGTTATACCAACATATTTAGCTTGTATAGGCACATGTCTTGCAAATCTTCTATCAACTAATACTAATAATTCAACATCTTTTGGTCTGCCAAAAGCTAACATGGCGTCTAATCCTGCTCTTATAGTTCTTCCTGTAAACAAAACATCGTCAATAAGAATTACGTTTTTATCTTCAATAATAAAATCAATGTTTGTTTTGTTTGGTATTAATTCTTTTTTTCTAAAATCATCTCTATAAAATGTAATATCTAAATCGCCACATTTTATATTTTTTTGTTTTAAAATTTTTTCTAACTCATGTTTAATTCTTTTAGCCAAATAAGTACCTCTTGGTTGTAAGCCAATTAAAACAGAGTTTTCAAAATTGTTGTGAACTTCAATTAATTGATGGCATAATCTTTTAACAGTAATATCAAATTGATTTTTTTCTAATAAAATTTTAGGTTTCACAGTTGTTGTTTTCAATTACTAAATATAACAACTATAAGGCTTTTAAAAACAGAAGAATATTAAAATTTTAATAACAATTTTTTATGAAGATTTTTAACCTAATGTAAATTTTGAGTTGTATTTTCAGAATCTAAAAGTAAGGTTACAGGCCCATCATTAATCAATTGTACTTGCATATCGGCTCCAAATACACCTGTTTTACAAGGTTGGTTAAGTTGCGTATTAAGTTTATTTATGAAATAATTGTAAAGTGGTATTGCCGTTTCTGGCTTTGCGGCTTCAATAAATGATGGTCTATTACCTTTTTTAGTATCAGCAAATAAGGTAAATTGACTAATTAATAAAATAGAACCATTTATTTGGTTTATATCTAAATTCATTTTGCCGTTTTCATCGCTAAAAACCCTAAGTTTAACAAGTTTGTTTACTAAATAATCTGCATCTTTTTCATTATCATTTTGATGTATTCCTAACAAAACTAACAAACCTTCATCAATTTTAGAGTGTAATTTTGTATTAATTGTAACTTGTGCTTGGGTAACACGTTGAATAATAGTTCGCATATTTTTTTATCTTTACAAATTAATTAAATAAGTTTTAATAATTAAAATATTAATAAAATGAAAAAATTGGTTTTTATTGGCCTAGTTTTTATGATTCTGACATCATGCAAAAAAGATAATAAAGAAAGTGAAGACACAACACAACAAACAAGTCCTACACCAACAAACAATTGCCCAACCTGCGAATTTCCTGATACTGCATTTACAGCAACTGTAACAGGACCAAAATTAATATTTAAATTAAAGTTAGATAGCACCCAAGCAAGGTTAAACAATTTAGCACAAACGGCAACAATTGCTCCTGGTAACGCTGCGCAATCACCAAAATTTAATGGCATTAGTTCGCACTATGTTGAGCTGGCTTTTAATGATAACACTGCTGTTGGAGCAGGTAAAGTATTGTATCGTGCAGATGAAACAACCTGCGGTGGAGCTAACGCTATTGTTTTTTGTAAATCTACCGTTGTAAAAAACAACGAAATATTTTTAGAGGTGCCCTTAAGTTCAATCCCTGCAGGTTCGTATAAATGGGCTCGTGTAAGTTTAGCTTATCAAAATTATGATATTAAAATTAAAACTACTTCTGCTGGAGTTATTGACGGAACAATAGCATCGTTTGTTGGGTTTAATACATACGTTACAAAATATAAAATGAAAGGTGCTGTAATGACCCCTACAGCAAGTGGTGGCCCAGGTAATAAACTGCAAGGATATTGGGGAATGTACACAAATGTTTTAGGTGTACCTTATAAGTTCGACGGCAGCTCATCAATTACAACTGTTGTTAATCCTATAAATGCAACCTCACCAATACCAGCGGGTAGTTGTTTAGTAACGGGTTCATTTGTAACAACAGCAAATCCTTCGGTTAGTGCACCATTAGTAATTACTGGTTCTGAAACAAGTGATATAACAATTACAATTTCTCTTAGTACAAATAAAAGTTTTGAGTGGAAAGAAGTTACTGCCGATGGCTATTTTCAACCAGATGCTGGAGAAACAGTTGTTGATATGGGTTTAAGAGGAATGTTAGCTAAATATTAAATAGTTTATTTTGTCATCTTTCCCATTTTTAAACGAACCTATTTTTAAATTAATTAGCGCATGCGCCAACGAATTTCAAGTTGATGCATATGTTGTTGGGGGGTATGTGCGTGATTTTTATTTAAATCGTCCATGTAAAGATATTGATGTGGTTTGTATTGGTAAAGGAATTGAATTGGCTGAACAATTATTTCAAAAATTAGGTAACGAAGCGCATTTAAGTACCTTTAAAAATTTTGGAACTGCTCAAGTAAAATGGAATGATTTTGAAATTGAGTTTGTAGGTGCCAGAAAAGAAAGCTATGACCGAAACTCCAGAAAACCTTTTGTTGAAAATGGAACATTAACAGATGACCAAAATAGAAGAGATTTTACAATTAATGCATTAGCAATTGGTTTAAGTTCTAAAAATTTTGGAATATTAATTGATTCGTTTAATGGGATAAACGATTTAAATAATAAGCTAATTAAAACCCCTTTAAACCCTGATGTAACATATAGCGATGATCCTTTAAGAATGATGAGGGCAATTCGTTTTGCTTGTCAATTAGATTTTACAATTCATGTTGATTCTTTAAACGCAATTTCAAAAAATAAAAACAGAATTAGCATAGTATCTAAAGAAAGAATAGCAGATGAGCTTAATAAAATTATTTTAAGCAAAAAACCATCAATAGGCTTTATACATTTACTACAAACAGGTTTGCTAGAAATTATTTTTCCGCAAATGGTAAAATTATTAGGAACTGAAACCATTAACGGATTATCTCACAAAGATAATTTTTACCATACTTTAGAAGTGCTAGATAATACCGCTAAAAAAAGTGATAATTTATGGTTACGATGGGCTGCAATTTTACACGACATTGCAAAACCTGCAACCAAAAGATTTGAAGAGGGAAAAGGGTTTACTTTTCATGGACACGAGGATAAAGGTGCCAAAATGGTTCCTAAAATTTTTACCGATTTAAAATTACCGTTAAACGAAAAAATGAAATATGTACAAAAACTAGTACAACTTCATTTACGCCCAATAGTTTTAGCAAAAACAGAAGTTACTGATAGCGCAGTAAGGCGATTACTTTTTGACGCAGGTGATGATATAGACGAATTAATGCTTTTATGTGAAAGCGATATAACAACAAAAAACCCTAATAAGGTAAAAAAATACCTTTCTAATTTTGAAATAGTAAGAGTTAAATTAGTTGAGTTAGAAGAGAAAGATAAATTACGTAATTGGCAACCCCCAATAAGTGGCGAAGAAATTATGGTAATGTTTAATTTACCGCCTTGCAAAAAAGTAGGCGATTTAAAAAATGCTTTAAAAGATGCCATACTTGATGGCGAAATTCAAAACAATAAAGAAAGTGCAATTGATTTTTTAAATAAATTGTATAATTCTAGTATAAATTAAAATCCAGTACCAAAATGTACAGTGCTTTCACGTTTCATTGGTTGAATTGTACAAACTGGTATATTACTAATATCAACAATTTGTTGAGCAACAGTACCTGTAAACATTTCACCAACATTTAAACTTGGCTGATTCATAATCATAATTAAATCTGCTTCAATTTTATTTGCATATTCAACCACTGTTTGAGCAACATCTTTAGCAGGAATACTTTTATTTGTACACGAAATACCTTTACTTTTAATAAATTGTTTTACTTGATGGGTATAAGCCAATAATTTATTTTCATAAACATCATCTTTAGGATCAAACACGCCAACAACTCTTATACTTGCGCCAAAAAATTGAGCAAATTGTATTGCAATATCAACTTTTTCGCGTGTTTCCATTGTTAAATCTAAAGGTAAAAGTATGTTTTCGCAACCATCTCTATGCTCTGTTCCTCTAATAGTAATAACAGGGCAGGGTGATTTTCTTACTAATTTACTTGCACTTGAGCCAATTATGTTTCTAAATTTCATATGGCTTTCAAGCCCAGCTATAATTAATGTAGCTTTTATTTCTGCGGCAACTCTGTCTGTTTCTTCATATATATCACCTTTAACATTCATAAATTCAGTTGGAACGCCACTTTCTTGTTCAGTTTGCTTTGTTAGTTTATTTAAAGCTTCGTAACTTTCATTGCCACTTTTTTCGTAAACGTGTAATAATACAAGTTTAGAATGTGTGTATTTTGCCAAATTATAAGATTGTTTAATGGCTGATAATGATTGTTTTGTGAAATCAATTGGGATTAAAATAATACCTCTTTCTTTTATTTGCATAAATTAAACTATAAGAGAACAAATTTAACAATTTCAACTGATTTAACAAAATTCTGTTATTTTGGTGGTTTCCAAACTTTTAATTATATTTGCCCCTCAATTTTTAAAAATATAAACAATGGCAGTTAAGATTAGACTACAAAGACATGGAAAAAAAGATCAAGCTTTTTTTCATATCGTAGTTGCGGATGGTCGTGCACCACGTGACGGAAAATTTATTGAAAAATTAGGAATTTATAATCCTAATACAAACCCAGCAAGTATTGATTTAAATTTTAATCAAGCTTTAAGTTGGTTATTAAAAGGTGCTCAACCCACAGATACGGCAAGAGCAATTTTATCTTACAAAGGTGTTTTAATGAAAAAACATTTATTAGATGGAGTTAAAAAAGGTGCTTTAACTGAAGCCCAAGTTGAACAAAAATTTAACAAATGGGTACAAGATAAAGAAGGTAAAATATCTAACAAAAAAGATAAATTAAGTAGTGATAGCAAAACTGCTAATGCTAATCGTTTAAAAGCTGAAAAAGCTGCAAATGATGCAAAAGCTGCAAAAATTGCTGCAAAAGCAACGCCAGCTGCAACAGAAAACACTGATGCTGCAGCAACAACTGAAGAAAACGCTTAATTAAATTTAAATTTATTTTTCAAAAAACCGCTTTCGAGCGGTTTTTTTTATTTACTTGCTTTCATATTTATGTACAAGTTAATTGCAGATAGCGGATCTACTAAAACCGATTGGGTATTGTTACGCGATAAAACAGTTGTAAAAACTGTAAATACTATAGGGTTTAATCCTTATTTTCAAACCAAAGATCAAATAAGTTTAGAAATAGTAAATAATTTAAAGCCTCATATTCTAGAGTTTCAAAATTCTATAACAGAATTACATTACTATGGCGCAGGTTGTAGCACATTTGATAATTGTACTATGCTAGAAAATGTACTTACGCTTAATTTAAATATCCGTAAAATTTTTGTTCAACACGATTTATTAGCAGCGGCTAGAGCACTTTGTAAAAAAAATGAAGGTATTGCATGTATTTTAGGAACGGGCAGTAACAGTTGTTTGTATAATGGAAAAACTATTTTAGAAAATGTTCCATCGGTTGGTTATATGTGGGGAGACCATGGAAGTGGGGCGCAAATAGGTAAAACATTAGTGGCATATTATTTTGACGGAAAATTAGACCGAAATTTAAAACATGAGTTTGAATTAGATGGTTACGATAGAGAAGAAATTTTAAATAATGTTTACAAAAAAAATATGCCAAGTAAATATTTAGCATCGTTAAGTAAGTTTGTAAGCAAGCACATTAACCATCCGCAAATAGTTGAAATAGTTTCAGTTTGCTTCGATTCATTTTTTAAAATGCAAATTAATCAATACACAAATTCAAAAAAATTTAAAGTTAATGTTGTTGGCTCTATAGGATTTATTTATAAAGATATTTTAACTGAAGTTGCAAATCAAAATGGTTATGAAATTGGGCTTATAATTAAATCTCCAATAGAAGGATTAATTGGATTTCATTCAAGCAAATGATATACATAGTAATTGCATTAACCGCATTATTTGCATCATTTTTAACTTTTTTTTCAGGGTTTGGTTTGGGTACAATTTTGGTTCCTGTTTTTGCAATTTTTTATCCTGTGCCTATTGCATTAGCACTAACAGCTGTAGTTCATTTACTTAACAATATATTTAAAATAACTTTAGTTTTTAAAAATATTAATTGGGCAATTGCATTAAAATTTGGTTTACCTTCATTTTTTGCTGCATTGTTTGGCTCGTGGCTTCTAAACCAAATAAGTAATTATGATTTAGTTATTCATGTTTACAAACTATTTAACCATAGTTTTCAAATTACTCTTTTAAATTTAATTGTTGGGGTTTTAATTATTTTATTTTCAATTATTGAAATTTCAAAAAAAATATCTAATCTTAGTTTTAACCAAAATTATTTAATTTTAGGTGGCTTACTTAGTGGTTTTTTTGGAGGTTTAAGCGGGCACCAAGGTGCTATTAGAAGTGCTTTTTTATTTCAATTAAATTTAGATAAAAAAGTTTTTATTGCAACAGGCGTATTTGTAGCTTGTTTGGTTGATGTTGCACGTTTGTTTTTTTATAATCAAAATATTACAATGTCAAATAATTTAAATTATAGCTTAATATCTGTTGCAGTTATTTCTGCATTTTGTGGCGCTTATTTTGGTAACAAATTATTTACAAAAACAAGTGTTACTTTTTTTAAATGGTTTGTTGCTCTATTTATGTTTATAATGGGTTTGCTTATTATCAGTGGAGTTGTGTAAATATTTACTTATAAAATCCACTTGCATTTATTTCTTCCCAAACTTTTTCTGGCACAAAAAATCTAATATCTTTATTTGCTTTTATTGCGTTCCTTATAAATGTACTCGAAATTTCAATTAATGGAGCATCTAATAATTTTACATTTTTATGAGTATGGAATATGCTTTTTATTGAACCAGGCCTAGGATAAACTAATAGTTTGTGATTTTCTAATATATACTCGTAGTTTTTCCATTTATTAAAATTTTCAAGATTATCTTCTCCTAAAATTAAACTAAAATTATAAGTAGGGTATTTTTCTTTTAAATGCGCTAATGTGTTAACTGTGTAGCTTGGTTGTGGTAAACTAAACTCAATATTACTACTTCGCATTTTTGGATGGTTATTTATAGCTAACTCTACTAAATGCAAACGATTATTTTGATTTAATAATTGTGCCTTTTCTTTAAATGGATTTTGAGGACTTACAACAAACCAAACTTCATTAAGATTTGCAAATTCAGTAAAATAATTTGCTAATGCTAAATGTCCAACATGAATAGGATTAAATGAACCAAAGAACAATCCAATTTGCATTATTACTGTTGTTTGTAGTTATTATTAATCCAACACTGTATTAAATCTAATTGATTTTGTGGTAATTTTGGACCACCTAAAGGCATAATGCTTGGTACACCATCAAACGCTCGAGCTTTTAATTTTCCATTTTCACCTATGGCTTTTACTTGAGCGTAAGTTGTAAAATCTCCACCACCACCTGTACTCGAATGGCAGCCAGAACTACTAAGCCCACAACTTGTAGCAAAAATTGGTTGTATGTGCTTGTTGTATGTAATTGTGTCGCAAGCTCCAGGTTGAGGGGCGCTAGGTTTTTCAACTAAACCCACTTGTTTGTCGCAATTATAAAAAAACAAACAAATTAATAAAATAAGAAGAGCAACCGCATTATTTTTCATTTAATATTCCTAAAATTTTAAACTAATATACAATATAATTTGTATTTTTATATCATTAGTTTATTGAAATACGTATTATAATGAAAAAAATTTTCACTTTAGCTCTATTTTTAGTTATTGGTTTAGCAAATGCACAAGAAGAAACAACTAACAATGCTAAGAAAAAAGATAAAAAAACAAATGCTGTAACGGATGTGGGTGATGCAGCAAAATTTGTATTAGCAAAACAAAAAATGTATGGTGGTTTATTTATTTCGGCATTAAATACATTAATGGAAATAGAAAGAAATTCGCCAAACGACAGTAAAATACTTTATTATATTGGCGAATGCCATTTCGCTCTTAAACAATACGATAAAGCAAAAGAAAAATTAACTAAAGCAATAGAAACGAATACGAATTTTAATCCTCGTACTTATTTAACTTTAGGTAGAGTGTATCAACTCGAAGAAAATTTTGATTTAGCAACAGAAAATTTTAAAAAATTTATAGAAACACCAAACGTTCCTAAAGAAGAAATTGCAGAAGCAAATACATTTAACAGTCAATGTATTAATGCTAAAACGCTTATGGCTTCTCCTCTAAATGTTGATGTTATAAATTTAGGTCCAGAAATTAATTCAACATATGATGATAAAAACCCATGTGTAACCGCTGATGGCAAAAAATTAGTGTTTACAAGTAGAAGACCAAAAACAACAAACTCTGAAATAGATGTAGAAGGTGATGGAAAATATTTTGAAGATATTTATATTACAAGTGTTGATAGTTTAACTAAAACATTTGGTAAGCCAGTAGAAGTGCCAGGTTCAATAAACACACCAGCACACGATGCATGTACAAGCATTTCGCCAGATGGTAAACAAATATTTTTATATAAAAATGATTTAAAAGATAAAGAAAGTAGAGGAGGAGACGTATTTGTAAGTAAAATTAGCAATGGTAAATGGCGTACACCTGAACCTATTGGTAAACCAATTGCGAGTTCGTATTGGGAAGGTGGCGCATGCATATCTAGTGATGGAAAAAAATATTTTTTCACAAGCGAAAGAGATGGGGGCTTAGGTGGAAGCGATATTTGGATGGTTGAACGAAAAAATAAAAAAGAATGGGGAAAACCTGTTAATTTAGGTAGTAATGTTAATTCAGAATACGATGAAGCGGGTATGTTTTTAGCGCCAGACGGAAAAACTTTGTTTTTTTGTAGTAATGGTCCTAACAGTATGGGGAGTTACGATGTGTTTAAAACAGTTCTTGAAAACGGTACTTGGAGTAAACCAATAAATTTAGGTTACCCAATTAACAGTTCTGCTAAAGAAGGACAACTAACAATTAGTGCCGATGCTAAATTTGCCTATTTAAGTAGCGATAGAAAAGGTGGTTTAGGTGAAAGTGATTTATATAAAATAGATTTAAAAGATTACGCAATATTAGAAAAAGATGGTAAAAAGAAAACTTCTAATGGTTTAAGTATTTTAAAAGGTGTAATTAGAGATGGTTATGAAGGTTATGGATTGCCAGATGTTGAAGTGGTATTATCCGATGAAAAAAACAGTGTTGTTGCAAGTACAAATACAAACGAAAACGGAGAATATTTTTTTACCTTAAAAGGAGGTGATTATACACTAACAATTAAGAAAAAAGGTTTTAAAGAACAAACAGAAAAAATTAATTTAGCTCAAAGTACAACAGAAACTATTAGCTTAGAAAAAGGTTACTTATTAAAAAAATAAATTATTTATGATTGAATTAAATCAAATTTACACACACGAGTTTCAATTTTCGCAAAAAGAAGTTGAACAATTTGCTCAAGTAACTGGCGATAAAAATCCAGTGCATTTAGATGCTGCATATGCTGCAACAACAATGTTTAAAAAACCAATTATGCACGGTATGTTAAGCGCTTCTTTGTTTAGTAAAGTGTTTGGCACATTATTTCCAGGCGAAGGAACAATTTACTTAAAACAGAGTTTAAATTTTTTACGCCCAATGTATGTTGATACAACTTACGTTGCAGTTTTTACTGTTAAAGAAATAGTTAAAGAAAAAAATCGTGCAATTGTTGAAACAATAATTAAAGATAAAGCAAATGATACAATTTGTACAAGTGGTGAGGCTACTGTAATGAATGTAAATAAAATAAAATAAATTTTTATGGATAAATCAAGCAAAAGAATTGTACTAGTAACTGGCGCAACTGGTGGTTTAGGTACAGCAATGTGTAAAAAATTATTAAAAGATGGTTTTAAAGTTGTAGGAAACTATGTAACACAAGAAAAAGCTGAAAAATGGACTAAACAAATGAATAGCGAAGGTTTTCATATTGATTTATATAGAGGAGATGTTAGTTCGTATGAAGATGCTGGTAAAATGATTAAAGAAATTGAAGATAAAGTTGGGCCTATTGATACGTTAGTTAATAATGCAGGTATAACACGCGATGGGCGTTTAGCTAACATGAAAGTAGAAGATTGGCATGCTGTAATTAATACAAACTTAAATTCCGTTTTTAACTGTACGCGCCAAGTATTAAACGGAATGATAGAACGTAAATTCGGGCGAATTATAAATATTTCGAGTGTTAATGGGCAACGTGGGCAATTTGGCCAAACAAATTATAGTGCAGCAAAAGCCGGTATGCATGGTTTTACCAAAAGTTTAGCTATGGAAGTAGCTAAATACGGAATTACAGTTAATACAATATCTCCAGGTTACATAGGCACAGATATGGTAATGGCTGTACCCGAAAAAGTATTAACACAAATTGTAGCTCAAGTTCCAATGGGTAGGCTTGGTGGTACACACGAGGTAGCGCATTTAGTAAGTTTTTTAGCTAGCGAAGAAACAAGCTTTATTACAGGTGCAAACTATAGTATAAACGGTGGACAACACGTTTACTAAATTTTTTATTTTTTTCTTATTCGTTACAATTTAAAGCAGTAATTTTGCAAAATGCAATTTTCTGGTAAATCTGTAGCTTTTCATACACTTGGCTGTAAATTAAATTTTTCAGAAACAAGTACAATTGCACGTTTATTTTACGAAAAAGGTTTTGAAAAAAGAGATTTTTCGCAACCAGCAGATGTTTATGTAATTAATACCTGCTCTGTAACCGAAAATGCAGATAAAGAATGTAAAAGTATTGTTAAAAATGCTTTATCTCATAACCCAGATGCTTTTGTTGCTGTAATTGGTTGTTACGCTCAATTAAAACCACATGAAATATCTAATATTGAAGGCGTTGATGTAGTTTTGGGAGCTACCGAAAAATTTAAATTACTTAGTTATATTAACCTCTCACAAAAACAAACACATACTCAAGTACATAATTGCGAAATTAATGATGCAGATTTTTTTGTTGATGCATACAGCGTAGGAGATAGAACTAGAAGTTTTTTAAAAGTGCAAGATGGATGCGATTATACTTGTACGTTTTGTACAATTCCACTCGCTCGTGGAAAAAGTAGAAGTGATACCATCGAAAATGTAGTAACAAACGCTAATAAAATAGCACAAAGCGGTGTTAAAGAAATTGTGTTAACAGGCGTAAATATAGGTGATTTTGGTTATGGCAAATATTTAGATGCTGAAAAGAAAAAAAAGAAAACTTATACATTCTTAGATTTAATTAACGAATTAGATAAAGTTGAAGAGATTGAGCGTTTCCGTATTTCTTCTATCGAACCAAATTTATTAAAAGACGAAATAATTGAGTTTGTTGCTAAATCAAAAAAATTTGTACCTCATTTTCATATTCCTTTACAAAGTGGTAATAACGAACTTTTAGGATTAATGAAGCGCAGATACCAGCGCGAACTATATACCGAAAGAGTAAAAAAAATAAAATCATTATTACCAAATTGTTGTATTGGTGTTGATGTAATAGTTGGTTTTCCTGGCGAAACAGAACAACATTTTTTAGAAACTTATCAATTTTTAAATGAATTAGATATAAGTTATTTGCACGTTTTTACTTATAGCGAACGGGTAAACACGCCAGCAGCAGAATTTAAAGGAACTGTAAATATTGCTGAAAGAAAAAAACGTAATAAAATGTTGCGTGTATTAAGTGCAAAAAAATTAAGAGCATTTTACGAACTACATAAAGGTAAAAACGAAGTTGTAATTTTTGAACACGAAAATAAAAATGGTTTTATGTATGGTTTCACTTCTAATTACATTAAAGTTAAAGCTCCATTTAACGAAAATCTTTGCAATTTAACTACAAATGTAAAACTTAACGATTTTGATGAGGAAGGTATTATGCTTGTTGAAATAATTTAAAAAAATTATTTCTTTATTTTATCAGGATTATCACTTAAAAAAGCTTTCCAACCTGTATAATTTTTTTTAGAATTTCCTAAATTTTTATTTTGGTAATAATGACACATGGCCGCACCTAGGGCATCAGTTGCGTCTAAAAATTCTTGTTCTTTTTTAATGCCTAATGTTTGTTGCAACATAGCTGCAACTTGTTCTTTACTCGCATTTCCATTTCCGGTAATACTCATTTTTATTTTTTTAGGTGAGTATTCTGTAATTGGAATATTTTTACTTAAAGCAGCTGCAATTGCAACACCTTGCGCCCTCCCTAATTTAAGCATACTTTGTACGTTTTTGCCAAAAAATGGAGCTTCAATTGCTAACTCATCAGGTTTGTATTCTTCAATTAAACCAATTGTTCTTTCAAAAATTTTTTTTAACCTTAATGATAAATCGTCGTATTTTTCTAATTTAATTACACCTAACCCAATTGGATTTACTTTGTTATTTGAAATATGAATTAATCCATATCCCATAATAACTGTACCTGGGTCAATTCCTAAAATAATTCTATCATTTAATGGCATAATTAAGTAAATTTAAAGCAAATTGTTGAGTACAAAAAAAATAATTTATACCTCTTTAAAAATCTTATTAGGATTAGCATGTTTAATAATTTTTTATTTAAAATTAAAACCTCAATTTACCACAGAAAATATTTTTTACATTAAACAAAATGCATTAAGTAAAACCGGAATTATTTATCTAGTTTTAGCATTATTACTTGTGTTTTTAAATTGGGGAATAGAGGCTTTTAAATGGCAAAAAATTACTCAACAAATTGAAAAAATAAATTATTCAACTGCATTTAAGAGTGTTTTATCTGGTGTATGCTTAGGGAATATTGCACCAGGCAGGGCTACAGAATTTATAGGTAAAATATTTTATTTTAACTCTAATAATAGACCCGCAATAACTGTATTACATTTTATTAATGGCTTATTTCAATTAATTATAACTGTTTTTTTTGGTTGTTTAGCCTTAACCTATAATTTTAAACATTTCAACCAAAATAATATTTGGATTGCAAACTTATCAATTGCACTTTCTGTAATTGTAATAATTATTTTTATTTGTTCTTTAATTTATTCAAATTGGCTTTTAAATTTTATTTCTAAAAAAATACTTAAACAATCAATTACACAGTTTAATTTTGTAATAAGTAGGCCTTTAATTTTTCAATTACTTTTTTTATCAGTAATAAGATATTTTGTTTTTTGTTTACAGTTTTACATTGTTTTAATTTTGTTTAATTTTCAAGCATTAACTTTATCAATATTTTTTAGCTTAGCTCTTTATTATTTGTTTACAACTATTATACCAATGTTAAGCTTTATAGAACCAGTTATAAGAGCAACAATAGTTTTAATTGTATTTTCAAATACAAATTTTAATTCAATAGAGTTAAGCTTAACTGCTTTAATTATTTGGTTAATTAATATTATTTTTCCTAGTATTATTGGTTACGTTTTTTTAATAAATAATAAATTTCAATTTAATTTAGTTAAACAAAAATGAGTGCATTTATAATAATTATAGCAATTGTTTATACTTTGTTTTTATTATTTATTTCAATACAATATTTAAATTATTCAACTATAAATTATTTTGAATTAGAAAGTGAAAAACCAGTATCAATTATTATTTGTGCACGAAATGAAGAAAAAACAATTGCTAAATGTTTATTAACTATTTTACAGCAAGATTACCCTAAAAATTTAATTGAAATTGTTGTTATAAATGATGCAAGTATAGATAATACAAAAGAAATTGCTGAAAAAATTTTAAAACATCACAAAATACAATATCAACTAATTTCAAACCAAATAAAAATTGGTAAAAAGAAATCGTTATCAAACGCAATTGAAATCTCTAAAAACGAAATTATTATTACACGAGATGCAGATACATTTACAAATTCAAAAATTTGGCTTTCAAATCTTGTAAATTTTCATATTCAAAAAAATAAAAACTTTGTTATTGCACCTATAATGGTTTCAGATAATATAGGTTTACTTTGGGCTTTACAAGCAATTGAAACAAATATATTAACTGTAATTTCTATTGCGTTTAATAAAATTAAAGCTCCATTTTTATGTAATGGTGCAAATTTATTATTTACAAAAACTTTATTTCAAAATGTAAATGGTTATAATAGCCATATTGAAACTGAAAGTGGAGATGATGTACTATTTTTAGAAGATGTAAAAAAAAATAATTTAAACACAATCGGTTTTTTAAAAAGCAAATCTTCTATTGTTTATACTTATCCGCAAAAAACATTTTTTAAATTAATTGAGCAAAGGTGTAGATGGGCAAATAAATTTAATGTAAATCCTAATAAAATTAACTTAGTACTTGGTATATTTATTCTTTGTGTAAATGCAATTTGGATTTTTGCATTTATTCAGTCATTTTTCGTCTTAAAAAATCAACATTTAGGCTTAATTTTTATTTTCTTAAAGCTAATTATTGATAGTTTATTGTTATTTTTAGCCCTACGTTTTGTAAATAATAAAAATTTAATTTGGTATGTTTTGCCTATTGGTTTAATTTATCCAATTTATGTTTGTATTATTTCAATAACAAGTATTATATTTAAACCAAAGTGGAAATAACAAGTGTTTTTTAAGAAAAAGAAAATAGATTTTGAATCAGACTCCCTTTCTGTTATTACTTGGAAAAGGTTTAAAAGAGATAAATTAGCAATGCTTGGTTTGTTAGTTATTTTTGCTACAGCTTTAATTTCTATTTTAGGTTATACTATTTGTCCAGATCCTACGCCTTTTGCTAACGATCAAAAACCTGAGCTAAATATTAAAACACCTGGTTTTGTCGCCAAATTTTTAAAAGTAAATAAAAACGAAAAACCAATCGAAACCAACATTTTTAAGGAAATGTTTTTAGGTAAAACATACAATTATAACTCTTATACCGTTTACAATTATTTTTTTAAAGGAGATATGGTTTTGGTTGAAGAATATACCGGAAATACTGAAAAAAACAACGGAAGCATTTCAAAATTTAATTTAGCAGATGTGGTTTATCATTTAAACCCAAATGTTAAACCAAGCTACGACACAGCAAAAGGTACTATTACCTTTACCGATTATAAAAATGAAGTTTTTACAAAATCGATTAAAGAATTAAGAACTCAATTAGCTACAGAACATTTAACTGAAAGAAAATATTTTTTAGGAACAGATAAATTAGGAAGAGATTTATTAAGTAGATTGTTAATTGGTACTAGAATTAGTTTAGGTGTAGGCTTAGTTTCTGTTTTAATTTCGATAGTTATAGGGATTTTACTAGGAGCATTAGCTGGTTTTTACAGAGGTAAAATTGATGCTGCAATTATGTGGTTAATAAATGTAGTTTGGAGTTTACCAACTTTACTTTTAGTAATTGCTATTACCTTAATTTTAGGAAAAGGTATTGTTCAAGTATTTATAGCCGTTGGGTTAACAATGTGGGTTGAAGTAGCACGTATTGTACGCGGACAGATTTTAAGTATTAGAGAAAAAGAATTTGTAGAAGCGGGTAGAGCTTTAGGTTTTAAAAGTATGCGTATAATTTTAAGGCATATTTTACCTAATGTAATGGGGCCAGTTGTGGTTATGGCTGCCAGTAATTTTGCATCGGCCATTTTAACCGAAGCTGGCTTAAGCTATTTAGGTATTGGAGCACAACCACCTGTTCCTAGTTGGGGCGAAATGACAAGCACTCACCATGGATATATCTTAATGGATAAAGCATACCTTGCCTTTATTCCAGGTATTGCAATCATGATTTTAGTGCTTGCTTTTATGCTAGTTGGTAATGGTTTACGCGATGCTTTAGATACACGCTCAATGGACGATAAGCCCATTGCATCAACTTAATAACTTATAATTTATTTACTTTTAAATGCACTCAATTATAGAACAGTACTTAAAAAGCAATGCGTTTAGTAAATTAATTGGCATGCAATTTACTATTATTAAACCAGGCGAAATTAAATACCAGTTAAATGTAACCCCCAACCATTTAGCAACTCCAAACGCAGCCCATGGCGGACTAGTTAGCGCACTTGTTGATGGAGCATTAGGAGTTGCCGGACTTAGTTTGGTTTGCAGCGATAATAAAGTAGTAAGTACAGTAGAGTATAAAATAAATTTTTTAAAACCTGTAACTTTAAATGATGTATTAATTGCACATGCAAAAGTATTAACTTCTGGTAAACGTATTTTGATAATAGAATGTGAAGTTTTTACAAACAATAACAATAATTTGGTTGCCAAAGCAATTGGCACTTTTAATGCATATGATGCGGTTAAAGCAGGTTATGTGTTGTAAATTAATTGCGATTTAAATAACAGTTTATTTTTCTTGAAGTTTTTGTAATACTTTATGAATGTACGATTCTGTTGTTAAATGTGCATTTTGAATCTTTTTTGCATATCTTATACTATCCATAACCTCTTTTTGTTTTTCCTCTACTAATTGTTTTTGTTTATTTATTAAATAATTTTTTTCTTCCAGACTCACATTTATTTTCTTTTTTTGTAAATAACTTCTAATAGACCATAAAAGAAATAACACGAGTAAAATAGCACTTATTATAAATATATTTCTTTCTCTATTTTTAGTTTTTATGTCTTTTTCTAATTGTAGGTTTTTTATTTTACTAATTTCTATTTCTTTTTCTTGTTTTTGAGTATTGTACAATTTTTCAAGTCTTGCACTTTCTTCTGATATAGAAGAATTGTATATGCTATCTTTTAAATTATATGCTCGCTTTAAATACGAATAGGCTAAATTGTTTTTTTTCATTTTATCGTAAAGTCCATAAAGCCCAGAGCATGATTCGTAAATTTGCTTAATTTGTTTTGATTGAATGGATAAATTGTAAGAAATTAAATAATATTCTTCTGCTTTTTTAAAGTTACCTATTTCTAAATATAATTCAGCTAAATTTCGAAGCGAATTACTTATACCAGGAAGGTTATCGTTTCCTTGTTTTAATTTTATAGAAGATTCAAATGCATTTATTGCTTTATTATATTCTTTTCTTTCTTTATAAAGTATTCCTAAACTATTTAAAACTATAGCTTTGTTATTTGAATTGTCAGTCTGTTCTGCAATAACATAGGCCTTATTAAAATAGTAAATTGCTTTGTCAAAGTCACCGTTGTTTCTATATAAAACCCCTAAATTTTTAAAAATACTAAAAGCACTTCTATTTAAATCCGAATCTTTTTTATCAACTTCATTTAATTTTTCTTCTGCTTTTTGCAAATACGCAAATGCTTTTTCTTTATTTTTTATTTCTTTAAAAGTTATGCCAATTCGTTCTAATAAAATACATTCCCTTGCTGGGTTTCCTTCAACTTCTTTTAATTTATTAATTAATAAATTTATTGCAATGTTAGATTGGTTTAAACCATTATAAATACTAGTGAGTCTTTTAATTGACGAAAGTTCATTTTTAAAGTCATTTAATTTTTCATAATTTTCTAACGCAAGTTTTTCATATTTTAAAGCAATATCTAATTTTTCATTTCTATAAAAGTAAAAAGACTTTGCAGAGAGTAACGCTGAATATTCGGCATTTACACCTTTAAAAAAAATTAAAGCATCGTTTATTTCTCTTTCAGCTAGTAAACTGTCTTTTTTATACAATTCAATTACATGTGAGGCTATAAATTCTCCCCGCAACGTGTCGGGTAATAATTTTATTTCTTTTATAAAAGAAGTAGTTTGGCCATAGGCAGAAAATTGTAAAGTACTTAAAAAAAAGGTAATTAACAGTTTGCAAGAATAAGTTCTGAATAACATTTTACTAATGTATAAATAAATTTTTAGTAGTTTAATTTACCCTAATTTGTTGTCCAACTTTTAAATAATATCTTTTGCTAATACCATTTAATTCCATTAATTGTTTGGTGCTTAAACCATATGTACTTGCAATTAAATGCCAACTTTCGCCTTTTTCAACAATATGTATAAAAGCATTACTCGGAAAAGCGCATAAACCTTGTTTGTTTTTTTTAATAGTTATGGCATGGTGGTATGTTTTTGCTTGAGTAAAAGAAACAATTGTTGCAGGGTTTAATGCATGCCCTTTATATCGCATTTCAAAATGTAAGTGGCTTCCATGGCTTCTACCGGTATTTCCGCCCAATCCAATAGTTTGTCCACTCAATACTATTTCGCCTTCTTTTACTTTAATTTTATGCAAATGTGCGTATACAGTTTCCAAACCGTTAGGATGCATAATAATTACAACGTTTCCAAACCCACCTTGTTTTTTTGCTACTCTAACTTTACCATCAAAAGCTGCATTAACCTTATCGCCTTTATTTAAATCAATGTCAATCCCTTTATGCATACGTCCATCGCGCCAACCATAATTACTAGTAACTACACCTAAAATTGGAATTTTAAAAAAACTGAGGTAAGCGTTTTCAATTTCTAAATTAAAGTTTAATGGAATACTATCCAATGAAGTAAGTGGAAATAAAAGTTTTTCATCGCTTGCTGAATAAAAACTAAGTTCTGCTAAATCTAACCTACATACCTTAACAGAATCAGTTTTACTAGTCCCTAAAATACTAATTAAATAATTTAATTGATTAACTTCTGCTGTGCTAATGTTTTCTAAATCAAGCACTGAGTCTATCATTAACACCAGCTTTTTTTTGCTAATATATTTGTATTTAGATTGTAAACTGTCTGTTTCTGTAAAAGCATATAAACCATTACAAATCAACACAAGCAACATTATGTAAATGTTTTTTTTCAAAATAAAAGTACAATATATAAATTCATTTTGAATATTGCCAATTCGAAAAAATAATTATTCCTAATTAATGTATATTAGAATGAATTGATTTAATAATAGTAATTATTAAATTTTAAATAGGATTATGCTTGATTTACAACTATTAATAACATTGTTATTTTAATTAAAAACAGCTTTAAAATGGAATATCTCCTAAGTTGTAATTTGTATTAGTATTGTCTTTATTTTGCCCAGTATTTCCTGTGTTCTCCCTCTTTTGTAAAATTTGATACATCTCAACATTTATTTCGGTAATGTTTTTTTTATGCCCTTCTTTATCTTGCCATTGGCGGGTTATAAGCTTTCCTTCTAAATAAATTTGCATGCCTTTTTTTAAATATTTTTCAGCTGTTTCAGCCATAGTTCGCCACATTACTATGTTATGCCACTCTGTTTGTTCGGTTCTATTGCCGTTTTTGTCTTTAAAAATTTCACTAGTTGCTAAACTAAAGCTTACTCTAGCAACGTTCCCCTCTAAATACTTTATTTCTGGGTCTTTCCCTAAATTTCCTATTAAAATTACTTTATTTATACCTGCCATAATCTTTAAATTTAGCACATTTACAATGGTATCGCAAGTATTTTTACTAACATTATATTTAAAGTAGCACTTTAGTCTAACAAAAGAGCCAATCCGTCTTAAATATTAAAAAAACACACTTTAAACATTGCTAAGTTTCAAAAAAGTAATACCTTTGCGACCCGTTTTTTGGTATAGGAGAGAGATTAAATAACAAGAGGAGAGAGGATATGAAAAAATATTTTCAAAAAAGATTAAAAAATATTTGGAGAATAGAAAAAGAGTTATTAATTTTGCACCCCCGTTTTGAGGGATTGAAAAAAGAGGGTAAGGGAAAAGGGGAAAAAGAGTAGAAGAATCAAAATCTTTAGCGATAAAGAGAGAAGATATAAAGAAGACGTTCATTGACAGATTGAGGAATTAAAATGATAGCAAGTAACTCGCTATAAATAGAGATATATTATAGGAGGTTGAAGGAATTAAACAAAACACAAAATTATAGCGATATAATTTACCCCGATAGAGGGATGTCTAACAGACATTAAGATTTCCTAAGATAATGAAATGAGCAATAGCGAATTTTATAGAATTTTCAGAGATGAGAGTTCATAATTTTAGAGGAGTCAAACTTTTTTTTACAATGGAGAGTTTGATCCTGGCTCAGGATGAACGCTAGCGGCAGGCCTAATACATGCAAGTCGAGGGGCAGCACGGTAGCAATACTGGTGGCGACCGGCGCACGGGTGCGTAACACGTATACAATCTGCCTTTAACTGGGGCATAACCTTTCGAAAGAGAGACTAATACCCCATAATAGTAGAGAAGGCATCTTCTTTATTTGAAAGCTCCGGCGGTTAAAGATGAGTATGCGGATGATTAGCTAGATGGTGAGGTAACGGCTCACCATGGCGACGATCAATAGGGGATCTGAGAGGACTACCCCCCACACTGGTACTGAGACACGGACCAGACTCCTACGGGAGGCAGCAGTAAGGAATATTGGACAATGCTCGCAAGAGTGATCCAGCCATGCCGCGTGCAGGAAGACGGCCCTATGGGTTGTAAACTGCTTTTGAACTAGAGAAAACCCCCCTTCGTGAAGGGGGCTGATAGTATAGTTAGAATAAGCATCGGCTAACTTCGTGCCAGCAGCCGCGGTAAGACGAAGGATGCAAGCGTTATCCGGATTCATTGGGTTTAAAGGGAGCGTAGGTGGATTTGTAAGTCAGTGGTGAAAGCCGGCAGCTTAACTGTCGAACTGCCATTGATACTGCGGATCTTGAGTATGGTTGCTGTGGGCGGAATATGACATGTAGAGGTGAAATTCATAGAGATGTCATAGAACACCGATTGCGAAGGCAGCTCACAAAGCCATTACTGACACTGAGGCTCGAAAGTGCGGGGATCAAACAGGATTAGATACCCTGGTAGTCCGCACTGTAAACGATGATTACTCGCTGCTAGGAGGTAACTTTTAGTGGCTAAGCGAAAGCGATAAGTAATCCACCTGGGGAGTACGCCGGCAACGGTGAAACTCAAAGGAATTGACGGGGGCCCGCACAAGCGGAGGAGCATGTGGTTTAATTCGATGATACGCGAGGAACCTTACCAGGGCTTGAAAGTTAGGGAATGATTTTGAAAGAAGTCAGTCAGCAATGACCCGAAACTAGGTGCTGCATGGCTGTCGTCAGCTCGTGCCGTGAGGTGTTGGGTTAAGTCCCGCAACGAGCGCAACCCCTACCATTAGTTGCCAGCGGTTCGGCCGGGGACTCTAATGGAACTGCCCGCGCAAGCGGAGAGGAAGGTGGGGATGACGTCAAGTCATCACGGCCCTTACGTCCTGGGCTACACACGTGCTACAATGGCTATTACAGAGGGCTGCTACACAGCAATGTGATGCTAATCTTCAAAAATAGTCTCAGTTCGGATTGGGGTCTGCAACTCGACCCCATGAAGCTGGATTCGCTAGTAATCGCGCATCAGCAATGGCGCGGTGAATACGTTCCCGGGCCTTGTACACACCGCCCGTCAAGCCATGAAAGCTGGGGGTATCTAAAGTCGGTTGCCGCAAGGCGCTGCCTAGGGTAAAACCGGTAATTGGGGCTAAGTCGTAACAAGGTAGCCGTACCGGAAGGTGCGGCTGGAACACCTCCTTTCTGGAGTCATCCCTCTTAACAAAGGGTTTTGTAGAAGCCTTTACCTAAACAGTTACTTGTTATTATTTTAATTCCGAAAATCTAAAAAAAAGATTACAACCCAAAAACAAGAGCCCAGTAAGGCTTTAACAAAGGTGAAAGGATAAATTTAAAGTTTAAGATAAGAAGTTCAAAATTTTGAATTTTAGATTTTAAATTTTGAATTAAAAAACAGTCCCGTAGCTCAGTTGGTTAGAGCACTACACTGATAATGTAGGGGTCAGCGGTTCAAATCCGCTCGGGACTACACAGTAAGTTTTTAGTAAACAGTTTTAGTTTTTAATAATTAGTATTAAAAACTAATCACTAAATATTAAAAAATGCGAAGCTTAAATTTTGGGGGATTAGCTCAGCTGGCTAGAGCGCCTGCCTTGCACGCAGGAGGTCATCGGTTCGACTCCGATATTCTCCACCAAAGGATGGAATAATAAACGACTAGGGTTCGACCCTGTCTGCCGAAAGGCAGGTCCGATATTCTCCACCAATTCTTTAGAGATAAAGAAAACGTTCATTGACATATTGAAAAAAAGACACGAGATTTAATTAAACTGTAAAGGTTTACTTAAATTTAACAACAGATAGATGAAAATCTATTAATTGTAAGAAGTGGAACATCAACCACTTAAAAAAAAATGACTTTGGTACAACAGAGCAAAAGCTGTGTACCTTGCTTATCAGGAAACTGATAACAAACAGAAAGTAATTAAGGGCGCATGGAGGATGCCTTGGGTCTTAGAGGCGAAGAAGGACGTGATAAGCTGCGATAAGCTTGGGGGAGTGGCAAATACACATTATATCCCAAGATTTCCGAATGGGGCAACCCTATATATCTAGCAATAGAAGCAAACGCTCTGAACTGAAACATCTAAGTAGGAGCAGGAGAAGAAAATAATTTAATGATTGCGCAAGTAGTGGCGAGCGAACGCGCAAGAGCCCAAACCATAGTAATTACGGTTACTGTGGGGTTGTAGGACTACAATGTGGACTTAAGAGTTATAGTGGAATAGGTTTGGAAAGGCCAATCACAGAGGGTGATAATCCCGTACACGACATAACTTTTATACCTAGTAGTATCCTGAGTACTGCGGGGTCGGAGACGCCCTGTAGGAATCTGCCAGCACCATCTGGTAAGGCTAAATACTCCTAAGACACCGATAGTGAACTAGTACTGTGAAGGAAAGGTGAAAAGAACCGCAAACAGCGGAGTGAAATAGAACCTGAAACCATGCGCTTACAAGCGGTTGGAGCCCTTACGTGGGGTGACAGCGTGCCTTTTGCATAATGAGCCTACGAGTTACACTTTACTGGCAAGGTTAAGCCCTTCAGGGGCGTTAACCGAAGCGAAAGCGAGTCTGAATAGGGCGTATAGTCAGTAGAGGTAGACGCGAAACCTTGTGATCTACCCATGGCCAGGATGAAGTTGGTTTAACCGCCAATGGAGGTCCGAACCGATAAGCGTTGAAAAGCTTCCGGATGAGCTGTGGGTAGGGGTGAAAGGCTAATCAAACTGGGAAATAGCTCGTACTCCCCGAAATGCCTTTAGGGGCAGCGTAGAGGTTAAGTTTAATAGAGGTAGAGCTACTGATTGGATGCGGGGGAAGCGATTCCTACCAAGTCCTGACAAACTCCGAATGCTATTAAATATACTCTGCAGTGAGCCCGCGGGTGCTAAGGTCCGCGGACGAGAGAGGGAGAACTCAGACCAACAGCTAAGGTCCCTAAATATAGTCTAAGTTGATATAACGTGGTGCGATTGCATTGACAGCCAGGATGTTTGCTTGGAAGCAGCCATTCATTTAAAGAGTGCGTAACAGCTCACTGGTCGAGCGATTGTGCGTGGATGATACTCGGGCATCAAGACTATTACCGAAGCTTTGGGATTGTAGCAATACAATCGGTAGGGGAGCATTCTAACAACGTTGAAGGAGTTGCGTGAGCGCTACTGGAGTGGTTAGAAAAGCAAATGTAGGCATAAGTAACGATAAAACAGGCGAGAAACCTGTTCGCCGAAAGACTAAGGTTTCCTGAACAACGATAATCGGTTCAGGGTTAGTCGGGACCTAAGGTGAAGCCGAAGGGCGTAATCGATGGACAACTGGTTAATATTCCAGTACTAATACCACTGCGATGGAGAGACGAAGGCGTGTAAACTCAGCGAACTGACGGAATAGTTCGTTTAAGCCCGTAGGTTTAGGGTGTGTAGGCAAATCCGCACATCTTCTGAAAGGTGAAAGTACCTTGAGTCGTCAGACAAGAGGATTGAGTCCAAACAAACTTCCAAGAAAATCTTCTAAGCTTCAGGTGGCTATTACCCGTACCGCAAACCGACACAGGTAGTTGGGTAGAAAATACTAAGGCGCTCGAGTGATCCGTGGCTAAGGAACTAGGCAAATTAACCCCGTAACTTCGGGAGAAGGGGTGCCAGCAGCAATGCTGGCCGCAGAGAAATGGCGGTGGCGACTGTTTAACAAAAACACAGGGCTTTGCAAAAACGAAAGTTGAAGTATAAGGCCTGACACCTGCCCGGTGCTGGAAGGTTAAGAGGAGAGGTCATCGCAAGAGAAGCTTTGAATCGAAGCCCCAGTAAACGGCGGCCGTAACTATAACGGTCCTAAGGTAGCGAAATTCCTTGTCGGGTAAGTTCCGACCTGCACGAATGGTGTAACGATCTCCGCTCTGTCTCAGCCACGAGCTCGGTGAAATTGTGGTATCAGTGAAGACGCTGATTACCCGCAACGGGACGGAAAGACCCCATGCACCTTTACTATAGTTTAACATTGATTTCGGGTAAGTGATGTGTAGGATAGGTGGGAGGCTATGAAGTAGTGGCGCTAGCCATTATGGAGCCAACGTTGAAATACCACCCTTTACTTACTTGGAGTCTAACCCCGCAGGGGGGACATTGTTTGATGGGTAGTTTGACTGGGGTGGTCGCCTCCGAAAGGGTATCGGAGGCTTTCAAAGGTTCGCTCAGTACGCTTGGTAACCGTACGTAGAGTGCAATAGCATAAGCGAGCTTGACTGTGAGGCCGACAAGCCAAGCAGGTACGAAAGTAGGATATAGTGATCCGGTGGTTCCGCATGGAAGGGCCATCGCTCATAGGATAAAAGGTACGCTGGGGATAACAGGCTGATCCCTCCCAAGAGCTCATATCGACGGGGGGGTTTGGCACCTCGATGTCGGCTCGTCACATCCTGGGGCTGGAGAAGGTCCCAAGGGTTCGGCTGTTCGCCGATTAAAGTGGCACGCGAGCTGGGTTCAGAACGTCGTGAGACAGTTCGGTCCCTATCTG
>Ga0209460_1000371_pt1 | contig 43614 bp, 36 predicted proteins | sample EBPBio132013_DNA_FD_185868 | JGI IMG/M metagenome (GOLD analysis project Ga0209460, IMG submission 185868) | Wastewater treatment Type I Accumulibacter community from EBPR Bioreactor in Madison, WI, USA - Reactor 2_5/13/2013_ DNA (SPAdes)... | ecosystem: Engineered > Bioreactor > EBPR >... | reverse complement strand
TCATCGACGTTCTTCGGGTCAGCCTCCACCGCTGCTAAACCGTAATCTAACCCCTGCTGGTAACGCCCGATGTCCGTGTACGCCCGCGCCAGCACCGCCAGCAGCGAGGCAAAACCACTGTTCAGTTCATAGCCTTTTAAAGCGAGTGGAATAGCCGACTGCGAGTCACCCAACAAAACCAGCGCACTGGCCTTCAGCGTATAGGCGCGCACATCTTGAGGTGCAACGTCAATGGCATGATCGCCCAGTTCGGACGCGATCTCCGCATCAGACTGCGGGCGGCTTTGTAAGGGGTTAGCGGCACGGTTGAGTTCAATCAAGGTGCGCCCATACTCGTAAATGTAGTTAATGTTATTCGGCTCTTGGCTCACGGCTTGCCCATAAGCCACAGCGGCTTCTTCCATGTTCCCTTTAAGAAAGAAATCATAGCCCTGCGTCGCCCATGTACTGGCGAAGGCTGTAGGCGTAGGTGCTAAACCCACTACACCCAGCGCGGCCATCTGCAACCGGCCAAATTGTGCGCTGACAAAAACCAGAAACGCGCCGATCACAACACCGTAGAAAAACAGGAAGCGCCCGGTCACACGGCTGCGCCGCCGTGTGCTAAAAAATGGCTGAGAATAATCCCGTTTGATTTGCATAGTCTATCCTATCAAACTGCTTACATCTCAAAAATAACGGACAGGTGAAGTGGTGTCAAGGCGTAGAGCGGTGGGGGAGAATGGAGTCCGGTTATTCTAAATCGCTGTTAAGGTTGCACATAGTTCGTCACCTCAAAGGGAATAGGCGCGCTGGTTTGCTGCGTGCCATCGCCCAACGTAGCGGTTGCGGTCAGCTCATGTTCACCGAGCGCCAACTGCCACCACACCACCCACGGCGCGGCGTTCGCTTCGCCGATCACCTCACCATCCATCACGTAGGTAATGGTTCGGGTGTCGGGGGGGGCCGCAACCGTGAGCCGGAGGCGCTGCGTGTCCGGCGGGGTCAGCGGGCTAATCTGGAAAATCGTATAGGGGTCAGGTGCGAGTAAGCGTAACCCCTGCTGGCGGTCTGTAATCTGTACGGGTGCGCCCTGTGGGGGTGGGCGGATGCCGTTCCGTAAACCCCAATCACGCGCTTCCTGCGGCAGCACCAAAAATACCTGCGACAGGAGGTTTTCTCGTGGTGTTTCGTCCGTCGCTAGGAAACCCGTCTGACGGTCGATCACAAAAGTCTGGTAAAGATTATCGGGCTGCGTTGGAACAGTACTCTCGATAAAAACCTCATCTTTGGTGAGCGGGCATTCAGCGGTCGGCAGCAAGCCACTGGTCGCGCAAATCGTGTAATGCACAATGCCCTCAGGCACACTAAATGGCACTTCCGGCTGACCGATAAGCACATCGCGAATAAAGGCGTTCCAAATCGGCGCGGCTCCGGTAACGCCGGTTACATTCACCATCGGCGTGTTATCGGCGTTCCCCACCCACACCCCAACCACGAGATTAGGCGTATAGCCGACAATCCAGTTATCACGGAAATCGGTGGTCGTTCCCGTTTTCGCTGCGGCAGGCCGACCGATGTTGAGCGCGTTGTTCGTTCCAAATCCCGGTATTCGCGCCCCGTTGTCGCTTAGAATATCAGTGATGATGTAGGCCACGCGCGGGTCAATAACCGGTGTGTTGGATGCTGGCTGCCACTGGTAAAGCACGTTCCCGTTGTGATCGGCGACTTTTAAGATAAGCGTTGGCTGTACGCGGCTGCCCCCATTCGGGAAGATGCTGTACGCCTGCACCAGATCGAGCAAGCGCACCTCGCCGCCGCCCAACGTAATTGCCAGATCAACATTGGTGTTCTGAGCGAGAGTTTCAACACCCGCTTTTTTGAGCAGTTCAACTAAGGTAGCGATGCCGATATGTTCCAGTGTGATAACCGCCGGAATATTGAATGACGAGGCCAACGCTTCCCGCGCCAATGATGGCCCATGCTCAACCAGCCCAAAGTTCAAGGGCGTGTAACTCTGGAGTTTGCGGGTTACAAACGGTGTTTTGATGTCAAGCAGCATGGTTGCCGCCGTCCACGGTTCTGGCTTGGAGGGATCAAAAGCCGCCGCATAGGTAAACGGCTTGAGTGCGCTCCCCGGCTGGCGCAGCGCTAACGCCGCGTTGACCGCCCCGTCAATCGACTCGTCAAAATAATCAGGACTGCCAAGCATCGTTAGCACCTGCCCATTAAACGGGTCGATGGCGACCAATGCCGCATTCCGCGCGTTCGCCGGAGCTTTACCCGCCACCGTCGGGTTGTTGAGCGCGTTCAACTGCTGCCGGACAACCGATTCGGCGTTCGTCTGCCAGTTGAGGTCAACGGTCGTGGTCACTTCAAGGCCGCCGGAATACAATTCGTCAGGGTATTCCCGCTGGAGCTGCTTCCATACCGCCATGACAAAATGCGGTGCTTTGATCGGGAACGGGCTGGAGGCGAATTGAAGCGTATCTTGTTTCGCGAGGGCAGCCTCGGCAGCGGTGATATACTGATTATTGACCATCAGATCCAACACGAGATCACGGCGGTCTTCAGCCGCTTGTAAGTTCGTGAGCGGGTCATAAGTCGCGGGTGACTGCACCAAACCGGCCAATAACGAACACTCGCTCAATGACAGTTCTTGGGCAGGCTTGCCAAAGTACGCGCGTGAAGCCGCCTCAATGCCATACGCCAAATTACCGAAATAACTCTGGTTCAGGTAAAGCGCCAACACTTCATCTTTGGTATATGCCGCTTGGAGTTGAAGCGCGAGTACACTCTCTCGCAGTTTACGCCTCAGGCTGCGTTCCGCCCGCTGTTCAGGGTCAAACAGCAGGTTACGCACCACCTGCTGCGTAATGGTGCTGCCACCGGCGATCACTTCCCCACCGCGCACATTGATCCACAACGCCCGAAGAATACCGGCTATATCGACACCGGCGTGGCTGTAAAAGTTTGCGTCCTCGGTGGCGATGACGGCTTTCAAGCAGTGATCCGGTATATCGGTAAGGGCAAGGGCTGTGTTGCGTCCACCTTCTGGTGGCAGGATTTCATAGAGAAGCTGCCCGTTCCGGTCATAGATACGGGTCGAGGGTAACGCCAAACCCGCTTGCAACCGGTCAATCGAAGGCAGGTCGGTAAACAGCCAGCCGTATACGACCGCGCCACTGACCAACAAGAATGCCATTAAGAGGAACAGGATTTTATGACGGCGTGATAAACGCTTTAAGCGACCAGACATATCGTGAACTAAATCACCTCAAACGCGCGGCGCGAACGGAGCATCGACCAATAACTAACGGTAAACCCGACCACAAAAATGCCGAGCGCATTCGCGAGTAAATCACTCAACGACGCGACACGGCTGATGACACCCATTTGGGCAAGTTCAGTCACCAAGCCCAGTACGAGCGTAACCAGCATCGCAAACGGCAGCGCCCATTCTCGCTTGAGTTTGATCGCCAGTACCATGTAGATCGCGAAGGTGAGGACACCAAATAGCCCTGCATGACCAACCGCGTCGCCTACATCTGTGCTGCCAATCGTTCGCGTCATCAGCCGGACAAGCGGCACACGGTCAGACTGGGTGGTTAAGACAATCGCCAAAACACCCCACACGAGGAGGATCAATAAGCGAATTGGGGTAAAGCCATAGCGTAATTTCATCATGGTTCCCTTCTCAATCATGTTCATCCTAGCAGGTTTTGTACACCCCTGCCCGACGATTACCCCACTCACATCCGGCTGTGCGGTACAATAACGGCTGCTAACAAAACCATTATGAGAATTTTGAACCTTTAATTCTGAATCGTTGTAAAGCTATACACCAACTCAAGTGGTCTATGCCGAAATAGACCTTTCGATCATAAACCGGGGGTACTTTTTATGCCCGATTTCGACGGCGAACTCAGCGACGCTTTTTTGATTGAACGAGTTCGCGAAAATGATTTGGATTCACTCGGTAAATTATTCGACCGTTATTACGCCCAAGTCTACCGGTCGGCAATTGTCATCACCCAAGACAATGCCGCCGCAGAAGACATCGCTCAAGAATGCTTCTTAAAAATTCACCGTTACGCAAACCGCATTGATACCAGCCTGCCTCTCATCCCGTGGCTCTACCGGGTTACGGTTAACTTAAGTTATACATGGGTCACCCGTCAAAAGAGGCGTACAATCTCTTTAGAGGGGATGGTTGACCGGTTGATGAGTCCCAACTGGCTTTCGCCCGATCACCTTGCCGAACACAGCGAAACGCAGCGGCAGGTGCGGGAGGCCATCGGGCAGCTTAACCTGAATCAACGTGTGGTGATTGCGCTTCACTACCTCAGTGGTCTGAGCCTTGAAGAAATCGCTGAGATACTCGATTGTCCGTTGGGTACTGTCAAAAGCCGTTTACATTATGCGCGTGAAAACCTACGTCACCAACTCCAAACCGTACAGCTAACAGGTGAGGTTGCACATGGATATGCGCGATAAACAATTTGACAACTGGATTCAAGACTCGCTGGAGATTGAAATCTCCTTTAGCAAACAAACAAAACAGACCGCATGGGAACGGTTGCAGCTCAAAATCAGCACCGCCGAGCCGCTGTTCGAGCCGGTTTATACCGCCCCTGTCACCAAGATGCCGCTGGTCAACCGCGTGTGGGATGAAATACTCCGCCTTTTCACCCAAGAAAAATACTTTTACGAGGCACGCGCCAAATCCGTCCAACATTGTAAGCCCCAAACGAATTATCTAGGCGGCCTCAGCCTGCATAATATGGAACTCATGCGGCAGCGTTGGGCGTTCCCGATTTAAAAGGGGGACGAAAGTACCACTCAAATCTTAATTCAACATCGCGATTACGCACCTACCCGATATACTGAAGTGCAGTATAATTGAGATTGCAGTAAATTCGGAAAGGAGTAGTGGCGATTCAAAGGGTTGACAACAATTTCGTTTGGCCCGCTCGCCCATTCATATGCCCTCTCTGCCGCGTGTCATTACCGTAGATCCAACCCAAAATATCTCGCGCATCATCCGCAGTGCGACTGACTTACTTGGCCTCTCCATTATCCAGATTGACGCGCCAAGTGGGGCGGATGCGCTTGAAGAACTTCGTCGCGGTGGGGCAAACCTTCTCGTTTCGAGTTGGGAACTTGATGACGAAATGCCGGGGTTAATCCTCGCCTTAGAAGTCAAACAAGTCGCACCTCAAGTCGGTGTGCTGATTTTAGCGACCGAAGATGATCCTGAAACAGTCGATGAAGAAACCGAAGGCGAGCAGCCATTTGTCTACTTACGCCGCCCGGTTGATGTGCATCAACTCCTGCGCGTTTTTATTGCTGGCTTAAATAACGAAAATATTGTTGAGGCTGCTAAAGCAGTTCCCGCAAGCGAAGCCACCACCATCAATCATGGGCCACCGCCGCCCTTAAACATCCAAAATGCGCGTACGATCATCAAGCAGATGCTGGTTGATGTCGGCGCGATGGCGATCATCCTCTCGGCGCGTAACGGCGAAGTCCTGCTTGAGGACGGCGCACCGGGCTACCTGAACCGCGAACTCTTGACCAAAGCCTTGATTCCGACCGTTATGACGACCATTGAAATGTCGCCATTGGTGGGTGGGCAAGCCCAGACTCTTCACTTCTACGACGGCGATGACAAAGATGTGTTTGTGCTGTCGGTTGGTCTGCACCATTTCATGTGCGTCGTTTATGATGGGCAAGCGGGCAGCCGCCAGTTCGGCAGCATTACGCGCTACGGACGGCGGGCAGCCCAAGACTTGATCGCGCTGCTCGGTGCTTCGGCGTTCGTTATTCACCAACCAGAGGCCGCTAAACCCGCCGCACCTGCCCCGGTCAGCAAGCGCAAAGCCGCGACCAACGAAGTGCAAAAAGTTGAACTCGAACTGGCTGTGAAGCCAGAAGTGCAAGAACCCGAACCCGAACAGGTCAAACTCGATCCCATCCAGAATTTTGATATGGGGTTATTCGACCAATTAGGCAGCCTCGACTCGAATACCGCTGATGATATTTTCGACCTCGACCGCTTGGCGGAACTGGTCAACACGGGCAGCGGGCGCAAAGAGATTTCCTTTGACGAAGCGATTGAGTTGGGTGTGCTGCCAAACCTTGATGGCGAAGGGAAATAACAAGCATCGGTGTGTTTTGCTCAAAAGCGGTTGGCTGAACCCCAGCCGCTTTTCTGTTTGAAAGCCTACGATTGCACAACTCTTAAAGCTGTCTCATCCGGTATGCCGTTATAATGGGATGAGGGGGCAAACGCCGCCAGAGAAAAGGATAAGGCTGTGAGCAAACAAGTCCGTGCGCCGGGTCGAGAAAAAGATGCAATGATCGGTCGCCTTGTGGGTGACTATCGACTCGATGCGTTGATGGCAACGGGTGGCATGGCGCGCATTTATCGTGGTGAGGATACCCGCTTGGGCAGACCCGCCGCGATCAAAGTGCTGGCACATGACGATGCAAACGACGACGACACCTTGACCAAACGCTTCCAGCGCGAAGCACGGGAACTGGCGAAACTCGAACATCCCAATATCATCACCATCTACCAATACGGCGAACTAGAAGGCTTGTACTTCCTCGCGATGAAGCTCATCAAAGGGCGGGATCTGGCGCAGGAGTTTAAACGCCTCAAGGGTGACGGACACTCGATGGGAGTGAAGCGCGTCGTCCGCATCTTGATGCAGGTGGCTTCGGCGCTGGATTATGCCCATGCCCACGGGGTTATCCACCGCGACGTGAAACCCTCGAATGTGCTGCTGACGGACGATGACACGGCTATCCTCACCGACTTCGGTTTGGTGATGCAGTCCTCTACCCAAACGACATTGGGTACGGCTTTTGGAACACCGCGCTATATTGCACCGGAACAGGCAACAGCCTCGCACAAAGCAATGGCGCAAAGCGATATTTATTCGCTAGCGGTCGTGCTTTATGAACTGCTGACCGGTGAGCCGCCATTTACGGGTGATACCCCGATGGAGATCGCACTCAGCCATATCAGCGACCCGCCCCCACCACCGCGAAGTAAAAACCCCAAGATTCCGGTCGCGGTTGAAAATGAGATTCTCAAAGCGCTGGATAAAGAACCGGAAAACCGTCACCGGACAGCGGTTGAATTCATGACGACCATCCAAAACGGCTACGGTATCGACACATTGGATTTGCCACCGGAAACCACGCTGCCCGTTCGCCCCATGATTGCCACACCGGCACTGAACACGGGCAACACCGCTACGTCACGGGAAGCGGTAAAAAGGCCGCGCAAATCGACCGGAAAGCGCAATTATTTCCTCGGCGCACTGGTTTTAGTCATCATCGCCGGTATCGTGGGGTTTCTCATCCTTTCCAACCCAAATGGCGCGGTTGAAGGCAGCCCCGTTACCCTGTACTACACCGAATCGAGCTTCACCTTTTTTAACTCAACCGATGCCGAGATCAACGTTCAAAAGTTAGACTTCGTGCGCGGCGTGCCTGCAACCAACGACGACTACAGCGGTGATCGCGTACCGGGTGACCGAATTGAAACCCAAAAATGCTTCCGCATCGTACTGCAAGGCGACCAGACAAAAGCACCGGCGGTATGCGGGACGACAACACCGAAGCTGGAGCAACTGAGTAACCCGCTGCGCTTCTTCTGGCGACAGGACAGCGAAGATGGTACGGTGACGAAGTCGTTTGAAGTGCGCTACAATGGAAACGTTATTGCTCGCTGCAACACTGTGGCACGCGGGGGTAACGATGAGTGTCGTTTTAACTGGCCGGTAACAGCCTCTTAACGGCACCGCTTTCAGCATCCAACAACCTCATAACAGGCATCCATTATGACCGAAAATCTACTGGTATCGACCGATTGGTTAGCCGCGCACCTGACCGATGCGAATTTGCGAATTATCGACATTCGCGGGCATGTACTCCCCGCTGACAAACCAACACCCCATTACTTCAACCATCAAGCGGATTATGATCTCTCGCACATCCCCGGCGCGGTGTTCATCGACTGGGTTGAGCAGATCACCGATCCGGCTGATCCACGCCATGCCCAAATCGCCAAGCCGGAACGCTACAGTGCGGTCATGAGCCAAGCCGGAATTGATGAGAACACATTCGTCGTGGCCTACGACGATGCCAGCGGTATGTTCGCGGCGCGGTTATGGTGGTCGCTGAATTACTACGGGCATACGAAAGCAGCCGTTTTAGACGGCGGCTGGACGAAGTGGGCTGCCGAAAAGCGCCCTGTGACAACCGAAGTGCCAGCGATCACGCCGAAAACGTTCCTCGCCAAGCCAAACCCGGCTATTTACCGCACCTCCGCCGATGTCGAGGCAGCGCTGGGCAGCCCGACCAAGCTCATGGATGTGCGTACGCCTGAGGAGTTCAAGGGCGAATACGCGCGGGCAAAACGTGCGGGACATATCCCCGGCGCGGTGAACCAGCCACGCGGCGGCCTCGTGAATGCCGATGGAACGATGCTGCCACCAGAACAATTGAAGGTGAAGCTCGGCGCGATTGGGATTGACGATAGCACACCGGAAGTCATCGTGTACTGCAACGGTGGGGTTTCGGCGAGCTTCGGGCTGCTGGCGATGCGGGTGGCTGGCCTTGAAAACGGTGCGGTTTACGACGGCTCGTGGAAAGACTGGGGCAACGACGAGCAAAAGCCGATTGAACGTTAGCGGGTCGGTGTATTCAAGCCTAGCACGTTGGTGATAGTGGGCATCGACAACTGACGGAACATATCAGCCATTTGCTCCGCAGTATAGGTCGTATCCTGCCGCAGCCACCAGCTAATGAGTGAGATCATGGCACCCGCGAGATAATTGGCGAGGATGTCCAATGGCACGAGCGGAGGGTGGTCGGTGACGAACACGTCGATCCGTTCGCGCATACTGCCGGCTAAATAATCCCGAATGCCATTCACAATCGCGGCTGTCCCCTGCTGGCTGAGGAGCGTGACCCGATAGAGATCACGGTTCTCGAAAGCATGTTGAAACGGGACAATCCGCATCGCCATATCCGCGACAGGAATATCGGGCGAAGGCGGTGTGATGCGAGACTTGAGGTCATCAAACATTTCGCGCAGGCTGCTCATGAGCAGTTGATCTTTACCATTTTTGAAGTGCAAATAAAAGGTAGCACGACCCAAATTGGCGCGGTCGGTTATGTCCTGCACAGTCACCGAGTCATAGCCTTTTTCGAGAATTAAAGCGATCAGCGCATCGCGTAAGAGGCGGCGGGTTCGGGGGCCGCGACGATCCGGTCGTTTTGCCATAACAACATCTCTTAACGTGTTCTATTCAGGTGTTTGATAGTATAACACCAAAGCTCACGAACATTCGGCTACTTCATCATTTTGAAAACGCTGCGCTGCAACCCACGATCAGACGACCACGGCGCGTAGGGAGCCATCACCAGTTCGCAGAGGGCGAGCAGCACCGTATCATAATTGACACGCCATCCCGAAAAGTCTTTCCACGCTAGGTCACGGTCAGCCTTAATCGGCACACCGGCTTCGGCTAAGGTATTCAACGCTTCCTCAAATTCGTCCCGCGAAATACTGATGAAATCTCGATAACCGACATCAGCCTTGTACGGGATGCGGAAGAAATCCGCGATATGACGGAGCGCTACGTAACCCGCGCGGAGGCACAACTGCGAACCGGCAGTACGCGGGGCATCAACGGCGGCGTGCATAATGGCGGCTGCGTCCAAGACCGCACCAGCGGCCGTAATCCACGAACGATCCGGCTGTGGGGAGCGGAACATATTGAGGGCAAAGAGTGAGGTATGGCTTTCCTCGATTTGGGCGAACCAGACTTCCCACGCTGACCAGAGTTCATTGAGCGAGTCGAGGCCACGAATGCGGTAGGCACGGCTAATCAGTTGGACAGCGGACGGCGGCGAATCGGCACGTACTTCTAGGAGCGTGACTAACGTTTCGCGGGTGGCGAAGGCGGTGTACATGGTGGGCAGGTAAGAGATGACGATGGCAATTAAGCCCAAGCCGATGGTCGCTTCGGTAAATTCGAGGAAGGTCGCGAAGGCGGTTAAGCTGTTGGCGGGCAGCAGATCAACGGTATAGAAGCCGAGGGTATAGAGGGACGACCCACTGAGCTTGAAGGCTTGATAGAATGAGACACCCTCACACAAGACATAGAACATGAACGTGTAGCCGACCAAGACAAGAAACTGCCACACGATGGGCAAGAGCAGCAGCGTCACAGGGGCGAACAGCGCCATAATCCGGTCACGCTCGGCGTAGGTTTTGGCTTTACGGGCGCGGGAACGATAGATGGAAGCCATTCTGCGGAAAACGAAGCGTGTGAGGGGAACATTATCCCCACGGGGCAGGACGAAACTGCGAACGGCGGACATCAACGTCCAGCCGACGAGCAGCGCACCAGCAAGAAACACGAGTATAGACAGCAGGATTGAGAGGACATCCAGCATAACAACCTTCTTCGATGGTTCTAAAGGGTGGAAAGCTGATTATATCGGAGCGTCATGTCTGACGGCTACTGCACTTTCGGGCAGCGGGGTGAGTCGTTATTATCGGAGAACGAAGGGATTAAATACTGGAATGGTCTGAGACCATTCCCTACGATAAAAATACAAGTTTTTAAGGAGGGACGGATGGTAATGATTATCCGATATGAGGAACTGACGTGGCCGGAGGTGGTGGATTTACCGCGCGACATCCCATTTGTGCTGCCGATTGGTGAAGGGTATGACCTCGAACAAGCGGCACAGCAGATTCAGGCGGCGCGTATTTGCTTGCTGCCTGCCTTACCCTACGGTTGGCAAGGAAGCATCGCTCCCGTGAGCGAGGGGATGCTCCAGCGGGTAGTTACGGGTGTTTTGAGCGGGCTGCATGAGCAGGGATTTAGCAACCTCACCGTCCTACATGCAGGAATGGAGAGGCTGGATAGTAAGCATGTCGGGCAGGTGATGCTGCCACGGGATACGACGAACGATCCACAGCCGTTGGAGGCAAATCAGCAGCGGGTAATTTTAATACCGTGTGGGCATACGGAGCAGCACGGCTATCACCTGCCCCTGAACACGGATACGGTGATTATTGGGACGATTGCCGAGCGCACGGTGGAAGCCATACCAGCCGAGGCGGAAACACTGCCCGCGCTGCCCTACGGCGTGAGTATGTACCGCGAGGCGTTCGCGGGGACGCTGAACATGGGCGGGCGGGTGTTCGAGGATTTCCTGCTGGAAGTGATCGACGGGTTGGTAGCGCGAGGGGCTGACCGTTTTTACCTGATGAGCGGGCATGGGGGGAACAGTTCATTCCTGCATAATGTGGTGAAATACGCGGGAGACAAGCATCATCCCATTTTCGCGACGACGGCTTGGCTGCACACGTCGGGGCATCTGGGCGGGCCAGCGTTGGAGCAGTACCGGAAGTCGAAAATCGGCGGGATGGGACATGCGTGTGAACTGGAAACGGCCTATTTGCTCCTACTACGGCCTGAACTATGCAAGATGGAGCGGGTGGTGGACGAGCCGGATTTCATCACAACACCGAATTACTATATGGACTGGATTGAGGGCGGCGCGTTGATTATGTCGGCGACGTGGGAAGATGATACGCTGACCGGGGCGTACGGCAGCGGGAGTTTGGCGACTGCGGAAACGGGCGCAATCTGGCTAGGGATCGCGGTGGAGGAAAAGGTGATCCACGTTAAGGAGATCCACGAACAGGCGCGGCTGCGACTGGCACGGCGGGCGGAACAGGAGGCGGCGAACCGGAACCCAATGACGGTACTGGCGGGGCAAAGTTGGCGGAAGTAAGTCAGAAAGACCAATCAGTTTTACCACCGAGACACAGAGAACACAGAGAGGAAAGGCAAAGGCAATTTTAACCGCCAAGTCGCCAAGAACGCCAAGAAAATGCAGAGATGAGTAACAAAACGCAAAGGCGCAAAGCAAGTTTCATTTTTAACCGCAGAGACGCAGAGAACACAGAGGGAATACGGAGAAATACTAGAGTATTATAAGGGTTGCGAATTTTGCACAATTTGCACATTTTCCCGCTGAAATGTCTGGCGGGTGGCTCCCGTGTAACCGCCGAAGTGACATTTCGTGGCGGCGGGAGACTCGGCTATAACCGCTGAATTGACAGCATTTCAGCGGAATGCTCCCGTAATGCCACCGCTGACATCGGTTCAGCGGATGTGAGGGAGCGACCCGCCGAAAATGCAAAACCTGTTGAACCGCAGAGACGCAGAGAATACAGAGATAATGCAGAGAGATTCATTAAACCGCCAAGTCGCCAAGAACGCCAAGTGAATGCGGAGATGAATAACAAAACGCAAAGGCGCAAGGGAGCAAAGACGCAAAGGTTTTTAGCACAGAACCTCCAAGAGTCAGAGGGCGCAAAGGTGAATACAGCGTAGCATAGTTTGAAGGGTTTAGGGTGAACATTTGGTCGCTTTTAAGGGGTGAGTTCACCAACCCTTTTGAGGGAAAAAGATTGTTAAATCCGTTAGTAGATAGTTAGAAAACGGTTTGTGGGGTTTTTGTGGGTGAAAAGTTTACCGACTATTTACCGTTTTTGAGGTGTGAGTGATTGACGGTGAGGGGGTTTTGGCATACGCTTATTCTATACACGATGTCTATAAATACGAGGTGTAGTGGATAAAGTGACCTCCATTCATAAGCTGCCACCGGGTCCTAGAGGGCTGCCCTTCCTCGGCAATATTCGTGAGTTACAAGGTGACCGGATTAAGTTTTTAACGCGCAACCGAGATGAGTATGGGGATGTGGTGTTCTTCAGACTCGGGCCGCGCCGGATTTACCAATTGAACAACCCTGAGCATGTGCAGTATGTGCTGGTCAAGCATCCTGAGCAGTTCTACAAGTCACCGGCGCTGAAACGGGCTGCCCAAGATTCGCTGGGACAAGGGTTACTGACGAGTGACGGCGACCTGCATAAACGGCAGCGGCGGCTGGTTCAACCGGCGTTTCATCACAAGCGGATTGCAGCCTATGCGGACACGATGGTCGAGTATACGGATGACATGCTGAAGGGGTGGGCAGCAGGCAAGCAAATTGGCATCCTGAACGAGATGATGCACCTGACGATGCGGATTGTGGGTAAGACACTGTTCGACACGGATGTTTATGACGACGCGGACAGTATCGGCAAGGCGATCAGCGTGGGGATTGAAGCAACTACTGATCGCGTTTCACGACCGCTGCAAGTGCTGGATAAGCTGCCGACCGCCAAGAACCGCCAGCGCAAACAGGCGCTCAACACGATTGAGCAGACGATTGCGCGGTTCATTGCCGAACGGCGGGCTTCTGGCGAGGATAAGGGTGATTTACTGTCGATGCTGCTGATGTCGGTAGATGAGCAAGACGGCGGGCAGATGACGAACAAGCAGGTGCGCGACGAAGCGATCACGCTGTTTGTGGCGGGACATGAGACCACAGCGAATGCGCTGGCGTGGACTTTTTACCTACTGGCGCAGCATCCAGAGATCGAGCAGCGGTTGGTGGCAGAAATCAATCAGGCGTTGGAGGGGCGACTGCCGACGATGGTGGATTTAGCCCGGATGCCCTACCTCGAAATGGTGATTAAGGAGTCAATGCGGTTGTATCCACCGGCGTGGATGACTTCCCGCGAGGCGCAAGAGGATATTCAACTCGGCGGGTACACCATCCCCAAAGGCAGTGTGGTGATGATGGTGATCTACGTGCTGCACCACGACCCAAAGCTGTGGATTGAACCCGAACGGTTTATGCCAGAGCGATTTTCGCCGGAGAACGAGGCGAACATTCCGAAGTACGCTTATTTCCCGTTCGGCGGCGGGCCGCGGGTGTGCATCGGCAACCAGTTCGCGATGATGGAAGCACAGTTGGTATTAGCGACGATTTTGCAGCGGTATCGGGTGGAGTTGGTGGCGGGGCAAGCGGTGAAGATGCAGCCGTTGATTACCTTGCGACCGAAGCCGGATATTCAGATGCGGATCAAATAGAATTGAACCGCAGCCCCCTGATGAAAAGCCTGAGTTGAACCGCAGCCCTAAAGGAGGCTTCGCACAGACGCAGAGATTTATTCTTTCCAAGCATTTTTAGCCAAAAGGGCGGGACAGGTTCCAAAGTGTATTTAGAAAACGATTGTAGGTAGGGGAAGTAATGGACAGCCTATCTGCTGTCCCTACAGACGTGGTAATGGTTTGTGTAGTGGAAGTGAGGGCGCAAAGCCTTGCGCCTCTACCAGAACATGTGGGTAATTTGGGAGATTAATATTCACCGAGTTTGTGATGGACGATGACGGCATCGGGGTGAAGGCGGACGAGCCAATCGCCCATGAAGGCCACGGCTTTTTGGAGGCCGGGGGTGTGGCGCGGGTAGCCGAGCGTGCCGACCTTGAGCGTGTATTCGTTGTCGTTTTCACGCGGGGAGACGACGAGCGCATAGTGCTGGTCGATGGTGGGTTCGTGGGTGAACATTTCGAACATGACCACATTATCACCCCGGTAACTGTGCAGTGATTTGATGATGGTATCGGCATCAGGGCGGTTTTCGACCCCTTCGAAACGGGCAAGTATATCGTCTAGCGACAGCGGTGTTTTAAAGACAACGTGGGTCATTTCACCCTCCACAATTACAGGGACTTCGGGCGCGGGCTGCGCGTTCCGGCGATAAGCAAAATAATAACAGGCGCGACCTTCACGCTGGGCGCGACCTTCATACTTGGTGACGACACGCCCCACCATCGCGTTCGCCCACGGGGTTGGCAGCACGTTATCCAAGCCGGGGGTTGAGGCGAGCAGCTCGGCGCTCATCTCGGCATATTCGATAATGTCGGTGGCTAAGTACAGAGCAGCTTCGGGCTGAAGACGGCTGACGATGACATCCAGCGTATCGCGCTGCATGAGGCGGCGGTGGCTGTGACGCGATTTGAACCACGGGTCGGGAAAGTTAATATGCACCTGACTGAGGGTGGCCGGTGTGAACAGGTGATGGAGAGCCGTTTCCGCCATCGACTGAATGATGCGGACGTTGGTGAGCTTCTCGCGCTCGACAGCACGTTCGACCGATGCGAGGCATTGGTTGGCGATTTCGATGCCGACAATGTTCGCGTCGGGGTTCGTGCGGGCAAGGTGCTTGAGGAACGCGCCATAGCCGAAGCCGATTTCGAGGATCAGCGGACGTTCCGCACCAAACAGCGCCGCCCAATCGGTCGGCCACGGCAGGCGTATACTACTGAGTTTTTGCATGGTGGATTACTTGTTGAAGAAAAAAGCGGAGGAGGTGGGATTTGAACCCACGAAGGTGTTACCCTTACCCGCGTTCCAGGCGAGCGCCTTAGGCCACTAGGCTACCCCTCCTTAATTTCAATAGGGATTATAACAGCACACGAATCGTTTATCCAGATAGTTTTCGCAGCATTTTCGGGCCAGATGTGGTGGCCGACGGCGGACGCGAGAGCTTATCGAGAAAGGTGGTGACCTGCCACGCGAACACATCCGGCGCTTCGAGCTGGGGCATGTGACCGCAGTCGGCAATTTCGGTGATGGTCGCGCCGGGGATGCTGGCTTTAATGGCATCACGATCACCGGGGGCGGTAAAGCTATCTTCGACACCCCACAAGACCAATGTGGGTACACGCGGCGTTTGCTCGGCGGGAACACCGCTGCCGACGAGCATCTTAATCAACTGGCTGAAAGCGGGCGCGGACGCTTTTGACTGCGCGTAAAATTCCTCGGTCAAGATGGGTTTAATATGGATGAGGCGGTTAAGCGCATCGGGACTTGTCCCCATTTTGCCAAACTGTGAAAACACCAATTTGTTGATGAAGGGAATACGTTCAACCCACTTGAAGAACGGCGGCAAATCAGGCACGCCACCTCCGTTGATGAGGATTACGGCGGGAACGTACTTGGGGTTGGCAGCCGCGAACAACCGCGCCAAGAGCGCGCCGAAGGCGTTGCCGACCGGCACGACCTGTTCCCGTTCATGCACATCGATAAATGACTTGAGCCAATGAAGCAGTACATCAGTGCGGGCAACGGGCAGCACTTCACTCGTGCTGAAACCCGGGAGATCAGGCGCGAGAACGTGGAACGTTTCGCCGAGGATGGGGAGCGCGGCTTCCCAATGCAGCTTGGCATCACCCATGCCGCCGTGGATGAGGAGCAGCGTGCGGGGATTGCCCTCTCCCGCTTCCCAATAATGGACTTTCAGACCATCTACGTAGACTTCGCGTTCGTGTACGCTCATCCTTCAATCCGATCTGCATTATTTAGGAATCCATTTTGAACGAGCCAATCTTTCAATTGGTCGGCACTGGCTTCGGTAATCATCGCGCCACGATTGATGCCGCGCGGACTCGCGCCCGTTGGCAGCGGTGCAGGTTCGATATACGGGAGTAGAGTATCATCAGTGGCGGCGACCAACGTGGGGACAGAAAGAAAGCCTGTCCATGTTAAGACACGCTGCCGCGCGTCCATGTCCTTATCAATAAAGATTTCCTCGTAGCTGATACCATAATCGTCCAGAACACGTTTTGCAACGGTGATAAACGGGCAACCCGTTGTCCGAGAATACATCACCAAATGTTTCGTCATTGATTCTACCCTGTGGGTGTCGGTGTAACGTCTAAGGTCGGCAGCGCTTGTGAGTTCGGCTCAAGGAAACAGAGTATGCCATCGGTGATCCCTTTTGCCATCTCGGTTTGTTTGTCCGTGAGTATATCACGATCAGCCAGCATAAAGCCGAGTTCGAGAATGGCAGCCGGGGTCAGCGGGTGAATTTCGCGGAAGGTGTGATAGTCGGTCATGTCGATGGTGACACCCTGCCGGCGCGTTAAGGCAGTGGCTTGCCCATAGTAACGGGCGACGCACTCGACAAGGTTATCGTCCTGCCCTAACCCGCTGCGGGCGGCGGCACGGGCGATGAGATAGCCGGAAACGACCTCGCCAAAGTTCTGGCAGGTGTTGGAGTGAATAGAGACGAGAGCGGCGGCTTGATAGTCCTCAAGGCGTGAGTCGAACTCGTCGAGCAGATCAACCGAGTAGCCACGGTCACGCAGGTTGCGGACGACCTGCTGGGCGACGGCAAAGTTGATGGACGCTTCGGTAAGGCCATCGGGACAAACCGCGCCGGGGTCCGGGGGAACCTGCGGCCCACGGTGACCGGACACAATACCGACGCGCCGCAGCCAATTAGGCGTGGGGATGATGGTCGGCACGGTGGTGGATGCGCCCGTCGCCTGCGCGATGCTGAGGCTGGATTTGACCTGATCGTTGATAAACTGCGTCGGGGTTGACCATGTGAAGATGGTCGCCATGAGCGCACCGGCGATCAGGATGACCGTAACGGAACGGAAGATGCCGCCGATGACCCCCACGGTTTGACGACGGCGGCGCGACTGGCGCTTTTTCACACGCTGCACACGCTGGGCTTCCATCGCGTCATCGTAATCACGGCGCGGGTTGACGACGGTTTGCGCGACAACCGGCGCGGCGGTGGGCCGCTGTGTGCCGGGAGCAACAGCCGACGGGGCTGCCGGAGGGGGCGGTGGGCGCGTGGCTTCGTGCCTAGCAGCGGCACGCCGCATGATTTCCATAAAGGCTACCGACGCGGGAATCTCGCCTTCTTTTTCCGGTTCCGGTGGCGGTTGGGGTGTATTGTCGTCGGTGAAGTGCGGTTCGTCGGGCATAAGGAATCTCAAGCTATGCAGGCATAATGTTCCGATTATATAGCCAATCGCCCATTACCAACAGTTAGGGCTTCAATTGGTACACCTGTGCGCCGTCGCTGTCAAAGACCTGCTCCAAGTAAGGCGCGTCGCTCACGGACGACTGCATTTGCACCAGTTCAGTAAACGGCTCACGCCAGCGGAACATGGTGGCGATGCTGGTCGGGTCGGTGACCAACTGCGGCACGATAACGTAGCTGACATTCGCGCTACGGAGCAGTTCCGCGTTGGCGGGGTCAGCGGGGTTTTCCCAGAAGGCGCGGAGATGATCCTGCTCGGCGAGGCTGGCTTCGTTGCTGCGGAAGAACGGCTGCCAGCGGTAGTAGATGCTGTCACGCTCGGCGATGACCGGAACCCAGTCACTCTCATGCGAGTTATCAAAGGCCGCGCCGGGGAAGTTCAGCACGCGGGCATCGGCGGGCGTGTTGGCCTTCAGCCATTCCATCGCACGAACATCGGCAGCGGAGGAGAACGCGCCGAAGAAGCCAACGCGACCTTTACTCCACCCCAATAACTGCGGGCTGAGGGCAACCACCGCGACGAGAACAACGGCTGCCGCGACCATCACCCCATACGATAGGCGGTGGATGTGCTGATTCAAATGGGGTGCGAGGTAGCGTTCCCACAGCCAGAACAAGCCGAGGCCACCCAAGATGGCATAGGGGATAATCGGGCCGTGCCACGCGATGCTAAAGGGGTAATCGTAGCGCAAGACCGGCTCGATGAGCGAGGGAATGAGAGTTTCGAGGATGCCCAAGCTGGAAAATTCGAGGATGAAAACGAGCCAGCCAACGGCGAGGATGGCAGCTTGGCTGCGACCACGCAGACCGACGACCGCACCGATTATGACTATGGGAATTACCCATACACCGTGATAGAGAATAAGCACCTTCCAGTATTCAGGGTCGCGGCTAAAGGGGGAGGCAATATCGCTGCCGAGCAAGTGGCTGATACTGGCGAGCCACGGCGAGATGGCGACGACCGCCAGCAGAGGAATACCCACCGCGAGGACGAGCCAACTCCGCAGCGTGGGGCGGGGTTTGCCGAACCACATGGTCACGAGCCACGGCACATAACCGAGCATGACGATGATAGTGGTATCGGGGTGCGATAAGACCAACGCGCCGAGCATCAACCCCGCCCCAACAGCATCGGGGATACTGAACTGTCGCTGGAACCGCAGTGTCATGATGAGAAATGCTTGGGCGAACACCAAGCCGAGCAGCGTGGTGTAGTGCGAGTCCATAAAGGCGGTGAGCAAGCCGATGCTGAGGAGCATCACAATCGCCATTATGCGCCCCAAGCGCTTGTCGCGCAGTTCCGACCCCATGTCGTAAGCCAGCCAAATGTTGAGGACTGACAAGACCGCACCGACGCTGAATTGAACGGTGTGAATGCCCTGCCCTAGCTGCTTGCTGAGATACGCAACCAACAATGAGAAGCCGGGGGAGTAGAGATAGGTAATATCAGGATGCCACGGCGCGAGGGTTTGGAAGTTGCCGCCCAGACGCGCCATCAAACTGAGATAGCCAAAACCCTGCGCGTCGGTATCCAATGGAACCGGCAGGAGCAGCACCGGAATGACGAAGACGAGGCTGACGATGCCAAAGAAGACCAAGTCCTTTGGCCCCGGCCAACCTTGATCGGCATCCGCGAGGGTTTCGCCACGGGCCTCGGCACGCTTTTGCCCGTACGACAGGGTGCCGAACAGGAAGATGCTGGTCATGAGGGCAAACAGCAAGTAGTCAATGACGAGGGTGTCCCAACCAAAGAGCATCGCCCAAAAGACCGCGCCACCCATCACCACGCCCAACACCAGCGCCGCCATGAGGCCAACACGCGGCTGGCTGGTCGGCCAAGCGGGGGCAAGCATGGCTCCTGCTCCAAAGACAATCGTCGCAAAGATGAAAATGACGAAAAGCGGCATAATGACCTGCTATCATGATAAGGTGAGTGAAAAATCACCATTTTATTTAGCGACGCTAAGTATAATGGTTTGGCGGAGTATAATCCATACTCCGGCAGCCGTCATCCTAATCCAGCGAACAAAATAGAACCAATTTGTCACGGTATTGTGCAACCTTTGGGGCAACCGTAACGTACATTCAAATTGTCCGTTACAATAGCTGAACCCATATCACAGTTGAGAATTCGCTTATGCAGATGGCCCCGTCAATCTCATCAGCCCCTATGAACGGCCTTTCTGAAACCGAGGTGGCAGCACGCCGCGAACGGGGACAAGGCAACAACGTTAGTTTCCAGAGCAGCCGCTCATACGCCGAAATCATTCGAGCAAACGTCTTCACGTTTATCAACCTCGTCTTATTTGGCATTGGCGGGGTTCTGGTGCTGCTCGGTTTGTACAGTGATGCCTTCGCATCGGTCGGCATTGCTTTCTGGAATACCGTCATCGGGATTGCCCAAGAACTACGGGCGAAACGGGCGCTCGATAAGATTGCCCTACTGACCCGACCTAAAGCGACGGTCATCCGGGATAGACAACCCGTGACGGTTGACCCCAGCCAGATCGTCGTCGGCGATATCCTGCTGGTAAACGCGGGCGACCAAATTGTGGTCGACGGGCAGGTCGTGAGTGATGGGCGGATGGATGCTGATGAATCGCTGCTGACAGGCGAATCCGATTTGATCGCCAAGCGGAAGGGCGACAAGGTGTACTCCGGCACATACTGCGTCAACGGCAGCGCGTACTACGAAGCGCAGATGGTCGGCGAGCATAGTGTCGCCAGCAAGCTAACGGCGGGTGCGCGGGCGTATAGGGCGCAAAAAACCCCGCTGCAAGTCGATGTGGAATTTGTGGTTCAACTGCTGGTTGTTTTGACGATGCTGATCGGCATCCTGTTCGGGTTAGCGGCGTTGGTCAGCAGCCAAGCACTGACCGAAAGCGCACGGATGGCGGCGGTGATCGCGGGGCTTATCCCGAACGGGTTGTTCTTTATGACGACCATCGCTTACGGCATGGGTTCGGTGCGGATGGCGGGACAAGGTGCGCTAATCCAACACGCAAACGCGGTTGAGTCGATGAGTAACGTCAATGTGCTGTGTTTGGATAAAACGGGAACACTGACAGCAAACCATATCAACCTTGTTGAAACGACCCCCTATAACATCACTGAAGACGAATTCCGGCGCGTACTGAGCATTTACGCCGCAAGCGCCAGCACTGGCAACCGTACCTCGGAGGCGCTGAACGCAGCGCTCAAGGGCGAGAAGCAGCCGATTATCGAGGAAGTGCCGTTCTCATCCGACCGGAAGTGGAGCGCGGTTTCATTCGACACTGCCGACATGAAGGGCGTTTATGTGCTGGGTGCGCCGGAGATGCTGCGCGAGCATTTGAACGCGAACGCCGATCTGGTGGGGAAGTTTTCCCAGTGGGAAGATGATGGGCTGCGCGTGCTGCTTTTCGCGAAACACGATGCAACCGACTCGCTGTATGACCAAGATGAGCAGCCGCAATTACCGAACGAACTCACCCCATTAGGCGCATTAACCTTCAGCGACGAACTGCGACCGGAAGCGGATGTGACCCTCAAGGCATTTACCGACACCGGCATCAAGCTCAAGATTATCTCCGGTGACAACCCGAACACGGTAGCAGCATTAGCCAAGCAGGCGGGGATTGAAGGCGACATTAAGGTTATTTCTGGCCTCGAACTGGAACCAATGACCCCGGCACAGTTCGCGGAAGCCGCCGAACACATAACCGTATTCGGGCGCATTACCCCGCAGCAGAAAGAACGGCTGGTGGGGTCGCTGCGAGCCAGCGGGTATTACGTGGCGATGATTGGGGACGGCGTGAATGATGTACTGTCACTAAAGCGAGCGCAGATCGGCATCGCTATGCAAAGCGGGAGCCAAGCGACACGCGGCGTAGCGGACATTATCCTGATGAATGACTCGTTCGCGGCACTACCTTCGGCCTTTAGCGAGGGGCAGCGGATCGTGATCGGGATGCTCGACATTATCCGGTTGTTCCTATCACGGGTCATTTACCAATCGCTGATTATCTTGGCGATTGCGATCATCGGCCTCGGCTTCCCGATTACGCCGGTTCACCAGTCGCTGCTGTCGATCATCACGGTCGGGGTTCCGACGTTGGCGCTGGCGGCGTGGGCGCATCATGGTGCGCCACCAAAACGGTCGCTGCGGCAGGTGATGCGATTCGTCATTCCGGCGGGTGTATCCATCGGGATTATCGGCACAGCGATTTACGTGATTTACTTCGTGGCGGCCTTTACCAACAGCGCGGGAACGAATGTGTTCAATGTGCGAAGCCTGACGCAAGAACAGGTGGTGGCGCTGGAAACGATGCGCGGGAAAACGATCATCGAGATTATTGACCTTGCCCAGCAGGAAGCGCTGGTCGCGGCACGGACGATCTTAACCTCGGTAACGACCCTAGCGGGGTTGGTGTTGATTGTGTTCGTCGAACCGCCAACCCAATATTGGACAGGCGGTGACGAATACAGCGGCGACTGGCGACCAACCATCATGGCGATTTTGTTAGCCGTGGCCTATATGATTATCATGCTGGTGCCGAGCCTTCGTTCCGCTTTTGAACTGGCGGAACTTCAGCCGCGAGATTGGGTGATCGTCATCGCCGTAGTCGGTTTGTGGGCGATGATTCAGCGTTTCTTATGGCGGCAGCATGTATTCGACCGGCTGCTGCGGTTGGCTTAACGCTTACCTTCGCATTCTAAGACTTTCATAGCGGCATTGTGACCGGGGATGCCGCTGACACAACCACCACGAACAGCACCGGAACCACAAATAAACAGGTTGGGATGGGCAGTTTCGACACCCCAAGTACTGACCTGTTCTGCCTCATCGGTAAACGGCCATGTCAGGTTGTTGTGGAAGATGTTACCCTGTGGCAAACCCAGTTCGGCATCAAGGTCGAGCGGCGATTTGGCTTCGACACAAAGCTGACCATCAGCATCGACAGCCAAACAATCCTCAAGCGGCTCTTCCAAGTAATTATTAATGGCTGCCAAATAACGATTGAGGACTTCCTGACGGACACCAGCGTTATCCGCCTCGAAAATTTTGGCACGCATATCGAGGCCGAACAGTGTGATGGTCTGGTAGCCAGCGGCGCGGAGTTCAGGCGAGAGCGTGGAGGGATCGGTCATGGTCTGGCAGTACATTTCACCGGGCGGCTGGTCGGGGATGAGTCCTTGCATGGCCTGATGGTAGCTGGCAGTCATGGCTTCGTAGCCTTCGTCCATGTGGAACGTGCCGTTGAAGGCTTGTTCAGGCGCATAACCTTTGGCTTTCAGCGCGGGTAAGCGCTTGAGCACCATGTTGATTTTAAAGACAGCACCTTCGTCAATGGATGAGGGGATGCTGCTATCGACGAGCAGCTTGCTGAGGACGCTGGGTGCAACATTCGACAGCACATACTTCGCCTCAACGGTGTGCGTTTGGTCATCCTGCGTATATTCAACGGTGTTCGGTGTGCCGAGATGGATATGCTGCACGGCGGCGGATGTTTGAATATGCGTACCGGCCTTGCGGGCGGCTTGTTCGAGGGCGGCGGTGATTGAACCCATACCACCGATGACGACCTGCCATTCGCCAGTGCCTTGACCGATGATGTGGTAGAGGTAAGTGCGGTTTTGCAAGAGCGTGGGGTCGTGGGGGTGCGTAAGGACACCAATTTTGGCGTTGGTGAAGGCGAGACCACGAACACGGTCATCATGAAGGATATTTTCGAGACCAATGCCCAGCGGTTCTTCAATGAGCATCTTCCATGCTTCTTGTTCGTCGGCGCTGGTCATTTGTGCCTGCATGTCGGCACGGGATTGCAAGGGGCTGAGGACAGACGGCCAGACTTTTTGGGCGAAGGCTTCCATCAGGCGGTTGAAACGCTGGTAGGCCAGATATTCGCTGTTGTTGCCTGTGAGCTGGCGGAAGGATTCAACCGTTGCACCTTCGTCAATGTTGCTGATGAGTAAGGCGATGTGCTGACCGTTACGAACGGTGGGTGTGAAGGAGGCGACGGTGCGGCGGCGGCTTTCGAACGTTAGGCCGAGGTCGGTGCTGATTTGGCGTGGGAACAGGCTGAGGAGATAGGCATAACGCGAGAGGCGGGCATCAACACCTTTGAATACCTGTACGGTTTGAACAGCACCACCAAGCACCGGTTGGCGTTCGAGGACGAGGACGGACAGGCCAGCTTGGGCGAGGTAAGCCGCAGAGACGAGGCCGTTGTGACCACCACCGACAATGACGACATCATATTTGGATTGTACAGTTGTCATATACATCACCTTATTGTGGAAGTAAGGGGCAGATTATACCCGATGGGGAAATCAATGCGCTAAGGAAGGCTTCAACGCAAAGACGCAGAGAACATGGAGAAAAGCAAAGGCGATTTACCACTGAGACACAGAGAACACAGAGAAGAAATTCAAGCCGGAGAAAGTGCCTGTAAAACAGGCAGGAACAGGCAGCGTGAACCCTTCTGCACCCGATTTATGAAAGTGTGGTTTGGATTCGCAAACCGGATTCAAACTCAACTGCTGCTGAACCGCAAAGCCGCAGACGTGATTCTCATGAACGAATACGAATACAACCCCCACCCTAGCCCTCCCCCGCAAGCGAGGGAGGGAACCATTTCAGCAGTCATTTTCGCAACTCTTACTTAGAAGAACAGAGACGAACGAAATGGACATAAAGGCTCATAACAACGCAGGCGGGACGATATACAATGGGCATTAAAGAGATGGTTATTGAGGGCTTTATATGCTGATTAGCGCGACCGACATTCAACAGGCGGCAGAACGCCTGCGACCGTATTTAACCCCGACCCCGACGATTCGCTCGGACTATTACAGCCGGCAGACGGGGGCGAACGTTTACCTGAAACTCGACGTTTTCCAGCCGACCCATTCGTTCAAAGTGCGCGGGGCGTTGAATACCCTTCTCAGTCTGCCCGACGAGCAGCGGCAAAAGGGGGTAATTACCGCATCACAGGGCAACCACGGCCTCGGTGTGATTTATGCAGCGCAGCAGTTGGGCATCAGAGCGGCGGTATATCTGGGCAAAGGGACACCGGAGAACCGCGTGAAGGCGCTGGAGGCGACCGGCGCGGAAGTGGTGCTACATGGCGACAGTTGGGACGAGGCAAACCATTACGCGATGGAACTGGCGGCAAAGGAAGGCAAGGCGTACATCCACCCGTTCAATGACGCGAACGTGATGGCGGGGCAAGGGACGGTGTTCATGGAGATGCTGGCGCAAGTACCGCAGATTGACGCAGTGATTGTGTCGATTGGCGGCGGCGGGTTGATCTCCGGCGTGATTAGCGCCGTGCAGGCATTTTCACCAACGACCGCCGTGTACGGCGTGGAAACGATTGGCACGGACAGCATGTACCAGAGTGTGCAGGCGGGGCAGATTGTCGAGCTGCCGGCGATCACCTCGATTGCGATGAGTTTAGGTGCGCGGCGGACGGAGCAGTCACAGTTCGACAACGTTCATGAATATGCGAAAGCCGTTGTGACCGTTACGGATGAGCAAGCGGTGGCGAGTTTGCTCACGCTGCTGGACGCGGAAAAGCTGCTGGTCGAACCGGCAGCTTCATGTACGCTGGCGGCGATCACCGAGGGCAAAATTCCGGTGAAGGCTGGCTCGAACGTGGTGGTACTGATGTGCGGGGCGAACGTGACACTGGAAAGTGTGCTGGGCTGGCGAAAAGGCAGTTAAGATTTTTACCACAAAGGCACAAAGAAACGAAGGGAAATACGAATCGCCAAGCGCGCCAAGGAAATGCAGAGGAGGAAGAGAGGGATTTCAACACAAAGGCTCAATGACACAAAGGCACGGAGGAAAGCAGAATCAGAAGATTTAACCGCAGAGACGCAGAGGGAAAAGAGAATACATATCGCCAAGTGCGCCAAGCAAAGACAGAGAACGCCAAGGATTTTTTAGTACAGAGGCGCGGGAATATGTGTGGTTTGTGCCGCATCAGGCTAAAAGGCTGGCGTGATAAATATAGATATATGTAGTTTGCGCCGCATCAGGCTAAAGCCGTGATGCTAACCATAAGACAAGTCTGCTAAAGCGACTTCAAAGGCAATACTGTCGGTCAATTGTTTACCGATATAAATAGTAAATCACCATAAGCATTATCCTAATCAGAGGACAAGTCTACTGAAGGGAGTTCAAAACTATCAAAAATTAGTCGGAATCGACCATATCCCAAAGTTTATCAATAGGATATGTTTGACCTGTTACCGTTTCATGTAAACCTTGTCGGAAATTAGCCTCTAATTGCTCCTGTGTGAGTTCATCTTTATCGTCGTGCAAGGTCAACTCGCCTTGAGTATCTAGTTCAGCTAGAGCCAATAGATAAGCGTCAGGCGCATGGTATCCGCGTTGGCGAGCCATCTCCTCAATGCGCTGGCGCTGCTCATCGGTCATGTGCAAAATTAGGTCGCTCATCGGTTAGTCTTTCCACATATACAACTATTATAAGTCAATAACACGAACAAGCCACTAGCCACGTAGAGGAAAGCAAACAAAAAGAGCGCCGGAGCGCCCTTTCTTGTCACTTGAAACTTGCTACTTGGAACTGCTAATGCGCGACGGTGAAGGGGACTTCGTAGGGGGCTTGCAGGAAGCCACCGCTGTTATCCACGATCACGAGGCGCATCCGGTAGCTGCCCGCGACTAACCCCGGCACATACAGATTTTCGATCTGCCCGTTGACGATGTTTTCGGTGTGCGTCGTGCCGATGGTCGTCCAATCGGCCAAGCCGCCACCGATCACCTCGATCTTATAGAACTTGCCCTGATCGGCGGTGAACTGCACCGTACCGAAAATGGGTGTTTCGCCCGAAAGCACCTGCCCCGGCTGCGGCGAGGTGATGATGGCGGTGGTGACGACTGGCCCATAACCGCCGCCGCCCCCACCCTGTAACAAATCAGGCGCACAGGTGATGGTCGGCAGGAAGGCCAAGCCGTTGTTACGGGCATAATTTTCTGCCGCGACGGCATCATCCGGCACGGGTGGCGGCGCGATGAACAACTGCGCCTGTGCGCCAGCCGCCGAGGAAGCCAAGCTGTTCGGCACCTGACAGTACAGCGGTGTGGGTGGCGGCTGCTGACCGGGTGTGACTTGGAACTGGATCAGGCTGGCGATTTCCGGCGCGAGGCGGAAGGCCAACACCTGAAAGACACCGGGCGAAACCTCCGACAACTGCACCCCGTTCGGGTCTTGCTGGGCGGGCTGGGGCGCGGGCGGGAACACTAAGTTACCGTCGGGATCAGGGATGCCAGCGGGGCCATCCAAGAACCACTCGTTGATGCGGGCGCAGTCGGTCGCCGGTTCACGCAAGCGGCGCACATCGCAAATTTCGCGGCGCGAGATGCCACCGGGGGACTGCTGCTGGTCGGGCTGAAGCTGACCGTTCACCGCGAAGTCCTGCTGAAGCAGCGCTTGATTGCCGTAGATGGTGTTGATGACGCTGTTCCAAATCGGCGCAGCGCCCGTGAGGCCGGATGAGTTGACCATCGGGTCGCCGTTGCTGTTACCAACCCACACGCCGACCGCGACGTTGCGAGTGTAACCGACCGTCCAGTTATCCTTCACATCGTTGGTCGTACCCGTTTTGACGGATGCACCCAGCGCACCGGTATTTAGAGGGCTGTTCGCGCCCATCGCGGTGCTGCGGGCGTTGTTATCCGCCAAGATGTCGCTGATGATGAAGGCAATACGCGGGTCAACCGCTTGCTTGCCATAGGCAGGCTTATTGACGGTTTTCTCAGTCGGTACGCCAGTGGTGCAGCCGTTCTCGTAGTTGTAAATGATGTTGTCGCTGCTATCCAGCACGCACAGGATCGCGGCTGTCGGCACATAAGAGCCTTGATTGGCGAACACCGAGTAGCCGTTGGTGAGGTCGAGCAGCGACACTTCACCACCGCCGAGCGTCAGGGAGAGGCCGTAAAGGTCGGCATTATCGCCCAATGTTCCGACACCAAAGCGCTGCATCAGGCCGAGCAGGTACGCCACCCCGTAACGGCGAAGCGTCTGCACGGCAGGGATGTTATAGCTGTTCGCCAGCGCGTACCGCATCACCATCGGGCCGTGGAACACACCGTCATAGTTACGGGGGACGTACTGCGGCTGACCCGGAATACCGATGCTGGTGGGTGTATCCCAGATGACATCGCCAGCGGTCATGCCATTTTCCATCGCGGCGGCGTAGTTGAAGGGCTTCATGGTGCTGCCGGGTTGGCGCAGCGAGACCGACACATTCACACTGCCGTCAATCGCTTCGTTGTTGTAATCGACGCTGCCAACCATCGCCAAAATTTCGCCCGTGAGCGGCTTGAGGACGACGACCGAGGCGTTGGTCACGTTGTTGCCCGCAAGCTGCGCCACCTGATTACGCGCCGCCTGCTGCGCCGCGTTGTTGATGTCGAGGTCAAGGGTGGTGTAGATGGTGAAGCCGCCGCGTGCCACGTCTTTCTGCTGGTAGCCGATGTCCGCCATCAGCTTTTCGAACTGGGTTTCGGCATAGACAGTGAAGTGCGGGGCTTCAAGCGAGATGTTGCGCGGGACAAAGTTCAACCCTGCCGCTAGTGCTTCGTTGGCCTGTGCCTGTGTGATCTTGCCCAGAAAGACCATCCGCTCCAACACCAGCCGCCAACGCGCCTCGACCTTATCTTGCACGGTAGGGTCGTTGTTGAGGGGGTCAAGTTCTGCCGGAGCCTGTGGCAAACCAGCCAAGAGCGCGGCCTCACCCAGAGTCAGGTCACGGGCGTTCTTGCCGAAGAAGGTTTGGGCGGCGGCTTCCGCACCATAGGCGAGATTGCCGTAATAAATTTCGTTCAGGTAGAGTTCGAGGATTTGTTCTTTGGTCATCTGGCCGTTGAGCGCCAATGCCAAGCCGATTTCATCGAGCTTACGCTGCACACTGCGTTCGGTGCGGTAGTCGATGTCGAACAGCACACCGCGCACTAACTGTTGGGTGATGCTGCTGCCACCCGTCGAGCCTTCCTGCAAACCGACGAACTGCAAGAACGCGCGAATGGTGGACTGCACGTCGATGCCGGGATTACTGAAAAAACTATCGTCCTCGATGGAAACGGTGGCATCAATCAAGTACTGCGGGAACTGGGAGTAGTCGATGCGAGTACGCCGCCCTTCCCCGAACACCTCGTACAACTGGCGGCCATTGCGGTCGAGGTAGAAGGTACTCTGGAACTGTTGATAGTTGTTGATTTCGGAGACACGCTGCGTCAACTGCTGCTGCACGCGCGAGGCGTATGCCCCGCCAATACCCAACGTGAGCAGGGTGAGGCCACCGCAAAAGATGGCGAGGAAGCCCGCAACGAGGCCGAGGCAGCCCCGCGAACAACCGAGAAAGCCCTTCTTGCGCGGCGCGGGACGGCGGCGCGGGGGTTGAACCGGAGCGGCATTCCCTACCGGCGGGGGCGGCGGAATATTCGACGGCTGCTGATAAATTGGTGCCTGGTACTGCTGCGGCGGGTTGTAATTCCGGTGCGGGGGCGCGGGTTCGTGCGGCATGGTGTTATCCAGCCGGACAGCCTTATGCTGCACCGTGTTGCCCACGTCCGCGTTCGGGCGGGTGTTAAAGTCAGGATTCGGGTCTAGGCCGCCGCTGCCCTGCAACGTTTTGTTGGGGTCAGGCACACCCGGTTCGCGGGGAATAGGCATGGTGGGCATATTCCGCGCGTCAATCGGGTTATCAGCGTTCCACAGCGGTTTGGGCGGCGGCGCATCCGATTGGGTCGCTTCGATGTCGTCGCTAAAGGGTAAATGAAACGGGATGTCGTCGTCCTGTGGTTGTTCCTCAGGCAGTTCATCCGGCAGTCGGCGATCTTGTTCGTCAGGCATTCAATTCTCCGCACATTCGTTATCTCAGCCACTTTTAAGCGATTGGCTGATGGGCTATCGTCAAGGTTTCGGCATGACTCTATAATAGCAGAACACACGCTTTGCAGTATGGCGCGAACCTGACGCAAAGGCTTCGGCTAAAGGGCGGAGGGCAGCCGTCAGCTTTGGTCTGAGCCTCCCGCAAATGACAGAATAAGCTATACTACATTTCAGGATCTTACACGGCTGCGGCGTAGGACGAAAAGACTATTCAAAGCGTGAGTTCAACAAATTCTGATGATGACTCAACCCCAACATTCTATCCCCTACCCAACGACACTTGGGCGCTTTGCCTTGCGGATGCCGCTCACCCTATTCCGGTTGGGGCTGGGTGAACTGCTCAATCTGCTGCGGCTGATGGTGCTGACGACGCGCGGGCGCAAATCCGGCAAGGCGCGGTATGCGGCGGTCGAATACCGGCGGCACGGCAGCAAAATCTATATCATATCCGCATGGGGCGGGCGACCGGATTGGTATCAAAACCTGCTGACTGACCCACTGGTGACCATTCAACTCGGACGTGAAAAGGTCAGTGCGCTGGCGGACAAAGTGACCGACCCCGCCGAGGCCGCACGGGCGCTCAACCTGTTCCGGCAGGATGCGCCCGCGCGGTATGACGCAGTGCTGGGGCGGTTGATCGAGGATGAGGTCAGCGGGAGCAAGCTGCGGGACGTGTCGGAACAATTTACGGTCGTGCGGCTGGACATCATCGGGGATGAACCGCTGCTGCCGGGTTTGACAGCCGACTTAATCTGGTTGTGGCCCGTGGCACTGGTTGGGCTGGCGGTGGTTATCGCGGCGGCCAAGCGCACGAGTTCAGAGAAATAACAGGGAGGATATTGTGACCGATCTTGCCGATCAGGCTGATCTCTTACAACAGGTACGCCAAGCGCTGCAACAGGTACGGCAAGCCCTGCAAAACGAGGACTACGAACAGGCGATTACAGGACTGCTGCACTCGACCGATTTAGCCCGCGCCTTGAACGACCCTGCGGCAGAAGGGCGGCATCTGGGCAACCTCGCGCTCATTTACTACCGCACCAAGCAGCCGGAACTGGCGCTGCAAAGTTTCGACCGCGCCCTGCAAATCGTGCGGGCGGAAAATGACCGCCTGACGGAAGACGGCATCCTCGGCAATATCGGTAACATCATGCGCGAAATGGGGCGCTACGACGAGGCGATTGATTACCTCAATCAAGCGCTGCTGATCGCCCAAGAAATCGGCGACACGCGCGGACGGGGCATCTGGCTTTCCAACCTCGGCTTGGTATACGACGACCTCCAGCGTTACACCGAAGCGGTTGATGTCCACCGCGAGTCGGTCAATGTGGCGCGGGGGATGCGTGACCAGCGCAGCCTTGTGGCGCGGTTAAGCAATCAGGGTAATTCACACCTCGCGCTGAGTCAGCATACTGAGGCGATCAAGTGCTTTCATGAAGTGGTGTCGCTGTACAAATCTTTGGGGAACGTGGCGGAAGCGGCACTGCGGTTGGGCATCATCGGCAACATTTACAACGAACTGGGTCGCAGCGCGAACACGGAATTTGAAGCCCGTTTTTACTACGAACTGGCGCGGGACACCTACGTCGAAACGTTGAAGTTAGCGCAAGAAGTAGGCGACAGTGTTACCGAAGGCGACCTGCTGACCAGCCTCGGCGCGGTGTACGGCAACATGGGCGAGTACGAACAGGCCGTCAACCACTTCACCGCCGCCTACCATATCTTCACCAATGCTGGCCTGACCGACCGCCTGCCATATGTTGAGGAAAACATTCGGCTGGCGCAAAACCTATTGGCGCAATAAAGGGCGTGGTGTTAGCTCAGGCTGTCGAAGTCTGCGTCATCGTCGATTTCGTCCGCGTCGCTGTCGCCCATCAGGCGATCTAAAAAGGCCTCGTCGTTTTCGTAGCCGAGGGTGTCGGCGAGATAGTTAAATTCGCAGACGATGGTCTCGAATAGATAATTTTCCTCATAGGCATCCGGCGGGTAATAGGAAATCATTGCTTCGTAGACCTGCTTCAAGTCCACATAGCGGCGTTCTAGGAATGCCAGATGCTCCGGTGTTAAGGGCTGTCGTCCCATACTGCTCCTCCAATAAACCATTGACGGCTTGCTCGCTCAAAAACTACCGACGACCGTGCGCCAGCCACCGCTGAGGCCGCCATTATCGGTTATCAGCACGACAATCATGCCGCGCTGCGGGAAATACACCATTTGCCCACGTTCAAAAATTTGCGCTGTGGATTGGCCGCCCATTTCTTCCGTCAGCGCCCATCCCATCCCCCGCACCTCGCCAAAGGTACGCCACACTTTACCGAACCCGCGTACAGGCTCAAGCAACCCTGCAGGCGGGGGTTCGCCACCACTGGGGGGATCAACCGCCTCGTTGTAAGTATCGTCGTAGCGGGTGAAGCGACCCGTATTAAACAGCACGTAGATGGCTTGCGGCGGCCCTGCCATCCACAGCATATCGCCGAACTGGAGGGTTTGCGACGCGCTGCTGAACGACACCAACCCTAACGGACATCCGAGCTGTGACGCTAACGTCGGGTCACTAGCATACACCGTCGCGAAGCCACCCTGCGGCGGCGTGGCACAGGTCGGCACGACAGGCGGCACGGTTGCCCCGAATGGCGGCGCACCCATCAACGTCGGCGCGGCGGGCATCAGGTTCGACGGTAACACGGTCGCCACAGCCGCCAACTGAATGAGCGCCAGCAGCCCCTCGTTGTCCTCGGTGGGTTCCGGCGTGTTGCTCGGCAGCGGCGTAATGGTCGGCGTGGGTGTCGATGTTTCGGTAATTGTCGCGCTGGGGGTCACGCTCGGCGTGGCGGAAAGCTCCAGCGTTTCGGTCGGTGTCGGTGTCTCGGTAAAGGTCGCGCTGGCGGTCGGCGTTTCGGTCAAAATCACCAACGGCGTATCCGTAAGCGTGGGTAACGCCGCGACCGTCGGCAGTTCGCCAACCGTTTGCGGTTGACCACCGCAGGCCGATAAGCCCATGCCCAATAGAACCAGCACGCACAACCGTATGTCAATACGCTGCATGAACCCGCTTCCTAACTCCCCCAATACCTATATCCCCCACTTCCGATCACCACCCAATACGAGACAGCAAATAGGTTGGTTGCATCATCCAGAATTGAATGGTTAGCGCTATTATAGTGCAAAACAGCGGGGAGGAATGACCATTCATCCCAATATGGAGAACTTCACATGCCGGAACAGCGTTTGACCTTCGTCCACATCAGCGACACCCACATCAGCCCCGACATGGAATACGGCAAGCACCACGCCCCCTACAGCACCCAAACCGGCGCACGGGCACTGGTTCGCGCGGTGAATGCCCTCCCCTTCAACGTCGATTTCATCCTGCATACCGGGGATGTCGTCTATGACCCTGTGCCAGAAGCCTACCTCACCGCGAAAGACATCCTGAGCGAACTCGCGCGTCCCGTCTACTATCTCGCTGGCAACCACGATAAAGCGGATGCGCTGCAAAGTGTTCTTCTTGGACGCGCTGACATCCTTGAGCCTTTCTATTACACCTTCGACGCTAACGGCTTTCAAATAGTCTGCATGGATAGCAACGGCCCCGCCGAGGTGCCGCGCGGCAATGTGATCTCGCAGCAGTTGGAATGGCTCGATACGATTTGCTCGGCGAAGGATGAGCGCCCGCTGGTGGTTGCCATTCACCATAATGCGCTGCCGGTTGGTTCGCCGTGGTTGGATGACTACATGCGGATTACCAACGGGGCGACGCTGCATCAAGTTTTGCTGAAGGCGAAAGACCGGCTGCGCGGGGTGTTCTTCGGGCATGTGCATCAGAACATTCAGATGTATCAAGACGGCATCCTCTACACCAGCGCCCTGAGCAGTTGGAACCAATTTATGTCGTGGCCGGAGTCGATGGATACGGTGGCGGACGAGTTCAGCCTCCCCGGTTTCAACGTGGTCAGCATGTCCCCCACCCAGACGTTCATCCGGCGGTGGGGGTTCAAGGTGGAGTAAGGGCGTAGTTTGAACCGCAGAGACGCGGAGGACGCAGAGATCAAGTGGAGAGGTTAGTATGAACTTGAAAGCATGGATTCACGAACTAGAGATCGAGATAGCAAAGTTGTCGAAAATAGACTTTGGCTATCCTCATAGTATTAATAAAATCGACCCACCAGATCTTATTGGACTTGAATTGCTACATCAATCTGTCAATATTCCAGCACAATTAGAAACATTTTATAGAGAATGCGGTGGAGTCAAATTAAATGATATTTGGAATGGATATTTGATATATTCACCTCAATCGATCTTAAAGTCCATTGAAATTGGTGAACCTATAAAAGTAGTTGGCTCAATAAATAGTGATGTTGTGCCATTTGGTTCGGATATAGGAGGCCACAGAATTGTCATCAAGAGTGGATCAACAAACGAAGTTCTTTACTTACCTCATGGGGATCTCGTAAATGGAATTTACGAGGAGACCACGAGGGTAAAGATAATATCCCCTGACTTTTTTGGATTTTTAGAACGTTTACTTGGGGATACGAAAGCCTATGTTCGTGGCGATGAAAAATGGAGTTACATGGATAAGAACTTATACGATCAATAATTCCTAAAAATTAATTATGTCAGTGATTTCGATTCCATACGCGCTAGCAATTTTGCACGGATACCATCATTCGGAAAACGCCGTTCATTTTCACTGCGGATTGCTTCACCCAACTTCTCTTGTTCAAGAACGTAATTGTCAACTTCATCACGATGATTCATATAATAGCCGATGACCATATAAACATCTGCCAACCGTAAAACAGGGTAGCTTTCTACAATTTGTTCCGCAGAGTCGCCACGTCTAAAAGCATACACAAGCGTTTGTAAGGTTACTCGTGTGCCATTGATACGTATCATTCCACTGTCATCTTTGGTGATCGGCACAGGCTCACTAAACGGTGCTGAAAGCATAAGCCGCAATCTCCTATTACTAATGCTCCGCATATTTTAGCATATGAGACCTGCAAGAACATTTCTCGTTCCCTATACAACACCTTGAAGCTATGCTATTGTTGCGACCATTCCGTTATCACAAATCATGGATGAATCGTGTAAATGGCTATTGATCACGTCATTGATTACAAATGCTACCCTAAACAAGAACTCACCACCGAGGGCATCATCGAGCGCATTAAAGGCCGCGCCCGTGCCGAAGCGGTGATTAAACTATTCCGCGACAACGGCGACAACCGCCCCGTTTCCGAAATCGGCTTCGAACTCGAACGCATGACCGCCAGCGGCGAGAGCGAAACGAAGGTCGTCATGGTGCAAAACATGCTCGACCAAGCCGACGAACTGCTGCCCTTCCACCACTACTGCGAAGGCTGCCCCGCCAACAACCTCGGTACACCGTTTGGCTGCATCAGCCAGATCGAGTATCCGATTTCCGGCAGGGCGGAACTGTGGCTGCTAAACCAACTCCCCATCCCGACCGAAACACTGCCGTGGATGCTGCTGCGGCAGGGTTTGCGCGAGTTTAAGGCAGCGGGTGAGGCCGTCAACTCCATGCGCGCGGAAGGCCAACCGTTCTTCCAAGAAAAGGGTGTGCTGGTGCGGCAGTTGGGCGAGATGATCGTCAACAGCAACCAATTATTCGAGATGTTGTTCTTGTTGGGGCATATTAAGCCATCGTACGGCGCGACACTATTGATGTTCTTCAATATCATCCGCCGCAACATGGATGCTGACACAATTATGGCACTCACGCCGTCGCCGGACGATGCAGCCGAAAACTATCCACTCTTAATCAAGTCGGAGCCAGATGACGATGCCAGCATCCAGCGCTTCAAGACGTTCTTCCGCGCCCTCTATTTGGCGTGGGCGTTGAACGTGCGACTGCTGCTAGATGTCTGAGGCAGCGAGTTTTTCGATGGAAGCGGCGAGCAGATTTGCTGCTGTTTCCCGCACTTCAGCGTTGCTGTCGCGCTGGCTAACGTAGCGCACCAATTCGGCAATCCGTTCATAACGCATATAAATGCTTAACCCTTGAAGGGCGATTTTGCGCGTGCCGGGGTTTGGATTGCGTAAGACCTCATCTGCCAGCGCGGTGACGTTAAATTTGTCCGGGGCTGCCATGACGAACCCTTTTGACGACTTGAAAACGGGTGGTTTCACAGTTCGTTACCATTAACCATCTTTACTATACACCATTATTCACAACGCACACTCAATTCTTTACAAAAATTTACTAAAGTACTAACAATTCCTCCTCTACTGGCTACCCGCTTTACCCTCATGTAAGGTGAGGTCGTATCGTGGTTGCATCCGAGATCATAGGAGGTAGACTACGATGATAATCCACTCTATTATTTAGCGATCCTACGGCTATTTGAAATGAACTTCTATCGACGCAAACAAGAACAGCCGCCACAGGGCCGAAGCCGGTTGTGGACGGCTGTTATCACATTCTCTAATTGTTTATTGTTACCGAAGCGCCCTGCTGGTCAACGTCTAAAACACCGCACTCAACGCGGGGCGTAGCGAGCCATCGCCGCTTGCAACCGGTCATGCGGCAGGGCGTGAGCAGTGCGCCCTTTGAAGCCGACGGTTGTTTCCGCACCGACCAGCGCATTAATGACCGCTTCCTCAACCGCCTCGGCAACTCCGTCAAACAGGTAGTTCATGTGGGGGTTGGGGAACATTTTTACGTCATGCGGGGCATCCAGCAAATTCGGGACGTTATTACCCGTCGAGAAAGCAAGGAACAAGTCACCGCTCCCGTTATGCCCGACGCAGCCTGTCCGCGCCAAGCCGATGGTCACGCGCTGCGCCATGCGCTTACACTGACCGGGTAACAGCGGCGCGTCGGTCGCCACAATGACAATGATCGAGTTCGGTTGCAGCGGCTCATCCCAGCCGGAAGGAATATCAGTCGTCGGAATTTCAAGGCCGACCGGAACACCATTCACGCGGAACAACTCGCGGTTGCCGTGGTTGGCTTGCACCAATGCCCCGACCGTGAAGCGACCGCTGGGGGTATCGACCAAGCGCGACGACGTGCCGATGCCACCCTTAAAGTCGTAGCAAATCATTCCCGTGCCACCACCAACGCAGCCTTCCGTCACTGGCCCGCTGCTGGCGTTGGCAACCGCCGCAAGCACATGCTCCGGCTTGACGTGGAAGGCGTTAATGTCGTTCAGCCAGCCGTCATAGGTTTCCGCCACCAGCGGCATCACCCAGTCGTGTACGCCGTGCTGCTCGGTCAGGTATTGCACCAGCGTATCACGCACGATGCCAACCTGATGCGTATTGGTAATGGCAATCGGTGAGGTCAATAAACCGGACTCTTCAATCCAGTGCGTACCCGTAAAGTCGCCGTTACCGTTCAGCACATGGAAACCGGCGAAGGCGTGGTTGTCCCACACGCCTTCCTCTCGCGGGAAGATGACCGTCACACCCGTTCGGGCGATGCGTGGTTCATCGGCGATAATCGTCGTATGCCCGACTCGCACCCCCGGCACGTCGGTAATCGCATTGTAAGTTCCAGTGGGCATCACACCGATGGTAATGCCGAGATCGCGCAAGCGTGGTCGGGACATAATCGCTCTTTTCTTGCTTCAGCAGGGTAAATACATCTACAGAAGCATAAAGAGTTTTTCGTTATCGTACAAGATAATCACCGGTGTTCCAGCAGCAGGCAGCGGTTGACCACGCAGGTCGTTGCGTTCTGCGCGGTCTGTTTTGGTCAGGCGCTGATAGGTTCCCGGCACTAAAAAGCGGTACTCTACTTTCAAGATCAAGTCACCGTCACTGTCCTTCGATTGGCTGCTTTTGATGACCTCGCCGCGTATCAAACGCCCGTTTTCCTCCAAATACCGCTGCTTGCGCGAATATTTGATGAGCACATAGATGATGCCGCCAATAAACCCGTTCCAAACCAGCGAAAAGATGATGAAGCCGATGGGGGGGCGGTTCGTTCCCTGCACCACCGCGATCTGTGGATTCGAACGGGCGTAAACCAGTTCCACCCGCCCGCCAACCTCAGCACGGCGATAGACATCCTCGCTGACTTGCTGCTCGGTCGTGTAGCGCGTATCGACCACCGTATACTGGAAAGTCACATAATGAGCATCGCTGTCATCGGAGTTTGAAATGCGGCGGTCGGTGTACTCGCCCGTGGTGGTCATGCCCTGCTGCATAACGAGAAACCACTCATAGGTATCCCGCAGCGTCATCACCAGCATACATATCCCCACCACCACGAATATGCTAAAAAACGCGCCCATGCAGCCCAGCGCAAATCGATTGTTGGAAGCCAGCTTTTTGGAATTTCCCAGCACGAAATCGCGATGCTGCGGATAAAGTAAAAAGGTGTCCGCATCCAAAGTGATCGGAGATCGCAAGTGGTCATCCGGCGGCGTAACAGTCGTATTCACCCATTCATCCCTCTGGTAAAAGCCAACCTTCTTTGATTCTAACCGCAAACACACGTAGAAAGGCTTAAACCAACAGGAACATGCTTAAAGTAAGATGTAGTTCTGCGGGTGGACATACAAAATCTGCACAGCGCTCCCCATCTTCGGTGGATAATGATGCACCAAGTCATTGCGAACGACACGCTCGCGTCCGCTGATGGACGTATTCGTATCCGGCGGGGTGAAGCAGTATTCAATATCGAGGAGGTAATCACCATCCGCGTTCTTATCCACACGACAGTGGATTAAAATACCTTCCAGCAAGATACCGTCACGCTCCAACTGCCGCTGCTGCCGGTACTGCCGCCACATACGCCTTGTGAACCCCACTACGGCAGCAGTCCACCCCAGCGCCATGAGCGAGATGCCCAGCGGGAAATGGTTCGTACCTGCTACCGACGAGACACGCGGATCTTCTGGCACATAATGTACATCAACAGGGACACCCGCCTCTGCCCGATCATAGACGCTTTTGTCGATGCGCTGGTCAGCACGATACTCGATTTCGTCATGGGTAAAACGAAACGACACGTAATGATGGGTATGGCTATCAGCTACCGCGACCCAGCGGTTCACGAATTCCCCGCTCGTAACCATGCCCTTCGTCTCGATCAGCCACCACTGATGAACATCCTGCACAGCCAGCAGCGCGAATATCAGCCCAAGTACCCAAAAACCGATCACAAAGAGACTCAAACAACCAGTTGACGACGTTTTGGTGATCCGCCGCTGCTCACCTTTAACATAAGCCTGATTTTCGGGATGCAGCAAAAAGGCATTCGACGTGAAAACTGCGGGGTGTGATGTCATATCAATTCTCGGTAAATATCACTCAATAAATAATCACAATATCTTTATTGAATGCAATAATACCGCAAATTTAGACAAATTGCATTTAATGTGGGGCGAATTGTTTGACCACCTGCCGCGCGATCACCATCCGGTGTACTTCCGACGCGCCGTCATAGATGCGGAAAGCGCGAGCCGCCTCGTACCACCGGCTCAAGGGTAAATCACGCGAGATGCCCTTCGCGCCGCAAATCTGGATGGCACGATCCAGCACCTTATTCACCGATTCGGCGACGAACACCTTGCACATTGAAGATTCCTGCCGCGCATCATGCCCCTGTGCCAGCAGCCACGCCGTATGCTGGATCATCAGCCGCCCTGCATAGAGTTCAGTCGCCGAATCCGCCAGCATCCACTGGATCGACTGATGCCCGCTGAGTGTCGTGCCGAAAGCCTCGCGTTCAATGGCATACTGCGTCGCGATTTCCAGCGCCCGTTGGGCAATCCCCGTCCAGCGCATACAGTGGGTCATCCGCGCGGGGCCGAGGCGCTTCTGCGTGAGTGCGAAGCCCTGCCCTTCTTCGCCCAAAATCGCGCTATCGGGCAAGCGCAAATCGTGGAACTTGATTTCACAGTGTCCGCCGGGGTCGTTGCCGCCCATAATCGGAACCCGCCGCAGCACCTCAATCCCTACCGCATCAATGGGCGCGAGGAATAGGGTCGCCCCTTTGTGTGCGGGTACATCAGGATTGGTGATCGCCATAATGATGAGGAACGCCGCGCCATCCGCCCCGCTGGTAAACCACTTATGCCCGTTAATCACCCAGTCGTCACCGTCGCGCACCGCCCGCGTTTGCAGCATGGTCGGGTCAGAACCGGCCCCCGGCGCGGGTTCGGTCATCGCGAATGCCGAGCGCGTTTCACCGGCTGCCAGCGGCTTCAAGTAGCGTTCGACCTGCTCAGGACTCGCAAAGAGGTGCAGCAGATGCATATTCCCCTCATCTGGCGCGGCACAGTTGAGCGCCAGCGGCCCCAAAGTGCTGCGCCCTGCCGCCTCGAACACCGGAATGATTTCTTCCAGCGTCAGCCCTAAGCCGCCGAGTTCGGGTGGGAGTTGTGGCGCGAATAAACCTGCTGCCTTCGCTTTCGCCCGCAGGCTTGCCAGCGATTCCGGCGTAATGCCGTCCTCGTGGTCATCAACGAATGCTTCATAGGGAATCACTTCGCTATCGACAAATTGGCGAACACGCCGCGCCAATTCTTGCACATGCGCCGGAACGGAGAAATCCATTTATAAAACTCCAAACAGATCATAAGTCAGATGAGTAGTCATTTAACCGGATTAAGCCAATTCGGTTGCTGGCAATAAGTATCGTCGTAACGCTTCGATTTGCGCGTTTTGAAAGACACGTACCACTTGCGAAGCACCAAACACGTCAAAACCGTGAAACGCACCTTCCACAACAAAAAGATCACACTTAACACCGTCATGCTTCAAACGTTGGGCATAAGCCGCGTCTTCGTCATAAAATAAGTCTAACGTTCCAACACCGATCCATGCGGGCGGTAAACTGGCAAGCGTCATTCGCCGGGAAGGCACGGCATAGGCAGGCAAATTGGTCGTTCCCGCTTTTGCTGCCAGATAAGACTCCCAGCCAAACCGATTGCTATTCACATTCCAATTGAAATAAACCTTGTCCGCCACATCAGTACGATCAACCGTCTTATCATCCAGCATCGGGTAAACCAGCAGTTGAAAAATAGGTTTAACCTCCTGCCGGTCAACCGCCAGTTGCACCAGTGATGCCGCTAACCCACCGCCAGCACTTGCCCCACCAATAGCGATACGCGCAGGATCAACCCCAAGTTCGGATGCGTGGGCATGTACCCACTTCAGAGCGTCATAACTATCTTCGAGCGGAATCGGGAACGGGTGCTTGGGCGCAAGACGATAATCAACCGAAACAACAACAATACCTGTTTCGCGCACAAATTGGATACATCGACTATCATCCATTTCGGGCTTGCCAATGATATAGCCACCACCGTGTATCCATAACAAAACCGGAATCTTAGTAGGGGCGAGTTTTGGCCGATACACTCGTAAACGGATTCTATGGTTAGACTTCGAACTGAGTATGAACCGATTTTCAATGATGAGATCTTCCGGCATTTTAGGTTTAGGCTGTAAATTCGTCAGCATCCGTATCAGCCAAAGATTCCACGAGGCGAATGTAAACTGGGGAATCTTTTTGAGATCCCCTTGTAGATCAGAATGCACATCCGAAAAATGCGCGTTCATTGTCCCGCCAATCTTTTTTCAACTCGATTCATACTCAACTTACGCCCTTCATCCGAGCCTAACTCGGTGTTTGCCGACATGCCAGCAGCGGCAGGTCAATACGCTGTCCGGTTGAAGCGGTGACCGCACCCCCACTTTCAAAAAAGTGATCGTAGGTGGCGGAACCGGAACGCGGCGGCACCGGTTTGGTGTCCGTGATTTCCAGCGCGTAAACCTCAATCGTGACGCTGCTTGCCCCCGGCGGCGCGTTATCGTAGTACACGGTCACTTGGTTCTCGCCCGGCCCGCACTGCCAGCCTGCCGTAAAAGGCGGCGGTTGCGCTTCCCGCGCCACAGTTACCGTCGCGGTTGTACAGGCCACCTGCCCGTTGACCAGCGCCTCGACATACCATGACATCTGGAACTGCTGCCCCGCGTTGAACAGGTCATACTGCACGTTCGTGCCGGAACTGTCAATCGAGCCATAACCGGCAACCGTCAGGCGGTAGCTGGTTGCCCCCGGCGCAGGATCCCAGTAGAAGGTGTTCAAACCATAAGCGAGGCCATCCAGCGGCGAGGTGGCTTTGAAGTTAGTGCAATCCGCCTGCCCGCTAACTGGAACAAGGGGTGTTACCGTACCCTCCGTCACAACCGGCGTAGTGTTGACCGGTACAGCCGTTGGCGGTGGAGCAACCGGAACCACACGATCCGGCACATTCACGTCATAGTTCAGCACTTCTGGCGCAATATTTTCGAGCGATTGCAGCAGCGCCAGTTCATCGCGGCTCATCGGCAGCACCGGCCCGAACCGCCCATCGACATCGCCTTCCTCGTTCAGCGGCGCTTCCGTCATATAACCGGCGGGGATGACCAAGTTACCGGCTTTACCCGTGCCATCCACAGTGCCGATCTTGAACGTGTTGTCCCCGGTCGTCTGGAAAACCAGTGTCGAACCCAGTTCAACATCAACCCCATTGGCGGTAATTTGGATTTTCACGCCCTTCGGCCCCTGCACCACCAGCATTGACGGCGCATCCGCGCAGGTGAGTTCGTTCACGCCGGTTTTCAGGCGGAAGGCTTGCATCGGCGTTTGCGGTACACCGGTTACGACCGGCAGGCTGTCGATGTCACCGCTGCTGGTCACCAGCGTCCGGTTAATCCAACCGATGACCGTTTCGCTGACGGTCACGCGCAGCCATTCAGCATCCTCGCTCAATCCGTCCGCTACCAACGACGTTCCCGCTGGCGCACCGGCGATGACGTTCGCATTCCGCGTTGGGCCGCTGCGAATATTGGCGGAAGTCGTCACCGACACGTTAATCGGTGGGGCGGTCGGTTGGTCGCTAGGCGGCGCGACGGCATTTTCCATCTCGGCATTACCCAGCAGGATAAACCGTACCGCTTGCCCCGGCAGCGAGTCGGGGATATTGGCCTGAACACTCATCACCGCCACGCCCCACTCTTGCAATTCTTCATCGAGCGGCGCGGTCGTCAATGAAGCTACCGTGCTGAGGACAGCTTCATCAGCCGGTTTGGTAAAGAAGTCATCCGCAACCGCTTCGGAAAAGGTCGCACCAACCCTGCTATAACCATAACAGGCGGTGTTGCGCTCGATCCCGCCGCAGTTCGAGCCAATCGCTTCAAGGGCTGTTTGGACAATAATGGGGCAGCTTTCGCCGCTGGTATCTTGGGTGAAGCCGCGCTGAGTGCTAAAGGCGAGTGCGGAGAATGTGAGCAGCAGGCAAAAAAGGGTGAACAATCGTCTTGTCATCATGCTACCTATCCATAAAAAAGGGCGCACTTTCTCGTGCGCCCACTGTACTGTTATTTACCGACTTCCGCAAACGTTCCCTAAATGATTCCGCTTACGCAGCGTAAGTGCATGTCAAATCCGGCAGGCCGACCGTAATACCGGATGGATGTGCGACAACTGAACCACCCCACAGGTCATAGCTGCTGCCTTCCGTGTAAACTGTCATATTATAACTGCCTTCGGAGGTCGACGTTGGCAGCTCGATTGGTGACGGAAAGTAGGTATCACCACTCGAACTAAAGTTGATGGTGATACTGGTCGTGCCTGCGGGCAGGCTGCCATAGAACACCGTAAAGTCATAATTGGTACATGACCAATAGGCTTGGAATGAACCCGGCGCTGCTGGCGGAGGCGGCGGCACCGTTGGCGGCGGGGGCGGTGCCCACTGGCGCGGGATCGTCACCCCCGGCGTGCTGCACACCACCACACCGTTATACAGCGCATCCACAGACCATGTCATTTGCGGATTGGTTCCCGCGCCCGATATGTCGAAGGCGGCGTTGGTGGTCGGTGCGGTCACTTCTTTCGACCCCGCCCCGTCGACATTCACGCGGTAGCTGGTCGCCCCCGGCGCGGCATCCCAGTAGAAAATGTTCATACCGAAGTTCAACC
>Ga0209460_1000370_pt1 | contig 43638 bp, 31 predicted proteins | sample EBPBio132013_DNA_FD_185868 | JGI IMG/M metagenome (GOLD analysis project Ga0209460, IMG submission 185868) | Wastewater treatment Type I Accumulibacter community from EBPR Bioreactor in Madison, WI, USA - Reactor 2_5/13/2013_ DNA (SPAdes)... | ecosystem: Engineered > Bioreactor > EBPR >... | reverse complement strand
ATCCCTTCCGCCGCGTCCCCTTTCAGGTTCGGAGACGGGATCGGTGCATATTGCAGCAACCCGTTCGACCGTTCCACCGTAATGCCTGTGTGGCAGCCTGACCAAGTACAGTTTTGCGTGTTCTCAACCGACGATGCGAGCGGTGTATGGCACGACGCACAGTTACCCGCGCGGCTGGGGTTATCCAACCGGAAACCCGGCCCATGATATGGTTGTTCCGGGTCAGGCGGCAGCGGGATACCATCCAGCCCGTATTCAACCGGCTGCCCGACTTCGCCATCCACATTCGTCCCCATATAAACATTCAAGAATCGGTGATTAATCGCTGAACGGGAATGCTGGTCTTCTTTCCACTCGGTATACTCGCGATGGCATAATCCACAGGCTGCCGAGCCTTCCACGCCGTCCAACGAATACCACTCGTACTCATTGTTGTCATTAATCACCAATGGAGTCAGTGAGATCGTGATGTCACTCGCCCCCGCCCAATCAGGTGTGGTTGGGTCAAGCGTCTGGAAGCCAATAAAATGCCCCGCTGCCCACGCCGTCACGACAACCGGACTCGCAAAGTCAACGCCGCTGAGTTCGAATGTACCATCTTCGGTGGTTGTCGTCTGGTTTGGAGTCGCCTGCACTTGCACAATTGCACCGGCTACCGGCCCACGCTCATTAACCACTGTTCCGCTAATGATGTTGGGAAGCTCATCAGGGCTAACAGACGAGGCTTGTAAGCGTACTGCCGAGACCACTTGCCCTGAGCCAGCACGAACCAACGCCGCAAATCCTGAAAAAATGAACAGCAGGCCGACAATGAAAGTGATAATGGCTGAACGTTTTAGATCATGCATCTGTCAATAGCTTTCACTTGGTCGCGTACGGGTCAGCAGCATCCCGTAGACCGTCTCCCAAAAAGTTGAAGCCCAATACTGCTAACACCATAAAAATGATCGGTGCTAAAATCCACGAATTTTGCCCCAGCGTTTGAATATCCTGCGTATTCCGCATCATCAATCCCCAGCTAATCAGCGGCTCGGTAATGCCGATGCCCAAGAAGCTCAGGAAAGACTCCGCGAGGATGATGCCGGGAACCGTCAGCGTCAGGATAACGATGACGTGGCTCAATACATTCGGGTACAGGTGGCGGAAAATGATGCGTGAATTCGACGCACCCATTTCCTTCGCCGCCATGATGAAGTCCGACTCACGCAGCGAAAGCACCTTGCCGCGTACCTCACGCGCCAGCGTCGTCCACGAAAGCAGCGCGAAGATACACGCCATAATCACAAACACGCTGAACGAATCCGCCGTTTTCGGTACCAGCGCCGCCAGCGCCATCCACAACGGGAGCTGCGGGAACGCCGTCACGAACTCGGTAAAACGCTGCAAGACATTATCAACCCACCCGCCGAAGTATCCCGAAGCGATACCCAGCACCGAACCGATCACGACACTGATGATCGTGCCGAACAAACTCATCGTGAGCGAGATGCGCCCCGCCTCACAAGCCTTCCCCCATAAATCGCGCCCTAACTTATCCGTGCCGAGGATATGTACCGTCCCCCCCTCCTCGACACCGAAAAAGTGCAAGTTCATTGGTATAAACCCCAACAGCTTATATTCTGAACCCTGCACAAAGAAGTGTATGGGATAAGCTTTGCTCGTATCCTCCACCCACATTACTTGGAATGTCGCGGGGTCGAGCGTATATTCCATGTTGTAAACAAATGGGCCGAGGTGAAAATTACCATTTGCGTCATTAAAAAAATGTATTCTTTGAGGCGGGATAAAAGAGGCTTGTAAGTCGATGCCGTAAATCGTTGTCGGGCTGAAAAAGTCAGCAAAGATAGCAAGGAAAATCAGAGTCAGCACCATAATCCCACCGACAATCGAAACCTTACTGCGGCGGAAGCGTCGCCAAACAAGCTGGCTGTAACTCTCGTTATCAAGTGCGTCATTGGTTCCTCGACCAATAACCGCCACGCCCGTTCCCTCGCCCGATGTATCCTGTGGCCTGATGCCTGAAGTCAAATTGTCGGATTGTTCAGCAGTCATTACCCTTTTCTCCCTCACCTAGCTATATCGGATACGTGGGTCTAAGATCGACAAGAAGATGTCCGCCAACAAATTGCCCGCCAAAATCAATACGCCGTAAATCAGGAGCAGCGAACCGGAGATGTAAATATCGCCGTTCACCAGCGCGTCATAAAACAACGGGCCTAACGTCGGCAAACCCAGTACGATAGCGACCTCTAGCTCACCTTGCAGCATGTACGGCAGCACCGTCCCTTGATACGCCACAATCGTATGCAGCGCATTTGGTACAGCGTGCTTCATAATGACCTTGTTTTCGGTCAGTCCCTTCGACCGCGCCGTCTGCACATACTGTGAACCAAGCACATCCAACAAGTTCCCACGCATCACGCGCATGTTACGCGCCACACCGCCCAAACCAGCGATGAGTAAAACCGGCCAGATATGCCGGAATAAGTCCAAAACCTTATCGATACTCCACGGCGCGAATACATACTGTGGTGAGAAGAACGACGACACGCTCGGCTGCTTGAGGTCGATAACGAGGATATACAAGATGATAACGGCCAGCGAAAAACGTGGCACCGAGGTCAGGATAAAAGAGATAATCGCCCACACATTGTCCGCCACCCCGTACTTTCGTGGCGCGACATAAATACCTAACCCTACACCGACAATCGTCGAAATAGTGTGGGCTAAGATGGCGATCAAAATCGTCATCGGCATCCGTTCGGCAATCAGCTCGCCCACGTCCTTGCCATACGCGAAGGAATAACCAAATTTTCCTTCGGTCACGATTCCCTTCACCCAATTAATAAATTGTTCGGCGACAGGCTTATCAAGTCCATATTGGACGCGCAGACTCTGTGCTGCACGTTCAGCATCGTCTGCTGTTGCGCCTCGGGCCAGCAAATATCCCTGATAAGCGCTGGCATAATCTCCCGGCGGCAGTTGGATGACGACGAAAGACACAATCCCGATGCCAATGAGCATGAAAAACGCAATAATGAGGCGACGAAAAATATAATTTAGCATTCCGGCTCCATCAACAGCTCGTTAAAAACTGTAATTCATATCTGCCGCAAAATTTTTTAGGTAAGGCCGGAGCTATAAACCCCGGCCTCGCCTATTCATTCAATACTTAGTTGCCGTAAACAGGGATAGTATCCGGGCGGTTCTGCGGCAGTTGTTGGTCTGCAGGAGTCCACAACGTATCCAGCAAAATCGCATCCTCTACCCATGTGTACATGAACACAGGTGTACCATTGGCGATGTTCTTCACGCGCTTGGCGGTACCCAAACCGTAACGACCAATAAACACACCGAGGTTGTAAACATTCTCAGTGAAGATGTGGTTGTACTCGGTCAGCAGTTCTTTACGGGCTGCCGCATCAAACGTTGACTTATACTCGGTCATAATACCGGCCAACTGAGTTTCGAAGTCCATCATTTCACGCGGAGTCGTATCCGTATCACGATGCCAGTTGAAGTTGTTGGTCAACGGAGCCAAACCATTCGGGTTTACGAACGGCAGAGCGAATTCCTGACCACCACGGAATACATACAGATCCCATGTACCGGCGGCCTGTGTATCCGTCCATGTCTGGCTGTCAATCACTTTCATGTTGACCTTGATACCAATCGTGCCCCACTGGTTGACAAGGGCTTCAGCGACGCTCTGGGTTTCCTTCGCGTCTTGCGAAGCGCCCAACTGCACCACAATCGGCTGTCCAGCCATCGGGCCAGTCGACCATTCACGAACACCGTCACCGTTCGAATCAGTCAGACCCATTTCATCCAACAAGGCGTTCGCGGATGCGGCATCATAGGGATAGTAAACAACGGCTTCGCGGTCAAAGTCCGGTGCGCCGGGGTACAAACCGCCTGCCCAACCACGAAGGAACGGCCCCTTCATGATCGACTGAGCAATACCATCACGGTCGGTCGCATAGCTCAACGCTTGGCGGAAACGCAGGTCGCGGAACAATTCTCGTATCGCGACATCTCGGTTCTCATCGGTGATACCGAAATTGATCGCATAGTTGAACTGAACGCCGTAACCGAGCAGTTCCGGCCCCCAGTTGACATTGAACGACGAATTCGGGTCTTGAGCAGCCGTCATCGCCTGAACGAAAGTGCTGGGGTTCTCAAGGTTCATATGATCGCAGTCACCCGCGATGGTGCAAAGATCACGCCCGATACCGCTTGGTCCCTTACGATATTGAACTTCGTCAAGGTACGGCAGTTGGTTACCGGCTTCGTCAACCTTCCAGTAGTACGGGTTACGGCGCATAATCATGAGTTCGTCAGTCTTATATTCAGTGACAACCCACGGCCCCATCGTGACCAAAGGCAGCGTGTCCGGCGCGAGCGCATTGGTGAAGTCCTTATAAGTCGGCTTCGGATCAGCTTCGCTCCACAGCGGATGCAGCGGCTTCAGTTGATGAGCCGGCATCACATCGAAGTTACCTTCATTCATCAGGTAGAATGCGTCAAACGGTTTCTCAACCGGGAAAGTGAACATGACGGTATAGTCGTCAACCTTTTCGAGGGTGGCGTACTCGCCGTTCCATGACCACGCATCCTTGCTGCGGGGGGCGTTGATGTTCGTATCTTGGATGTAGCCATCCCATGTGAACATCACATCATCTGCTGTAAACGGTTGGCCGTCCGACCACTTCGCGCCTTCAACGAGGTGCATGGTCAGTTGCTTGCCGTCTTCAGACCATTCCCAGCTCTTGGCGATTTCCGGCATCGGTTCAATGTCCGACTCAGCGCGGAACAGCGGGCCGGTCTTGACCAACGCACCATAATGAACCGTGTACGATTCAATACCGAACCAACCCATCGACACGTTCGCCATATAGTTATAGCCAGCGGTCGGGCAGGCCGAGAAGCCGCGCCACAGGTCGCCGTACTCGCCAATACCATCCAGCATACCGGTCGTCATCATAACTGCCGGTTCTTTCGGCAGGCGTTCTTCGACAGGCGGCAAGCTGCCATCGGCAACAAATTGATCTAAGGATGGCGATTGATGATATTCAGGCAGTGCTTGGTAAGTAACAATTTGATCCATCGGCAATTTAGTAACTTCGCCACCGCCCAACCCGAGGTCATTCGGTTCGGGATAGGGAATCGGTGGTGCGACTGTCCCTTGGGCGGCGACGGGTACACTGAGCGCCACGCCCAAAATCAGTGTGACACACGCTGCTAAAAGCGCGTAACGCCACATTTTACGGACCTTCATTATTAGTCCTCCTCGACTTCATAAAAACAATTTCTAGCCATTAAAGGTAGTTCATTACTTGTTCCGTCACTGAATAAGCCTCACCCCCTTATCGTGATAGACAAATGATGACAGGCGCTCTACTGGGGTTCGTCATGCAGCCAACAAGCCGCTTGATGCCCCGGGATTACCTCGCGCAAGATAGGTTGTTTTTCACTACAAATTTTCATCGCGTGCGGGCAGCGTGGCGCAAATGCACAACCTTTAATCGCGTCCGTCGGCAGTGGAACCATGCCCTTAATCGGTTCGAGATGCTGCTCTCCCTTACGTCCCAAAACAGGAACCGAATTGAGCAGCCCGACGGTGTACGGGTGCAGCGGTTTGTGGAACAGTTCGCGTGTGTCCGCAAACTCCACGATCTTGCCTAAGTACATCACGGCGACCTGATCCGCCATCTGCGATACCACGCCCAAGTTGTGAGTAATCAGAATGATCGAAGCATTGGCATCCTCTTGCAGTTCGGACATCAAATCCAAGATTTGCGACTGGACTGTCACATCCAACGCCGTCGTCGGCTCATCAGCGATCAAAATAGATGGATTACACGATAACGCCAGCGCGATCATCACCCGCTGCCGCATACCGCCGCTCAACTGGTGCGGATATTCGTTCAACCGCTGCTTCGGTGCGCTAATCTGCACCTTCGTCAGCATTTCCAAAGCACGGTCAAGCGCTTCTTTGTGGCTCACCTTTTGGTGCAGTTCAACCACTTCCGCGATCTGTTCGCCGATCTTAAAGAGCGGGTTTAACGACATCATCGGTTCTTGGAACACAATCGCAATCTCACCACCGCGTATTTTCCGCATCTCGGGTCCGCGTGGATCGAGCTTTGCGATGTCAATGACCTCATTGGTTTTATCGCGGTGCAGCTTAATCTCACCGTTCACAATCTTCCCCGGCGGCGACTGGATCAAGCGCATGATCGACATCGACATGACACTCTTGCCGCAGCCGCTTTCGCCCACGAGACCCAGCGTACTCTTGCGCGGTAGCGTCAGGTTCACCCCATCAATCGCTCGGACTGTACTCTTTTCGAGGAAAAAATAAGTTTTAAGGTCTTTAATTTCTAAAATGGGGTCGGATGCAGGAATAGATAATGACGACATTCTAAAATTAATCCCCTATCTATACACAAAAATGCAGCTTGTTTAAGTAGTGTTACAGGTTAAATCTTGTTTGGTAAATAACTGTTCGAACGAACAAAAAAGCCCGAAACCGCTTCATTCAAGTCGATTTCAGACTTTTAATGTTGGATGCAAATAAAATCTGTAGCGAGAAGCAAAAGGACACAAATCCAGATGGTAAGTGAGGTGCAGAGTAGGATGTTCTGGTGATAAAATAGAAAGGCAGGTAAGAAAGCCGCTCATAAGCATCAACTTTTGTGTAATATTTGTAAAAAAGCAACTTATGCAATATAAAATTAACTAGGGTTAATTAGATCATCCTTTTGTGCGGTTGTCAAATAAGACTTATCCATTCAAACATACGGGGTGTTCGTTCGAACATTTTCTAACATGAATAAAACAGAGCGGCAGAATCACATCATTCAACTTATCGAGCAGTCGCCTGAAAAACACCTCATCGAAACACGCCACCTTGCCGAACAATTCGGCGTGTCCGAAATGACCGTCCGGCGCGATTTTCAAGAACTCTCGTATAAAGGCTTGGTCAAGCGTCAGCACGGCGGGGTCAGTCAGAGTGCAACGGCTGTCTTAAAAGAGAAACGTGAAATCGGTGTCCTGCTGGCCTTCATCAAAGGCAAATACAGTGATCCTTTTTTCAACGCGGTTTTGGAAGGTGTCGATCACAAATTGCAGGAGTTAGGCTGCCGCTTGGCCTACATCAAGCCGCATAATGAGTTAAACACGGCTGCTCAGGCGCGCGACTTGCTCAAAGCCAATCCCACCGATGGCATTATCTTTCTCGGGCCACTCCCCAAAGCCGATAGTATGGCGTATCTGAAGGAAAATTTGCACGCACTCGTAGCCACGACAGAATCAATCAGCTCTGAATATGACACCATTACCTTTGATGGCTATCACGGTATCCGCGATATAGTCGATCATCTCGTGCAATCGGGGTATCGGCGCTTGGGTTTCATCACCGGACATCACGACTTCCGGCGTAAAGCCTTCCTTGATGGGGTCAAAGCCCATGCCCTACCGTCCGAAGCTGAACTGTGCGTTACGGTTCCATTCGGGGACGACGGTTGGACACCCAAATTAGGCCATCTCGGTGCTGAACACCTGTTGAAGTTATCAAAACCGCCGGACGCAATTGTTTGTGCGTCTGACCTCATCGCCATCGGTGCGATTCAATGGCTGCACCAGCATAACATCCGCGTGCCGAATGACATCGCGGTCACCGGCTTTGATGACATTCCCGAATCAGCCTTTACCACCCCTGCCCTCACCTCGGTGCATGTTCACAAACACCTCATTGGTGAACTCGCTGTAGAACGGGTGGTGAAACGCATCGAAGACCCGGCGGTCATCGCCCTTCGGATACAAACACCCACCCACCTCGTCATCCGCCAATCTTCAGAAGGTAATCCACTGTGACCACTGTTCAAACCCTCGTGCTGTGGCTGCTTGCTGCCGTTTTCATAGTGGCAGGGGTTGCCCATTTCACATTCCTGCGCCGCGACTTCGCCCGCATCGTCCCGCCCATTCTCCCCTACAAAGATGCCATCGTGTTATTCACAGGGTTGTTGGAAATCCTCGGTGGTGTTGGGCTTCTCCTGCCGCAGACGACGCGCTGGGCGGGCATAGCGTTTATCCTGTACTTGATCGCCGTCTTTCCAGCCAACATCTACGGCGCACGTCACCGCATCCCCATACGCGGCTACCCGCATCCCTCGGTCGCCGTGCGTCTGCCCTTCCAAATCATCTTGATCGTGCTGTTGTGGTGGGTTAGCCAAACACCGCTTTAGTTCAGACAGAAAATATTGCTGATTTGCCGCACGACACCGAGTAAGTCAACTTCTTCCCAGTTCTCGACAATCTGCCCGCCTTCAATGCGGAAGATAGCGATTGCGGGCATCGAAATCTTGCAGCCGGTTGCGGGAATACCCATAAACTGTGCCGCATGGGTGCCGTAATAGGTCATCCGCAGCACCACACGGTCGCTGGTCACGAGGCTGTCATTAATTTCCAGCCGGAAATCGGGGAACGCCAGATAGAAACCGTGCAGCAAACTTTTGTAGGTTGCCCGGTTCAGCAGGGGTGCGACAGGTCGATGCGCGACGAAATCCGGTGCGAAAATCTCATCAACAATATCCAGATCTGGCTTATTGAACATTTCATCGTACCGTTTAATGAAGGTTTGGACTGCATCTGTGGTCATAGGTTTTCTCGCTTAAGCTATAGGCATAACGACATTTACCATAAAGCCAAATAAGAGGTTCAAATCACATCTTGCTTTACGGTTTGCGTAACCATGACGAATCGATTGAAAACTGAACGTATCAACAATCACCTGAATAGCAAATATATCGGTTCGCGCATCGAAACACCCCTCCCTTTAGTAGGGGATGTGGGAGGGAATTAGTTTTTAGAGTCTCTGCTTCACATATTGCCCGATGCCCTCAATCGCCCGCCGCGCTTCTGGCAGCGTGTCCATCCACCCCTGCCACGTGTGCCACATCTCCGGCCAGATATCCAACGCCACTTCCACGTCCGCTGCTTCAAGGCGCTCGACAAAACGGGTTGAATCGCTGAGGAGTATTTCATCACCGCCAACTTGAATCAACATCGGCGGCAAATCATGGAGCTTGGCAAATAACGGGGAAATCAAAGGGTCTGCCGTGTCTTTACCCCCCGCGTAAAGCTGTGCCGCCGCGTCCAGCGCTTCACGGGTCGTCGTCGGGTCAGCTTCGGCATTCGTCGTTATCGTCTCGCCGCTTTGGGTCAAGTCCAACCACGGCGAAGTCAGCACCACTGCTGCGGGAAGCGGTTGTCCGCTGGCTTGCAGTGAGATCAAACTCTCCACCGCCAAATTCGCCCCCGCCGAATCGCCACCCATAACAATCGCTTTGGCATCCTTACCCTGTGCAATCAACCACTGGTATACAGCCATGACATCCGCGATTGCCGCCGGAAATGGATGCTCTGGCGCAAGTCGATAATCCGGCAACAGTACCGCCGCACCAGTCGCCTCGGATAAATGGCTTGCCAGTTCGCGGTGAGTCCGCACCGATCCGCTGCTAAACCCGCCCCCGTGTACCCACAGCAAAACCTTATTTCGGTCAGCACGCGAACCAATCACCCACTCGCACGCGACACCATTTGCCTCAATCGGCTCGATGGCAATATTCGGCGGCAGTTGGGCTTGCAGCGCGACGGTCTCCCACTCCTGCCGTTGAACAGCCAACGGCGTATTGGAAGGATAATCTTTCACTAGTGTTTTACGGATCTGGGCGCTTTCGGGGCTAGCCATTTGCATTCTCCATAATGTCATTCGAGAATATAGAATGTTTTATAATGCGGATTGCAGCGCCGTCACAGGCTGACTGGTCAGGTTTTCATGACTCTTTTAACCATTTTAGTGGCGGTGAGGGCTTCAAGCCTTGTTCGGCTAAGGCGGCTGTTGTATAGCTGACGATGGCGGGATCGTAATCAGATGAGCGGGCGATAACATCCAGTCCCGCCGCCGTAAACAACGTCTTGCTAAATAGGATGATGGCAGTCTGCCCATCGTCGGCAGCCGTCAGCACGCGCCACTCGCTCCGCGCGATGAACAGCAGCCCCTTACCCCGCCAGATAAACCGTCCGGTCACGGTATCAAACCGGTCATATCCGGTAATCGTTTGGGTACGACCATCCGCTTGCCGTTGATAACGAACTTCATCCAGCAAACGCCCATCATCCAGCGCCGTATAGGTGAATGTCGGCGCGAGTTTATCACCCTTCAACCACAGAGGGAAATTGGTCGCCTGTACAGTCCATGTTCCCGGCAGCCAGTCAGCCGCGTTCATCGGTGTGTACTGCATGGCTCAATTTCCCCTTTGCGCTATGAATCTGCGACCACTTACACCTTACTTCAAGAACTGCTCGCGGTACAACCGGATCGCGTGGCGCATCGGCTCCTGATAATATTCGTCCGGTGTCACGTCCAGCGTCACCGTTTTCGTCGCGGGCTGCACCGTCGGCTCCGTCGCCGCGAAATCCTTGAACACCTGCGTAATCGGCTTCAGCGAACCATCGGGACGCACGAGTCCGAAGAACCGTTCATGTCGCGCTTCCTCGCACGGCGGCTTGTCCCACAGCTCAGGCACATAATCGGCGAAGCACCACGTCATCGCGCCCGTTGCACCAACCTCCACCAGCTTCGGCAGCACCGCACGCAGGTAATCCGCCAAGTCTTGCTCGGAGGCCATAAACTGCTTTTTCGGTCGTCCGTACGATACCCACTCCCAATACTGGGAAGCACCACCGTCCGGTGCGGTACATCCACCAAACTCCTCCGCCAGTGTCGGCTTACCACACAGCGCCGTCACCAGCGCACACAAGTACGGCACGAAATCAGTATCAAGGTCGGACATTGACCATCCCTCCGCGTACATCGGGTAGCCGTGCATCACTGCCACGTCCGTCTCCGCGTACACCTCGTTCACCCGCAGCCCAACGTCGTCATTCACGCTGGCGGTATGCAAACCGCACGTCACCGGATGCACAGGGTCAATCGCCTTGATGATGCCGGTCATCTCGCGCACCCACGCCTGCCCGTCCTCGTGGCTGTTCGGGATGGCGAACAAATCTGGCTCGTTGCCGAGGTTCCACATCCAGATCCCCGGATGATCTTTCAAACGGCTCACAACCGTCTTCAGCAGCAGCCGTTGAGCGTTCAGCGCCATCTCATCATGGTAAGGATTGCGGTAGCCGCCCTTCACCACCTTGCCGCCGCTCACCACCTGTCGCACCCATTTACCGGGGATGGGAGCGCTCTCATCCAGCAGCCAGCCGGGCGACCAGTTCGGCCCACTCATATGTCCCGTGAAAAAGGTGACATCCAGCCCTAACCCATTCTCCGCCGCGATGTCGCAAACCGTCGTCAAGTCCTTTAGCCGTTCTTCCGAAACCGTATCCGGTGTCGGCTGGAAGTCATCCCACAGCAGAAAGATACGCACCACGTTCAAGCCGATGTCACGGATGATCGCGAACTCCTCACGCACTTCCTCCGCTTCAAAGTTCGACCACCAGTACATCGCCTTGCGCCGCGGCCAATAATTCACGCCTAACGTAAACGGTTGTGCCAAAATAACCTCCTCAGACCTCTAATTGTGAAGCTGCACAAGAACACTACTATGACTCACTTGCATCATTCTGCACAGACTTCAGTAGGATGAACCATTTTCCAAGTACGCGAGTTCTTGACTCGTCAGCTTCACATCCGCCGCCTTCAAGCTCGACTGGAGTTGGCCTACGTTCTTCGGGCCGATGACCGGCACGGTCACAAACGGTTGGTTCGTCAGATATGCCAGCGCGATTTCATTCACACCAACACCATGTTCACGCGCCAACTTTTGCACCCTCGGCAGCCGCTGTTGATTAGCTTCGCTCAGGTAAACCTTCTTGTCGCCCTCGGTGATGCCATCTGCGCCTTTGGCATCAAGTTTGCTAAAGAACCCCTTCGCCTGTGACGTATATGGAATCACCGCCATGCCTGTTCGCTTGTGGAATACACTCCCTTCATCATCCATCCCCACCAGCGTCTTATCCGGTATCGCGTTCATATCCACCGCTGCCAAGCTCCATAATGGTTGGTTGCCCACAAAACTCTGCACACCCTTACGTGCCGCATAATCGAGCGCCTCTTGGATGCGGCTAAACTGCCAATTCGAGCAGCCGAACTGCGTAATCCGTCCCTTATCAGCCTGCTCGTTCAAAGCGTCGATAATCTCACCCACCGGAATCGCGGTGTCGTCGCGGTGCAGCCAATACAAATCAATATGCCCTGTCTGCAAATACTCAAGGCTTTCCTTCACATCGGTTTGGATGTCCTCTGGTGAAAGGCGGGACTGGTTCATGCTCGTCAGCAGCGGATGTGCGCCCTTCGTCCCAATTACCACATCCTGTCGCATCCCGCTGTCCCGCAGCCAGTAACCAATTGTCTTCTCGCTGGTGCTTTTGGTGTTCGGTATCCAATCTGAATACACATGAGCGGTATCAATAAAATTCCCGCCCGCCGCCACAAAAGCATCCAACAGGGCGAAGGTCTCCTTGCGCGGTATGCTGGCTCCAAAGTCCGCTGAACCGAGGCAAATCTGTGAAACCTTCAACTCCGTTTGCGGTATCGTTACATACTTCATATCGCATCCTTTTTCTTTTAAGTAGACCCCATATTCGCTGACCTTTCATTAAGTCCAATAGTTTATAAATTCGGTCATGCCCTGCTAGAGAATTGGTAAGCGAGAAAATTATCAGCGAGTTCTCACTCGAAACAATAACTACCAACTCTTTAGAGGTGCATCACCGTAAACTCTAACTTGCAAATTAGAACAAAATTTCATATAATAAAGTTATGAACATAATTTCTAACCCCAACACGCTTGAGAAGCTCAAAATCGCCAGTGATAGTACCGATTTCGAACCAGTCGGTGACCAACCGCAAGTCGAGCATGCGCCTAAACGCCTCGCCCACGACTTGCCCTGTATCACCAATGTCTCAACCCCCACCGGCGCGAAACCGGTCATGAAAACCATGATGACGACCGCCTGTGAACGCAACTGCTACTACTGCCCCTTCCGTGCCGGGCGTGGCAAAACGCAGCGCATCACCTTCAAACCAGACGAAATGGCGGCTTCCTTCGACCAGTTGCAGCGTGCCAAAATCGCTGATGGCCTGTTTCTCAGTTCGGGCATCATCAAAGGCAGCGTCACCACGCAGGATAAAATCCTCGATACGGTTGAAATCATCCGCCGGAGGTATCAGTACCGGGGTTATGTTCATCTCAAGATTATGCCCGGTGCGGAGTACGATCAGCTCTACCGCGCCATGCAGCTTGCCGACCGTGTATCCATCAACCTCGAAGGGGCAACCGAAGATCGTTTAGCGGCCCTCGCGCCCAAGAAAAACTTCAACGAAGAACTTTTACAGCGCCTTGCGTGGGCGCATCAAATCCGGCAGTCCGGCGTTCGTGCCAGCACCGTCACCCAATTTGTCGTCGGTGCGGTTGGCGATACCGATGTAGAACTGCTCTCGACCAGTGAGCGACTTTACCGTCAGATGGGCTTAACCCGTGCCTATTTCTCGGCGTTTCATCCGATTGTCGATACACCTTTCGAGAACCTGCCGTCTGCCTTGCCAACCCGCGAATTTCGCCTCTACCAATCCAGCTTTCTCCTGCGGGATTATGGTTGGAATGTCGAAGAACTACCCTTCGAGCAAACAGGGAACCTGCGCCTCGACATTGACCCCAAACGCGCATGGGCGGAAGCGCACCTCACCCACGCACCCATCGAACTCATGCTTGCCAGTCGCGAAGAACTCATGCGTATCCCCGGCTTCGGGCCAAAAGCCGCCGAAAGCATTATGAAGGCTCGCCGTAGTGGGCACCTCACCGAACTCTCGCACCTCCGCGCCCTCGGCATCCGTGCGCCCGAACAAGCCGCGCCCTTCATCCTGCTTGATGGTCATAAACCCGCTGTTCAATTGTCCCTATTCTGAAGAAGTAAACTTGGGGTGATTAGTGATGCTTGCAAACACATTGAATAACAAACCACTGTTCTCCGCGTCTCCGCGGTTCAATGCTTTTGTCTTTCACTTGTAACTTGCCACGGTGGCATTCTCCCTCACATCCGCCATGCACATGCCAAAATGGCAACGGCGGTGGCATTACGGGAGCAATCTGCCGGAATAGTGTCATTTCAGCGCCGCGCTCCCTCGCTCCTGCCGCCACAAAATGTCACTTCGGCGACCACACGAGAGACTCCTGCCAGCCATTTCAGCGGGAAAATGTGCAAATTGTGCAAAATCCGCAACAGTTATAGCCTACTAATATCCAACACAATCTCGATGACGCAGAACTTGAATCTGACAACTGAAAACTGGAAACTTTCGACTTTAAACCTTTAACTTTAAACTTACTTACAACTTACTCCCAAATCCCGCCCGTCGCAGCTTGTCCTCAACCTGCTCGCGCGTTTCCTGCATCGAGGCTTCTAAATACGGCAAACCCAGCCATGCGTTCATCAGCCCGAAGCACACGCCCGTCACCACCCGAAACGCGGGCAGCGTCTCCCGTGGCGGCCACCAGTTAAACGGCGGATAACCCAGCAGTTGGCTTAACCCATCAATCCCGATTGGAGCGATACCGAGAATAAGATAGATGTAAATCGGAACCGGCCGCAGCCGTCGCCGTACCACCGGAATACTGTAAATCAGCACGCCCGCCGTCAGCGCCCAATAAATCCCAATGTCCCTCGCGCAGATGCTCATCTTATAGCCCATCTGCTCATTCCCACGGAACTCCCGCGCCGCCCCTTGGTAGCCGCCCGTAAACGCATAAATATCCCCCACCGGCCCATAAGGGAACGGGAGTATGCGGTCAGGCGCGAACTCCGGCAGATTCTGAACAAACGCCTCAAACGGCTTCAAGGTACTGCCCGTATTGTATCGCGGGTACATCGGCTGCTCACCAAATAAGAAGATCGACCGGAACGCGAACTGATGACAAACCGCGCTGTACATCGTGTAAATCACATTTGCTGGCCCGGTGAGTCCCACCTTCATTAAGATGGGTGCAGCCACAGGCAAACCGGAATAAATCAACAGGAGAACCAGCACAACACGCAGCCAATGACGGGATAGCCTTAGTACCCATAGGTTCAGGCGCAGCGCAACCGGTTTGTTCGTCGGTGGGGTCAAAGAAGTCATATCAACAACCTAACTCGGTCAATCAAAAAGTGTGCCCAAGTGTATCAGCCTACGAGGAACGGCGCTATTGCCGCCTCTAAACTCTGCCGCGTCGTCGGCCCATAATAAATCTGCTTAATCACCCCATCCGTCGCGACCAGATAACTCGATGGCTGCCCGCGTAGTTGGTATAACCCCGCGATCTGCTGCCCCTCATCCAACAGAATATCGAATGTCAGCCCCAACTGCTCCACCCATCGGCTAACGTCGGCTTGTCCCTCATCCAAGTTCACACCCAAAACGACCAACCCCCTGCCCTGATAATCCTCATAAACCGCTTGTATATCTGGCATCTCCGCTTTACACGGTTCGCACCACGTCGCCCAAAAATTAATCAGCACCACTTTCCCGCGTAAATCGCCTAACCCCATCACCTGTCCATCGAGGGTTTGTGCCTCAAATAACGGCGCTAACGCATTCAGTTCAGGCGCGTACCGTTCCCCCGCCGCGATGAACCCGGTATACGCCGACCGTTCTGGCAGCCCAACCGACCATACAATCAAAAAGGCTGTGGTCAAACATGCCACAGCCCCAATTAACAACAGTTCTCGCCGTAAACGAACCATTCGCGCTTACGAAGCCAATGCTTGTGCGATCATCGTATCAATCTTTTCCGCAGTCATCGGCCCAAACTGCTTATAGATAATCACACCGTCCTTATCCAAGATGTAGGTGCTTGGGTAACTCACCACCCCGTACAACCGTTGAAGGTCGCCCTGCTCATCCATTACGAACGGGAATGTCACCTTCAACTGGTCACGGAAAGTTGTCACCTGCTCCAGCGTCTCCGAGTTATTCACCGCGAGTACGGTAAAGCCCTTGTCGCTGTTCGTTTCGTAGGCTTCCTCAAACTCCGGCATCTCCACCTTACACGGGGCGCACCATGTCGCCCAGAAGTTCAACACCACCACTTGCCCCCGCAGATCAGCCAGTTTAATCGCCTCACCTGTATCCGTCACCGACTCAAAATTGGGCGCGGCATCACCAATATCGGTTCCGGTCACTGGCCCGCTCGCTGCCGCAGCCGCCCCCGAAATACTCTCCAGCATACCTGCTGCGGTCGGAACAGCCGTGGGAGCGCCCTGCCCCAATGTATTACCACTTATCGACCCCACGACTTGTTCTTCAAGGTTAATTGAGAATTCGGAATACTGCCCGTTCAGGTATACACTCAGGCTTTGAAGCTGCCCGCTCGCCACCAAGAAACCAATAAGGACGAGGAACGCGCCGCTCACAAGCTTAATCGTTCCCATATGGCGTTGAAGCCGCCGTAGGATACCTTGAGCGTTATCCAGCAGCAAAGCCGTCAGCAAGAACGGCACGCCTAACCCTAACGAATAAGCCGCTAGCAACGGTGCTGCCCGCGCCACATCGCCCGTATTCGCTGAATAAGTCAGCACAGCCCCATACAGCGGACCGATACATGGTGTCCACCCCGCCGAGAAAATCACGCCCATAATCGCCGAGCCAGCGTACCCCTCGCCGCGTGTCGTCATTTGGCGGCGCGTATCCGCATAAAACCCATTCTGTAGGCTAACAATGATGCCGCTCCAAAAACGAACAGGGTTAGTGAAAGCACCCCCTAAAAACAACCACAACAAGTAGATGACTGCCAGCACCAAACCGATCACGCTGGGCCAATTAAGCTGCGTTACCGTTCCGGCTGTCGTCTGTAACTGACTGTAGATTGAAGGGAGTAACCCGCCTGTAAACCCCCATAAAAAGAACGCTGCCCCTACGAGCGCCATCACAATGCTAACAAGGGGATTAGCGAGTGTACTTTTATCACTCAACAATCGGTTAAATAGGGTGGGCAATACCCCCATAAAATGCAACCCGAAGAAAATAATCAGTACGCCGCCCAAACGCCCGATAATATCCGTGACCAGATTAATATTCCGTCCACCGACCTGTTGAACGAACGCCGTTGAAAGTAGCCCGATTGTGACGAAAACAAACGTAAACCCCAGCACAAAAAAGAGTCCATGCGCCACAATCGTAAAACGGTTGCGACCGGCAGGCTGCAAAACCGCTTGCCCACCCGCACCGACACTCACCTGTGACGAAACCTTGCTCGTCAGCCGTCCGCCTAGATAACCGATATAAGCCGGTACAAGTGGCAGCACACAGGGCGATAAGAACGAGATGATGCCAACGATAAACGCTAAACCGAACGAGATATTATCAACGTTCACAGTCGGAGCCTTTCCCAACCGAACCCAAATACATCTTTGTAACGATAGAATACGAATCTTGCCTGATTATTACATGAGAACGGACTGTCATTCAATCATAATGTGACCATTATCACCCAACCACCCATACACCCATCGCGCCAGCACGGGTGTAAGTTGGATAGCCGAACCCTGACTGACAGTGTGACCAAATTGATTGTGCCAATACGCCCCGGCAATCGCTTGGTGCTGCCCAAACTTCATCGTCCACGGCACGGCTGCGTATCCAGACAAGCTGCCCCCGCCTATAGCACCACGCCTCACTTGATACTGCCCTGCTTCAAGCGCTTCCCTACTGGAAAATGGCACTTGGAGAATGAGGTCGTTATGGTCAAAAGCCGACATCAAAAATGTTTGACGGTCGAATCGCAGCATCCGTCCTTCACTGCTCCCATTATCAACCGTAACAGGCCGCCAGAACACGCCCTGAGACCAACCCAGCAGCACTCCATTTTCATCAGCCACCCCGTACCAACCGTTCGGCTCACCGGGTAAAGCATCAATCACCTGCATCACGCCGCCATGTCCCACCCGTGTAATCAATGGCGCGTCAGCCGAGCAGTACGCCCGAACTGAAGCCACAGGTGCGGCCACTTCCGCCCAAAATGGCGTTTGAGCCTGAAACACGTACTCGTCCACTTTATAGGGCAGCATCGGCTGAATATCCACTCGCCGCACCCAACCATTTTCGAGTCGGTACCAATTGTCGGTCTGGTCAACGATACTGACCATGCTGTCAGGCCAAAGCTGCCTAACAGCGGACTTACCTGCGTCCGGTGTAGCATACACAGGTACAACCGTAAATGCTCGCCCCCAGTAAGTATCCGCATCAACCGCAGCCGCTAATCCCGTCAGGGGTCGCAGTGTCGTCGCAGCCACCGAGGCACCAACCAATTGCAAGAATGTTCGTCGTGTGAGCAACATAGATAAAACCTCGGTTATCGAACGACACGGAAAACAACACTGTGGAAAGCACTAAACACGCTCGTAGGTTCAGTAGTATCGCTAACCCGCACCTTCACCAGATAATCACCAACGGCGGGCGGCATCCAGTCAATCTGCCAGCGCGTCCAAGTTCCATGTTCTGCGGCTTCAAAGGGTACAGGCATCCATTCACCGTCATCAACACTCAATTCAATCTGCTGAATATCCCGCTTCCCACCAAACGCCATCCCATTGAATGTTACTAATCCATTTACCATTTCACGCTGGTGAGGTGAGAAAATCATCGCTGCGGTTTGAACGTCGCCCGTTGACGAATATCCACGCCCCTCAAAATAGCCTGTGGGCTGTGCCTCGGTGAAAGTAATATACTCTAGCCACTTGGGCAGCTTGTAGTCATAAACCCCGGGCACAATCAGTCGCACCGGATACCCCTGCTCCATCGACAAGGTTTCCCCATTCATTTCAGTAGCAAGCATAGCGCCTTCAAGCTGTTCAATTGACAGATACGTTGTATAGCCGTTCACACTCCGAAACGAAGCGAACCGCGCCTCAGAACTCACCTGAACAGACTTCAATAAAGTCTCAAGCGCTACCCCTTGCCAAACGGCATGACCCATCATAAATTGGTCAGGGCGGCTTTTTATATTCACAACCGTCGCTGATAAACGAGAAGTCGGCATCGCCTTTAAATCATCAACCGTGACCGCTATCGGCTGTTCCACAAACCCGCCAAATCTTAGCCGCCAACGCTCCAAGTCAATGACAGGCGCAATATGCCCAATCGGGTTGAAAAAGTGTGCAGTCGGAGTTTGCCCCACTTCATCAGCATAAGGCAAGTTGGGTTGTGTTCCCCCAGACCTGCTAATCTCCGAACGAACCTGCCCTTTGCGAGAAATGGTTAGCAGTTGTCGCCGTGTAAATCGAGTCTGATGTTTATCACTTTCACGCAAAAGCCCTAACCTCCTGAAGATAAAACACCTGTGGTTATTACCTCACCAAAGTGCATTATAGTTGGGAATACAACTTCGCCGATAGTCAGCTACCGCTTTACTGGCAACACCAAATAAAAGAGCCGCCCAGATTGGGCAGCCCCCTATAAATTAGCCTAGACAATCAGGTGGTTTACCGGGCTACTGCGGCTTCAACGCATTTTGCTCCGGTCGATCCTACAATCGTGCCATGCCGTACTCCGGCAGGAATATCGACCCGATCACCAGCCCGCAAATTCATGCGCTGGTTCGAGTCCGGCAAGCTGATTTCGACAGTACCTTCTACCACATACAAAACCTTATCGTAACCGTGCGTCCGAACCCCATACCGGTGATTAGGCGCGTTAACCCACATATAGGGGCGCAGTCCTTCTTTTTTCATATCACGGGTAATGGTGGAGAACGTAGGATGTTGGCTGCCATGCCAACGAGTTACGCGGACGGAAGATTGCTGCTTAATACTCATAAAACTCGGAACACCCTTTCGTGAGACATTTACCAAACAGTAGCGCCGTGAACTCACTTGTGAAAAGTGACACGATTCCTAGCTACTAAGGATGGGGGCGCATTTTACCGCACCGTGACTGTTTTATGCAACAGCCAACATGGCTCCTTAACATGACGCACCTTTCCCAGATGATCAGTATAACTCCATTCGCCGGTATCATCCGTAAAGACTTTATAACCTAAACGCTCGTACAATCGACGAGCAGCGTGGTTCGTCTTTGAAGCCGCGATAGACACTTCGTGATACCCACGTGCTGCGATCTGTGCCTCGGCTTCCAGCATGAGCCGCGTCCCAATACCCTGTGCATGGAACATCTCCATGACGCGCAGAGAATATAAATACGCTTGGCGATTCTCAGCTTCGTCATCCATAAACAAAATAAATACATGCCCAATTGGGAAACCGTTACAATCGGCCACCAACATCAGCCGTATCCCAAGTTGTTGGTCGCGATAAGCCCGTTGGAACAGGTTACGGAAGTGAGCAAATTGACCATACCATTCCAAACGCGGCACATCCTCTTTTCGCGCCGGCCGAATAACAACCGGCATCGAAACATTTAAAATTGGTGGTTGCTCAAGAATTGCCATCACAAATTCTCTCATCAAAAATTAAGTGATCAATCAATTCATCTTCTTGTTTTTTATCTTTTACGAGTTCATCCAGCCATGCGTCCCGCAGCCGCCGTAAGATGAGGCTGTAGCATGGCCCGGGCTTCAACCCTTTCGCGCGCAAAGTATCGCCGGTTGCAATCGGTTGGCGCTGGCGCAGTTCAGCCCAATACCGTTCAAGCCACTGCCGCACCGTGGTATTGTCTTCCACATACCACAAAGCAGCGAGCGCGATTTCTGACATCCCTTCTAACCGCGACACAACAGCACTGGGTCGCAGATCAGCCTGTGCTAGCTCACTGGCACGTTCAACCAACCGGGAGGCTTGAAGCATCGACTCGGCCATTTTACGACCGAATAAGAGACGTTCGCACAGCGCTTCAACGGCGCTTGGTTTCAAACACGCCGCCAGTATATGCCAGTAAAACTCATCAACTTCTTCGGGTTGCTTAAAAATAGTAGCTGCTTCCAAGCGCACACGCGCGAAGGTTTCTAGCGCTTCCTCAGGTATCTCGAATACAGGGGTAATCGCCGTTAATACGCCCCGTTGTTGCAAAATTAACAAGCCTTTCTCTGGCTCACTTTCCCGCAACATCAGCGCGAGTTCATTCCGTAACCGTTCGCCTGTAATGCGCCCCAACATGGGCAGCGCCGTAGACATCAGTTCGAGTGTTCGAGCTTCAACCTCAAAGCCTAAGCGGTGCGAAAAACGGATTGCCCTTAAGATGCGTGTGGGATCATCAATGAAACTTAGGCTGTGCAGAACACGAATCAACTTCGCCTTCAAATCTCGCAGCCCTCCGTAAAAATCGACAACATTTCCGAAGGTCGAAGCAGGGCTGAGTTGTATGGCGAGGGTATTAATAGTGAAGTCTCGCCGCTGTAAATCGAGCTTAATTGAACTGCTATAAACCGTTGGCAGCGCGGTTGGATGTTCATAAAACTCGAAACGAGCCGTCGCAAAATCAACATGATCGACCGTATTCGTTAGCGCCTGTTCATTAGCTTTAGGTTTCCACTTAGCCGTACCAAACGGCTTGAAGGCTGTAACTTCGCCTCCATATGCCGCTGAGATCGTTTCGGCAAAGCTAATCGCGTCGCTCTCAACTACAAAGTCGATGTCAAAGTTTGGCCGCCCCAGCAGCAAATCCCGCACCACTCCGCCCACAAGGTAGACTTCTGTTGCTTCCTTCTGCGCCTGTTCCGCAACTGCCTGAATAATCGAAGCGGCATTCTGTCCAAGCATCGTTTCTATTTCCGGCATGGTCAGCAGGCGTTCATCACGTCCGGCGTTGGGGTGAACTCTTGACCAATATTTGAGCAAGTCGGTACGTGTCACAATCCCAATGAGATGCTTGTCATCATTAATAACCGGAATTTGTCCCCAACCGCTCTCCAAGAGCAGCCGTTCCAATTCATAAACCGATCCGTCAGGCTTAACCGCAATATCCCCTGATGACATGACATCTCGCACGGTTAATTCACGGAGTTGATGCTCATCGGCGCGGTCAAGGTCGCGGCGAGTAAGCAACCCAATGACCTGCCCCGCATCAACCACTGGATACCCCTCATGTCCGATCTGCCGCACACGGCGAATGACATCTTTCAACGGTTGAGAGGCTTCGACGGTCTGAACACCATACGACATCAAATCAGCGACCCTCGCTACAGGTGTGACAATGGACTCTACTTCATCCCATATACGCTTTGTAATGTCATCGAGTTTACGATCACGGATGGTTGCCGCTGCTGCCCGCCCATGTCCACCGCCGCCCATCAAACGCGCGACGGCACCGACATCAATAGCATCCACCACCGAACGCGCGACAAGTAACGTACTTGCAGGCATTTCAACAACCACAAACAAAGCTGCGGATTCCAACAAATCCCGCAGCCGGTGAACGACCGCGCTAATTTCCGATACGGTTTCTGGAACAGTTAACGCGCTTAACGAAACGGTATATCCTTCAACCGAACGGCTGACCATTCCCTTCATCAAAAGTTCGAGCAGATTTTGCTGTTCGCTGCTCAACGGCTGCGCGAGGAAACGCCGTACTGTATCCAGCGCCGATTGCTGTTCGAGCAGCCATGCTGCCGCTTCTAAATCGCGCGGGGTCGTTGTGCCATACGAGAGTAAGCCCGTATCTTCATAGATCCCCAGCATCAGCAGTGTCGCTTCGAGCGAACTTACACTGATGCCTTTGAGTTGGAATTGCTCAACCAAATAGGTGGTTATCGAACCGACCGCTTCATAAGTCAGTTGGTAGTTCTTAGGGAGATCATCACCGGGGGCGTGATGATCGATGATCTGTATCTCAACATCTTTGTGTAACCGCTTCAGTTGCGGCAGCCGTTGGGTATCAACAAGGATGATCTTATTGATGGTTTTTGCGCGTAGATCGGCCTGTTTCACAAGCGGAAACGCGCTGCCATATAGTGCGAGGAAGCGTGCTACATTCTGGTTGAGCCGTTCGGAAATGACCGGAACATAGTCAGGATACAAACGTGCAGCAGCCAGTAATCCGGCTACTGCATCAAAATCAGCATTTTCGTGGGTAAGGATGATGTCCACGACACACCCTGAGCTATGACTTGACGACTTGCATCACACGTTTCGGACTGAGCAAATACGGCGGTAAATAGGCTGGAATATTGCTGAACGGCAGCACTTCCGGCTTCAATGTAATACCCAACACATTCTGCATAAAGTCACGTCGGGCTTGAATACGTCCCCATGCTTCAGGGTATTGCTCGGCAAACGCAGCCCGCAGTTCCTCGTCCGCGAGCGCGATGCCGTCCTCGATATTCGTTGTATAGTATTCACCACCGGTCGCCGGAATCACGTCCACTTGCAGCGCCATGCCGGATTTTAGAGGCACAGTCGAGTCTTTATAAACGGGTGAATGCGCCCACTCGTCCAAATGGATAAGATGTCCGGGGTTCAGGCTCACCCCAAAGAACGCATCTCCGATATGACGATGGATAATGTCGTAAAGCTCACCACCCGTCACACCGATCCCAATATGCTCGTACCAATCGACGACCGCTTGGTAATAGGGCGCAACCAGTTTAGCGACATAATCGCGAATGCCTGCCGGCAGTTCACTTTCATCATGCACCACAAAACCAGCCCGTGCGTTGAGCGATCCCCACAGACCAACCGCCATCGTAAATGGTTCGCCCTGCTCAATCACTTTGAGCGAGGGGCTGGGCAAGCCGTATTTCGCCCGCGCACCGCTGGAGAGCATCAGGTGAACAGAGTGTGGCATCCCGTTAAGTTCCATCAAGCGAACAGCATCATACTCGGTCATACCGGGTTGCAACCCAAACATCACATTCCGCAGCGCCTGAGATGAGTGAGTGGCCGAAAACTCAAAAGCAGCTAGTTGGTCAACATCATTAATATTTTTGAAGCCATCTACCGGATCAATAACCGTATCGGTAATATTGATAACTTCACCTTTTTCGCCAACCAACGACCGTAACGTATCGGCAATATAAGAAGGCACATCCAGCATATGCTGGTATTGTTCCGAGTCTTTTTCCGAGAACGCCTTCCAACCGACAACCCCCACGCGCCCACCTTCACTGACCCCTGCCGCGCGTAAAATCGCTGCCAGCGAATCACTTCGGTCACGTGGTTGCCCCGGCAAGCTAAAGTTCTGGTATAAAACCTTTTTTATCGGGATCGGGATCAAATCCGCGTAACCCCACCCTTCATTACCAACCAACAAAGTCGGTGTACGCTCAGGAACACGCAGCGGGATCATATCCGTGCGCGTGACTTCACCTTCAGCGGCATCCGGCTCAAGGTTGAAAATGAGCAGCGACTCTTCAAAACGCGGATCATAGCCAGTCAGATAAGCCAAGTTAGGCGAGTGTTCACGATCACCATACACGACGACCGCGCTCAAACGCCGCCAATACCACAAATTTTGGGCGACTTTAATCCGCTTTAAGTACGTATCTGCAGGGATTGTTGGCTCGACGGTGGGTAAGCCAAATTCTGGCAGTTCTGCTTCTGCTAGTTTTACATTGTGTACCACAGTGTTACATCCTCCAAATCAAAACGCTGTTACAGAGTATAACCATAATTTGGAGAACGTGCGGCTATTCCGGCAACCACGGTCCGATCAGCCCGCGTTGGAACATGCTCATAGACGTAAACACGTTAAAAAAGCTCAACAACGAGAAGGCGATGGCCGCACTGCGGTCATCACGACCGCGCAGCAGGGAGTACAATCCGGGCATAATGACGACGAGCCACGCCATATACAAGAAGTACACGGTCGTCCGTACCAACCGTAAGCCCTGCGCGGTCATGATGATACCGAGCAGCAGAACGACCGCCGCTAAAATTGCTGAAACTGCAACCGCGCCCCAGTAGTTACCGGAGATTGATTGATTACGCCCCGCCATGACGGCAGCCCAGATCGCCAACGCCAGCGAATAGAAGATGTGCATGTTAAAGAGAATAGTGTGTATCGCTTCGAGTGTCATGTTATGCTGCTTTTAGAATGCTGAGTCCTTAGGAACTGTAAATACAAATGTCGCGCCGTCGTTGAGGCTGCTCTTTACGCCGATTCGACCGCCGTGACCTTCGACAATCGCCTTCGCAATTGCCAAGCCTAAGCCGGTGCCAGAATAACGCCGTGCTGTGCCACCATCGACTTGGTAAAACCGCCGGAAAATTTTCTGATGTTCAGATGGGTCAATACCAATACCATAATCCCGAATAGCCACCTGAACAACCGCCCCGTTGGTATCTTGGAGCACAACATCAACGACCCCACCAATGCTGCCGAACTTAATGGCGTTGTCGAGTAGCTTTTCGAATACATCCGCAATGCTCTTGGGATCAACCATCACGGAAGGCATATCAGACGAGACACGCAGGTTGAAACGTAAACCCGATTCCTGAGCCTTATCTTTATACTTATTGAGTACCTCGGTCACTATTGATACGAGATTAGCCTGCTGACGATTGAATGTTTGTGTTTCAAGCGCTTGAACAGAGACAATATCTTGAACGATGTCCGCCAGCTTTTGCGATTTCTGCAAGATCGTTCCGAGGGCTTCACGCTGTTCCTCATTGATCGGCCCGAACTCCCCTTCTTGTAACAACCCACCGTATCCGATCACCGAAATTAGTGGAGTGCGAAGTTCGTGGGAAACGTTCTGGATGAACTCATCCTTCGCTTTGTCGGCTTCTTGTAGTTCTTTATAGGCGCTTTCGAGCGCACGGGCGCGGCTGTCTAGCGATTGATACAAACGGGCGTTTTCCATCGCGCTGCTCACCACATTGGCGATACCCTGCGCCAACCGGATTTCATCATCGTCAAATTGGCGTTCTTCTTGGCTCACGAGCTTGACAATCCCAACAGTCGATCCGCGTTCAATGAGCGGCACTGCAAGATACGATTGCCCGCCGTGATGCAGCAGCCATTCCACTTCTGACGAATCTTGGTCAACGTCTATACGCGAACCCATGCGGGCTTCTTGATGCTCAATCACCGCCTGCATCGTCGGGTAATTTTCAATCTCCAGTGCTGTGCCGGGCCGTTTCGTCCATTCGGCGAAGCCTTTTTCGCGGAGCAGATACGTGAAAGCATCCCCCGGCTGCCACGCCCGAATCGTAATCCAACAGGCATGTTGAACGCGGATGAGCTGCGTGACTAAATCATCAATTTGAGCAGCATCAACCTCGAACAAACTGGTGCTGGATATATTTTGCTGCCACATCTCAACAATGGCGTTGACCTCGGTTGTATCTTCATCGCTGAAAGCCACACGCGGATTATTGCTATAGAGTGTAGCAGCGCCAACGATGTTCCCACCCAGCGAAATCGGCTGGGCGATGATGCTCACCATGCCTGTTTCTTCAAGGCGTATACGATGCTCAGGCAAAAGATCAGCTTCAAGGGTAGAAGCATGAACCATCGAACCATTTTCGAGGATGATTTGCACGAACGGTTCATTGACGAAATCACGTTTGGGCGCGGTTTCCGCTGTCCATGTTGAGTCGCCAATTTCGGCCAACGGTTCCAGACGTTTCTTGCCCATATTCCACGACATGATGGTGCAGCGCCCAACTTCCAAACCGTCGGATAGATTACGCGCGATACCCTCTAACACTTGGGAGAATTGCAGTGTCGACGAAGCGGCACCGCTGGCATTCAAAATCGTCGCGAGTTCGTTCACACGACGCTGGGTTTCATCGAACAAGCGGGCATTCACAATCGAAACAGCAGCCGTACCCGCCATACTTTCGAGCAGATGCACATCATCCTGCGTGAAGTAACTCTCGTTCAGTTTGTTGACGACTTCCAATACGCCAATGACGCGATCTGCATTAATCAGCGGTACGGCGATCAACGCATGGGTACTCAAGCCGGTTTGTTCATCCACGCCTTTATAGTGACGGGGTTCGAGTTCGGCATCACCCACCAGTTGGGACTTGGCCTCCCGCGCGACATAACCCGCAACACCCTCGCCCACTGGCACACGTAAGCCTTGCAGAATGTCCGACCCCGTTCCGTCGGCGGCGACCACAATCAGTTCGTCGGGGTTATCTTTGTTAATCAGAAACAGCGATGCGCCTTCGGCTTCCACAACCTTCCGCGCCGAGTTGAGAATGTTTCTAAGCGTCTCGTGCAGCGAGAGATTTGCGGTGATGGTATGGGCGGCTTGGTTGAGCGCTAACAAACGGCCTGTCTGACGTTCCAGTTCGTCCTCGCGGCGTTTTTGCTCGGTCATGTCGCTCAGGACAATAACCTGTAGATCCTCGGACTGCGCTCGTGAACGGGTGAGCCACACTGGAATAACGCGGTTTTCGCGGGTAATCAGGCGCTGCTCGAACTTCATGGTGGCGATGCCTTCACGCAGCAAACCGACCATCACCTCCACGCGGTCATCAGGGTGAAACAGTTCACCAACCGAGCGCCCTTCCAAGTAGCCCTTCGGATAATTGGTCATCCGCAAAAAGCGGCGATTGATATAACTAATCGTGCCTTTTGAGTCGATAACGACCAAGCCATCGCTCATCGTATCCAAGATCATCTGGCGGAAGGCTTGCTCGCGCCGCATGTCGTTTTCACGCTGGGTCAGATCGCTAATCAGGCGGGAATAGTCGAGCGCGATTGCGGCCTGCGTACCCAACGAGGTTAGGATTTGCCGCGCACGTGGGGTTTCCATATCGTGCGGTTGCAGATCACCCAACACCATGACACCCGGGGTCTTACCAGCAGCAGTCAAGGGAACAACCGTCAGGTAATTAAGCCGGAGCAGTTCAGTCGCGCGGAAAATAGGCGCGGTTAGCGGGTCGTCTTTTAGGCTGTCGGTGGTCAGGTTGACCAGCATTTTGCGAGTCGCTAAGGTCGAACAGAATGGATTGACATTATCCGAAAGTGGGAACTTGGGAACAGATTGACCATTCGCCGCTGTGAGTAAAAACTCGGTTTCGACACGCGCCCCGCCGGTCGTCGCTAGGATGCGGCTTTTCAGCACCTGTTCTTCGCTATCCACACCCAAGAGCCAAACCATATCGCTCGGCATAATGGTCAACGCGGAGTGAGCGACTTCTTCAAGTAAGCGTTGGACATCAGCCGGTTCTTGGGTTGTGGTCGACAGAACGGTTTCGATGCGCTTAATCAAATCGGTGAGGTTTACCGGCTTCGTGATGTAATCGACCGCGCCGGCCATCATCCCTTCCGCACGTGCATCGCTGGGGTTTTTGGCGGTGACAATGACAACTGGAATGCTCGATGTGCGCGGGTTGGCTTTCAAACGGCGGCAGGTTTCCATCCCGTCCATTTTAGGCATCATAATGTCCAAAAGGATGAGGTCTGGTTTTTGCTCCTCGGCAATATCGAGTGCTTCTAAGCTGCTGGTCACGCCGATTGCATTAAACTCGTGACTTTCCAGCCAGTCACGCAGGAGTTGTACGGTATCGGGAATATCATCAACAATAAGAATTGTCGGCTTTTTGCTACCATTAACCATTGAAGATCATCCCATCGCCTATGTAAATGGAACAGCGGAATAGTTTCATTATAGGATAAGCGCCTATCATACGCCATGAAATTAGGAGCAAAACTGTAAATTTGCAGCGCTGTAAAAATAAAATCAGGGGTGACAATGCACCCCTGATTACCAATCTAAATTGTGAGTTGAGGCTAGAACAGCTTAAGTTGGGTCGCGATCACCCATACCAACCAAACACCAACGGTCAGGTTAGCAACCATCAAGCTCTGCACCTGCATACCGCCGCTGACATCAACGGCCTTACCACCACGCATATCGGTTTTGGGACTCAGCACGATGCTAATGGGAATGGAAATCAGAACGACCAAGCCCAACCACAGCGGGAACGCACCCTGAACAATAGCGGTGAGGAAGCACACGCCAGCCAACGCAACCGCCGCGTACATCGCAATCTTGGTGTTGCTCTCGCCCAAAACAATCGCGGTGTTGTAGAGGCCAGCCGCTTTATCCATATCATAGTCGCGCAGTTGGTTGTAAAGCTGACCGTAAACCGAGATTAAGGTTACAGCAGCAGCCACAAACCAGACGATACCGGGTTCACCATGATAGGTGAAATACCCTGCGAGCAGCAGCAATCCACTGAGCATCAACGAGTGCGAAACAATGTCAGTGATCGGCCACGCCTTCAGCCGAACCGGTCGCCATGAATAGAGATGGGAAAGGAGGAGTGTGGCGATACCGATTATAAGCGCCCAGAAACCGCCCAACGCATACAAAATAAGGGTCACTGCCGCGACAGCACGGCAAGCCGCGTAACCAAACCGCACTTCGATCTCGCCCATCGTAATCGGGTTACGGGCAGCACGATCAGGATCACGCGCATCATCGGGCGCATCTTCAATATCGTTAATCATAAAGGCGTAAGCCACAGCCAAGATGTTGGCGAGCGTGACCACAACCAACCGCCAATCGAGTAAGGCATCATTTGGACGTGCAGCTAAAAGCGCACCAAGAACCGTTAGTGGAATCACAAACGGAACGTATTCTTTCCAGCGGGTTAGACGAATTAAACCCCTAATTTGTGAACGTACTGACATTTTACCTCCCCATCTAACCGAGACATTCATCTGACACTAATAATAACACCTCGAAAGCAAAAACGCTTCGAAGATCAGCTTAAGAGCGTTGGGTAATCGCCTATTGGCAAGCGCAACGCCTCACGGTAACATGGCGCTTATGCGAATTTCAAGGGTCATCTCATCGCTCATCTTCTTGATGCTTACGGCCTGCGCCTTTATGCAAGGGACGCAAGTAACCCTTACCCCAACCCAAACACCGATTCCGTTACCACAAGGTACTCCGGTTCCTACACGTGAGCGCGAACTGCATCCCATACAAACGCCGAGCCAAGCGGCTGTGGAGCCAACTCTTGACCAGCCGATGAGCTGTACAACTGAAAACGCACCTCCGACATACACAGTTAGAGCCGAACTGAATTACGCAAAACGTGCGCTCAAGGTTTCGCAGCGCATCCGTTACACCAATGCTAGCGAGGAATCGTTAACATCGTTGGTGCTGAGTGTTAAACCAAATGGGCAAGCCGGTGTATTCAGCCTACAGTCGATCAACATTATTGTAGGTGAATCGGCTCAATACACGCTCGCCGGACAACGGATGGAAGTGTCCTTACCGGAAGCGCTTGAACCTGATTGTTCACTGGAAATCAGTCTCAACTTTGACCTTCGGCTTCAAGCGATTGATATTGGTGGTGCGCGCGCTTATCAGGGGTATCTGGGTTACAGCGACCGTCAAACGAACCTCGGTCAATGGCTGCCTGTCGTCGCCATTAAGCAAGGCGATTCATGGATTACCCATGAGGAAGTCTCGATTGGTGAACAAGAAATACTTGATGTCGCGAACTGGGATATTCGGCTCAGTATCACGGATGCGCCCAACACCCTGCGGGTAGCCGCCCCCGGAAGCGTCGAGAAAATCAGTGACAGCGAGTGGCATTTAACGATGCTAAACGCACGGGATTACAGCTTGAGTATCGGCGAAAATTACCGGCTGAACCAAGCGGTCACGCCGGATAACGTTACCGTGGAACTCTATACATTTGATGATGCCATCATCACTAGTGATACGGGTTCGATGGATACGGCTGCTTACGCGCTGAATACGGCATTGAAGAGTCTTAGCTTATACGAGGCGGTTTTCGGTGATTATCCTCTTGATCGACTGGTGATGGTTGAGGCTGACTTCCCGGATGGGATGGAGTTTAGTGGTATTGTGTTTGTAGGTGGAGAATATTTCCGCGGGTTAAGCGGTGTTGAGTCCTATTTGACCCTGATTTCGGTTCACGAGATTGCCCATCAATGGTGGTACAGCCGTGTGGGGAATGACCAAGCGCTGCACCCGTGGCTCGATGAAGCGCTGGCGACCTACAGCGAATTCATCTTTATCGAGAAGTTCTACCCTACCCTCACCGACTGGTGGTGGGATTTCCGCGTGAACCGGCTGCTGCCGCAGGGGTTCGTAGACAGCACGGTTTACGAGTTTACAAGCCGCCGCGCTTACATCAACGCGATTTACCTGCGTGGGGTTCTGATGCTGCATGACCTGCGGCAGACGCTGGGTGATGATGTTTTCTTCGGGTGGCTGAACCGCTATGCCAGTACCGGAAGTGGACGTGTAATGTCACCGGAAGATTTTTGGTCGCTGCTGACACCGGAACAGTTGGAACGCACCAAACCTATTCGTGAACGCTACTTACAAAAGCCTCAGATTATTAGCCTCGCGACACCTGAGTGTACGGCAGCGACCTGCACCCCTTAAATCCTGCCAACTATTCCTAAAGATGCGAATTTTGCACAAATTTCGCAGTTTTTGCACAATTTGCACATTTTCCCGCTGAAATGGCGGGCGGGATGCTCCCGTCCATCCGCTGAACGAGCGTTTTGTGTCGGCGGAAGTGAGGGAGCAAGGCGCTGAATTGACACTATTTCGGCGGAATTACGGGAGCGAGCCACCGCCGTGCAAAAGTTGCAAGAAAGTCACCAGTCGCCAGCTATCAGTCTCCAGTCTAAGGCCAATACATTTACCACAAAGGCACAAAGAAAAGTGGAGAAGTGCAACTACAGATTGATCGCAGAGTGCTGAGAATAGTTGCAAGAAAGTCACCAGTCGATAGTAGTTGCAAGTTTCAAGTCGCAAGAGAAATACAAAGGCGATTCACCATAGTGTCCCGGTAGGGCTACATTAAGGTGGTACTATCATCACTACGGTAGCATCACTACTACCAACCACATTATACGAAATTATGTTCTATTTAGCAAGTTAGAGTTTTCAAACCCAATCGATTTTGGGATTAGATTGATTTGATGGTGGTTTCGGCGAGTATGTGTTTAAAGGTTTCGAGTGGAAAATCTCCCCCACCGACGGTTGTGGCATTGGCAGCGCCAGCGGCTACCGCATGTTTAAGGGCAACGTCCGGTGTTAAGCCAGCAGAATAGGCCGTTACCAATCCCGCCAGAAATGAGTCACCACTGCCAATCGGGTCTTGTACGACGACCGCTGGTGGTTTCGCCCACCAACGTCCACTCGGATGTACCATGACCGCACCATCTTTACCGAGTGTAATGACAACATTGCCAGTGCCGCGCTTTTGAAATTCATACGCCGCCGCAACGGCAAGTTCGGGTGTGCTAACGGTATGACCCAAAATGCCACCGGCCTCATCACCATTGATTTTGATGGTGATGCCCGTGATGGGAAGTGCCGCGTGCAACGGCGCACTACTCGTATCAACCCAAACACGTTTGCCAGCATCACGCGCGGCACTGACCAGCGCGACATAGCGTTCGATGGGTGAATTCGGGGGCAAACTTCCGCTAAAGCATATATCGGTTGCTTGAGCAATTTGATGCAGAACCGTTTCGTGTAAGCGTACCCAATCGCCATCCGTAACCTGCGGCCCCTGCTCATTAATGACGGTCGCTTCGCCGGTTTGGGCATCCGTCACGATGACGCAGGTGCGCGTTTCACCATCAATCCACGTCCAATCGCCTTCTAACGATTCTTGCTGGGCATAGTCGGCGATTAGGCGACCGGTATGACCGCCAAGAAAGCTAAAAGAGAGCGTATGCGCCCCTAATATCTGAGCAGCGCGCGCAACATTTAGCCCTTTGCCACCCGCAGCCGCCAGTGATGATTGAGCGCGAAGGACTGTCCCCGCCTTAAAGGCTGGCACAACGAGGGTATGATCGAGCGCAGGGTTGGGCGAAATACAAAAAATCACAATAAGCCTCGCGGTTATCAGAACAATTTAAGTATCTCTCTATACTAGCGAATAACCACGCTTTGCGGAAGTCGTGCAGGGAATAGACCACAAATAAAAGCTCCCTAGTTTCCTAGAGAGCTTTTACAACCATCTTAGTCGCTTTTAATTACCTGTCGCTGCGGTGGGCGGCCCCATTGGCGCTTGGGTATTTGTCGGCGGCGGTGTCGCTGTCGGCGGTCGCGGTGTAAATGTGGCCGTGTTCGGCCCTCTGGTTGGTGTCCTAGAGGGTGTGAGCGTCGGCGCAGGCGTGTTGGTCGGCTTTGGCGTATTCGTCGGCCCCTGCGTCGGTACGTTGGTCGGTGTCGGGTTATTTTCCGGCGTGATCCTACCGGTTGGCTGACCACCACTGGTACTGCCAGCCGAACCACCCGGCGTACCACAGGTCAACTCAAATTCCGAGAAGTTAAAGTCGCTCGGCCCGCCGTACTTCGGACTGGTTGAACCGGTGTAATCGTCGTACCGATAGATACCTTCAAAGTCGAAGTAGATCGGCGTGATCGATGGGTTCCCCGGCCTACCAGCGGGAAGCGTGTAGTTCGTCAGCCATGTACCTTCCGTCCGGCTGTTGGTTGGTGGGGTCGAGTCTTGGTTGACATTCGCCGAGTCCCACACCACGACAGCGCCGGCCTGACCGGGAGGTGCGCCCAAACTGACTTTGACCAAACGCTGACTGTTGACATACTTTTGCCAGTTGATGATAAAGCTGACCAAAGTCGATGTGGTGGTACGTTGGCTTAGAATGTCGTAGCGCACAAGACCAAAGTTATCAAACGAATTGAAACGAATACCGATCAAACTACTGGCGCAGTCAGGAGTCGGTGTACGAGTCGGAGACGGTTGACCGGGTATGGTCGGTGTCGCGGTCGGTATGGTTGCCGGTGATGTCAAGATACAGGGTGTCGCAGCATTCAACGGATTGAAAACGCTCAGGGTGACAGCGTAGGAATTCACGCTGACATAGTTCGACAACGCTCCGCCCGAATTGAAAGCCGCTGAGTAGATTGTGACATCCCCACCGGTCAACTCACGAATAGAGGTGGATGTGCTGGCAAACGGCGGATTACCCGGAATACTGTCGGTATCGGTCGTTGTGGATGCTCCAGACCCTTGCGCGTGATTTCCCACCCAGTTTTGCGAGCCATTCAGCGCCATCTGTGTTAGCGCCATCTGGGCAACGGAAGGAATGTTCGGCCACGTGAGCCGCACGCGCGTGATATAGGTCGTTTGGACATTATCATTCTGAACATCGATCACGAAGTTATTGTTTATCAACCGCCGATTGGCGAGCGTCAGTCTGGTGCAGTCAAACGGCAGATCTGGCTCCGGTGACGGCGTGTAGGTAGCGGTCGGAGTGCGCGTCGAAATTGGCGTATAGGTAAATGTAGGCGTTGGCGTATCCGTATATTGGGGTGTCGCAGTCGGTACGTTCGCGCCAATGGGCGGGCCAAAAATCACACCTTGACGATTACCCGCGCTGCGGAAGGTTTCGACAATCGCCGAACGCCGCGCCTGTAGCGGGATAAAGGGCGCAATACCTAAGGGGGTAATCAACGGATGGTTGAATGACACCGTAATGAAAACGGTGTCTTCTGGACCACCCGGGTCCATCCACGGAGTACCAGCATTGTTAAAGCCACCTACAGGCATTGGATCAGGGTTTTCGTTGAGCAAGCACGATGGTGCCCACGGATCAACCACAGCCCCGTTGACTTGCAGGGTGTTCTCACGCTGATATGTGATAAAGCGAACCCCATCCGCAGGGAAAAAGCCCGCACCCGCATTCACGCTGTAGGTCGGCGTTGAATCTGGATAGACAAATTGACGGTCGCTGCAAATGGAAACATTGAACCAATAGCGCTGGTCAGAGCGCGGCGGACGAGGGATAGTCTGCCACACTTGGAACCACGGGAACTGCTGCCAGTTGGTTTGAATTGTCTTGAGATCGGCAGGAACAGACCACTGATTGTTCTCAAGCTGCAAACCGGCGGCCCCTCGGCGGGCTTCGAGCATAATCGAGAGAATACGCGCCATATCTTTACGGCGTTCTTGGTCATCTCTATCGCGGGGGTCACAGTTCTTGCCGTCATACCATGTGGCAAACAAGCTCTCCACACCGCCGGTATAAACGTTGACAATCCCATTGCCCGTGCCATTCGGTTCGATAGTCACTTTTGTACCACGACGATCTGCATTAGCGGGAAGGCCATCGCCTGTATACCCGGATGCCGAACCGTCATCAACACACGGAACGATACTATCGGGATCATTATATCGATCATCATGTAAGACAAATTGGTCTTCAAAATACTGACCGGTACTTGCATAACGCGCCGCTGTACGCGCAGCATTTTGCAAGGAGACCCAAGCCTGAAACACACGACCAAATTCAATAACGCCAAACACCAAGATCAACAAGGTGGGCAGGGTAATAGCAAATTCAGCTAATGTTTGCCCCTGCCGCCGTCTTCGGTTATTTGGTTGCTCCATCACGGTATCCATCTGCACCCCCTATCAACAGGGAACGAATTAATACTTATCTCTGCTGGCAACTTCTGTTTGTCACCTATTAAGCGAACCCTGCCCGCAGTACGGGCAGAGCCGCTTGAATAAACTTAACGTGTAATACGTGTGAACATGCGGGACGCAATATCCTCGAATACTTTGGTTAGCGCAGCGCCGTTTGGAGCATTGTAGTAGTTGCCGCAGCTATCACCCATCGTATAGGCATTATTGATTAGCTCATGGTATGCGCTCGCAGCCGCAGCCGCAGCCGCGCTGGAATAGTTCGTGATTGGCAATTCACACGGGCCGCGATCACCATATTCGTATTGGCCCTCGGTCGTTACACCGTTAATGACACCATCGGGTAGATAATCCTGCTGGTAGTCGGTGTCAACACGGTTGTTATCGCCAACGTCCGCAATATAACGCAGCAGTTCTTCACCGAGGCAGTCATTGATGTTGGTAAACTTGGTAGCCTCACCACCGCATCCACCTGTTTCCGGGAAGTCCAGACCGAAACCAATGGTAAAGATGGTCGGCAGTTGCAGCAGGCTGCGCCCGGTTTGAGCGCCCGGCAAATTCTTGAACGGGCTAATAGCAGGCAGCTCGGTCAACCCGATGAAGTCGGCCCAATCGCGAGCGTAATCATCGACATCGTATTTGGCTTCACAGCCGACATTCCCAATGTCAATCGTCGCGTTGTTGTTCGCACCAACAGCCGCACCGGTGCAGGTATGACGGCTAGCAGGCCCTTTATACCCGCGTACACCGCCATTCGAAGCCTCGCTGCCATCGTCACTGCAACGCGGCGGGCGTGTTTGCCAACCGGCAGTCAAACCCATTTGATCGTCCGGTGAACCGTAGGGGCAGAGACCCAGCCCACCATAATAACCCTTCTTGGGATTCGTCAATGGGCCATCGCCATAAGGATCGCTGACATCAATACCCACGCCATTCCGCTGCACCGGATCGCTGGCGGAGGCCGCACCGTCGCCGAGCAGCACCATAACCCAGACGGCACCGGTATTGCCGATACGAACGGTAGCGGGATCGAGGAGCGCGTTACTGCCGACACGAAGGGCGGCACCGACGTTATTACCACCGCAAGCCGCGCGGAATTCGTAGCTAAACAAACCTTTATTGGTTTGGCGCGCATACTTTCTGGAGTCGTAACCCGCGCTCATACTGTTATCCCAAGCGGACAAATTCAAATCCGGGTTCATGAGAGCCGAACCCGTCATCGCAGCCAATGGTGTGGGCCAACGTGACGCTAGATACGGGAGTGTCGAATCATAGGGGAAATACTGAATTTGCGAGGGATAATAGGTGTTATAGTCTGTCTGATTCGCCTGAGAACTATAAAGGCTGAAAGGGTAAGACAAGGTTGCATTATTGAAAATGCAATCATAACGTACGCCGTAATAGTTCAGTGTACCGAGCGGCGATTGATTCAAACTGTTATCAGTCGGGACGTTGGTCGCCGTATGCCAGCTCTGGCTTACAAAACTGTATGATTCGTTATATCTGACCGGTATACCGCCATTGGCCGTACCATCATATGGCACGCCGCCTTTGACAAATGCGTCCCACACACCGTCCTTAATCGGTCCCGTATCAGCATAATAGGTTGGTTCGGCACGCACACCCACAATACGGCGCAGCGCCGCAAGAGCATATGCTTCAGACGTAATCATGGGGGTTTGCGATGTTGTCCCGGTAAGCGTATCCCCATCAGGGTCGATCAAGTGCGCCGTTTGGTCAAACGTCACTAAGGCGACACGATCACCACGCACAAAGTCAACCCGCTGCAAGAAGCGCTCGGTCGCATTACGAACTTTCTGGAACGGCTGGCAGATCAGGTCATCGAACTTGAAATCGCCGTTGGGGTCGTTACAGCATCCGTAGAAATCGTAAGCCGGCAAGAAACCATCAAATTTAGCGGGATAATTACCCGTTAAAGTGGCTCCACCGGGTTTACTTGGATTGGTTAAGAGCGACGTATAAGATTTCCGCAAATCGTCCTCAATTGAAACGGTATCGCTTGGTAACCACAACATAGCGCGTTCAGCAACAGTTTCCGCATAGGGGAAGAAGCGCACACGACAGTCTTTGCGGGGCGGTGTTGCTGGATTCGCTACATAGGTTGCGGTGGTTCCATTCCACGTAAAGGGAATCTCAGGGAAGTTTGCTGTGTCATTATAAATTTGCTGCTGCGTCATGTTGAGCAGCGTCTGCCATGCAGTCGTAAATTTACCGCTAGCAGCAGTCCACGAAAGATACAGCGGGTTTGTATAGTTCCAATTCGGCGAAAAATTCACGCGAACGGGCAGATAACGCACGCTTTGATCCACATAGCTTGAGGGGGTAAAGCCATCCAAGTTGTAGATAACGGCACCACCAGCGCCGGTGACTGGAACTTTCTTCCACTCGTTATAGGTGGTCTGCTTGAGCATGGATTCAGCCGTATCAAAGATTAGCACAACGTCCAATACCGCCGTCTCGGAAATCGCGCTGGCCTCCAGCGTGACGGTTCCCCACCCGATGAGGCGTAAAAAGATAGTTGGTGAAGGAAGCTGCGCCGTGACCTGCACCAATTTACGCGGTGCTTGGTCCGCTCTACATTCCAATAACTCCGCAAGCCTAGCGTTATAGTTCGGCGAGGCTGAGTTGCGTTCAATCGTGTCGCAGCTATCGACGACCACGTTGGAAGGACTTAGCCCATAAAACTCGATAAACTGGCGAGCCGCAAGGTTAATGTTGGCAATATTCCGCGCGAACGCCATACCATTGGCTTTATTTTTATCATTGCCAGCGGCAGCCAATTCATCAGCGGTGTATACCGTACGCCGAACCTGCCCTGCCGCCGCTACCGCCGCCGCGTCTACCGCCCGACGTAATGTACTGTAACGCACGAACATGAGTGATACGTCCGTCACGATACCCACAAATGCCAACAGCACAATGAACCCAAATGCCATGATGACAATGGTTTGCCCAACCTGCCCCTGTTTAAAGGCACGTTTAGCCATGCGGGATAAGAGAGATTGTCTCATCGTGTCTCCTTCTCTCCTAATTCTCAACAGCGTATTTAATACGCGCTTCGACGGTTGGCAGCGGGAATGCTGCCCAAACAGAAATGATCGTCCCCCCATTGTTCGGGTTCGAGGGGTCATTCAAGATATTAAACACGGGGTTAAATACTGGATTTCTGAGCAGTAAATTGTGCTGCCAGAACATCTCGACAAGAACAAGCCCCTCGCTGGGGAGTGCAGCACGCTGGGCTTTGTTCACCGCAGCGTTGTTTAAGAATGTAAAACCGGTGACATTCATCAAGCGTTCAATGCGGTCAATGTTCCATTCAGAACCGTAGCATTGAAGGTTCGTCGCCAATCCGCGTGTTGAGCCAATAACATGCTGACCGCTAAAAGCAAATCCACGCTGCCGTTCCGTACCGCTATCATCACCGGGGTATTCATAGTACAAGCGGTTTTCTTCGACATCAGCACCGCTTGGTACGACATAGTTACGTGTGCCAGCCGTGTAACCTGCGCCCGTATAACTGATGTAGTTAAACGGATCACGCTCTGCACCCGTTTCAGTCGTACATTCATTGGCATTCGTTGGATAACGACCTATGACAATCACCTGCTGCTGATCGGTTGGATAGCCGCTAATTAAATCAATCGTACTCCGCATGGCAGCAGGGATATTCGAATCTTGCGGATTGATGGTTTGGAGCGCAAAAGCCGACACAATAATATCATCCACGCCGTTACTAAGGTTCAGCGGATCTGCATCCACTGGTACGCCGCCATCATAGGGCAGCGGGGACATGGCATCAAACATACGGCAGACTAACGTGTTGTAGAAGCGCCGCGTTTCGGGTAACGCCGTTAAGTTCGCGCAATTACGAAACTTCAGTGAATTGGCTTGGTCGGTGGCGGATGTGAGCAACCCGGGAATTAAACTGCCTTCCGCGGGCCACGCTAAAGGCGACGTATCACCGGTCTGAATCGCGCCATAACGAGCGCCAACACGGGTTGTTTCCAGCAAAATCATGTAATTGTTGGCAAACCAGCCAATTTCGGCTAACCCCATCAATAGAATAATCAGCAATGGAGTCACCAACGCCAATTCAACTACACTCTGCCCCCGCGTGTGCTGCCCGTAAACCGCCGGGGTTCCATCGAGAATTCGCAAAATCTTCCGTGGAACGTTGTACATAGTACGTCCTCAGAACCACATAAATAAAAACTTGATGAATGACCACAAAATTATCATACCACAAGGTTTTTGTGCCAGAACGCAGGGAGTGATAAGAAGTTGATAGGGTTTTGTAAACAAACAGGGCGAGGTTGTCGCCTCGCCCTGCATTCGTCCATACAGAATACCAACAAGCATTAAGATCAAACCGCCATCGGCCCTTCGACGCGGATGCTCGCACGAACCGCGTAGCCGCGCCCATGACGCGACTGGATGATCGCCGGACGTTCGGGGTCATCTTCGATTTTACGGCGCAGGTTCCGTACGTGGTTACGAACGAGTGCAGCATCGCCTGCCCCACGCGGGTACTGCCAGACACCGGTCAACAAGTCCTCTGTCCGGTGCAGTTGGTTGGGTTTGCGGCACAGGAAGGCAATCAATTCAAACTCGACTTGGGTCAGCGGTACTTCACGGTCGTTAATAAAGACCGTTTGGGTTTCCGGCATAATCCGCAGCATCGGCATGGCATCATTCAAGTTACCCGATACGCGGCGGAGGTGCGCTCGAACACGCGCCGCCAGTTCACGAAGCGCAAACGGTTTCGCGATGAAGTCATCACCACCGGCTTCCAAGGCGCTCGTGACGGAATACTGACCATTGGCACCCGTCAGCAGTACCGGCAGGTTCGATGTCCGATTCGAGGATCGTATCTTCCGGCAAAGTGCCAAGCCATCAAAACCGATCGCAGCCGTATCGACAATGCATAAATCCGGCGTGTTCTTCTCAAGGTGAATGAGAGCATCCCGAACGTTAAATGCCGATAAGACTTTGTACCCTTCCCGCCGGAGGAAATGTTCAATCATATTCACGGTTTCAAAGTCCGTATCGATGACCAAGATTTTATACATTTGACTACCCGTTAGAGTTATACGAATTGCTTATTTTCAGTATAGCCCTCTAAAACGTAAAAAAGCCGTGTCTATGTCTGAAACTTTTGTGAATTTGTCTCACTATCCACGAGGCATGTAAGAGTCCAACAAATAAAAAGAGCGCTGAGAATCAACGCTCTTCATCGACAGACAATAATTGTTATATCGAAATCATATATCCAACGCCGTGGATGGTGCGAATGTAGCGCCGATCAGAATTTTTCTCAATTTTTGACCGCAAATTTCGGACATGCGCCCGAACCAAATCCGGGTCGCCGGTATTGGGCGGGTATTCCCAGACGACTTGAAGCAGGTGACTTGGGGAAAGCGCACGGTTCGGGTTTTCCATCAAATAGCGCAGCAGCCGGTGTTCAGTCGAGGTTAACTGTATCCGTGTCCCTTTAATCGTGACCTGATACGTATCGGAGTCCAGCTTAAGATCATTCACTTGTAAAACCGCGCCACTGCTGCCATCCCGAACACTTCGCCGGAGCAGCGCATGGATACGCGCCCGCAGTTCAGCCAGTTCAAACGGCTTCACGACATAATCATCCGCGCCCGCATCCAAGCCATCGACAACATCTTCGGTGCTGCCCTTCGCTGTCAAAAACAAGATAGGTAGTGCGCTAAAGCGAGGGTCACGCCGCAACTGCCGACACAGCGTAATACCATCCATGCCGGGCATCATAATATCCAGAATAAGAGCAGACGGTACACGGCGCTCTAACAGTTCCAATGCTTCGGCTGCGGACTTCGCTAGGGATACGTCATATGCCTCGCGTTCCAGTACGCGCCCCAGCGTATCCAACACTTCAGGGTCATCATCCACCGCCATGATATGGGTCATTCGTCAAATCCTCCTCGTTTAACCGGGAGCAAAACCAAAAAACGCGCTCCTTGACCGGGCTTGCTGTCTACTGTAATGCTACCACCTGCCCGTTCGGCTGTTTGCTTACAAATATGTAATCCTAAACCTGTCCCTTCACCAACTGGCTTGGTTGTAAAAAACGGTTTAAAGACATTATCAATGATTTTCGCGGGTATCCCCGGCCCATTGTCCCAGACGAGCACCTGTAGATAATCAGCATTGAGGGTATAGGAGGCCGAAATCCCTAACTTCGCACCATCCGTTCCCATCAGGGCATCATGGGCGTTCAACAGTAAATTGAGCCAGATGTCGTCAAGCTGCCCTTGTACCGCCCAAACTGACGGGAGTGGTTCATCAGGCAAATCGGATTCGATGACGATGTTGTCACGCTCGATATGCGCCTTCACCAACGACAGCACCCCTTGTATGGTCTCTACCACATCAATACGTTCGGGCGGCGCTTCGGGATCATCGGGACGTGAGATGGCTAACAAACGCCGTGCAACACCGGACGCACGTTTACCAGCACGGTGGATCGCTTGCAGCGACTTATAGTTCTGCGAGTCAGGGCTTTCATCAAGCAGCATCATCTCCGAATCCACCATAATCGTCGTCAGTGGATTATTGATCTGGTGCGCGACCGCAGCCGCCAACTCACCCATCGCGGAAAGTCTCGCCGTTTGCACTAACCGATCCTGCGTATCCTTCAGTTCGGTGAAGCTGCGTTCCAAGTCATGCAGCAGGTGTGCATTCGACAATGCCGTCGCCGCTTGAGCCGCGACCGCGCGTCCCATATCAATATCGCGTTCGGTGATCGTCCGGCTCCGGCGGGAGTCCGCAAAAACGACAACACCTTGCGACTGCCCCCGACGTGAAAACGGGATCACGACGACCGAGCGGCAGTTCGTCGAGTCAAAGAGATGACGAATACCGCCTGACACCGGTTTGTTATCCCCCAACCGTGACAAAACCGGTTGTGTTTCGAGACCTTCCGACAGATCAGGGTACTTGTTAAGATCAATACGCGGATGATTGCCATCCGACCACACACCAATACCGACGGCGACCTGTGTGACCAACGACTGACGATCCGGGGTTAGCAGCGCGACTTCGCACCAATCCGCACCTGTCAATTGGTTGGCGTTTTCCAACACGCGGAACATGCCCTGCGGCTTAGAGAGGTTGCTCTGGCTGGAAAGCATCGCCAGCACCTCAAGCGTCATCAGTTGTACGCGGTGGATCGTTTCCGCAGTCGGCAGTTCCAGCGGCGGTCGCACGTACGAAAACTGAATGATGCCGAGTACCTGCTCACCGCCGATGATCGGTACGACTTGTATCGTATCCACACCCGATTGGGTCAAGAAAGCGATTTCGCCATCGGGTGTCGCGGCATCGCGGCGCGTAATAATGGGAGAGGCGCTTTTATCCAGCGCGTACTGAACCACCAATCGGCTTTTCAAATCAATGAGCGGCCCCTGCCCTTGACTCCACAGTGTACGGTAGCAGCGGGCGACAATTTTAAGCTGGTTATTCTCGCGATCCCATTCGTGAATAGCCGCATAGTTCACATTGACGACACGCAGCAACTGCTCGCAGATGTTCGGGAGGGTTTTATCCAGCGACAGGGATGAATTCAGCACTTGGCTCGCCTCGACCAGCGTTTGAAGTTCGCGTGTGCGTTCTAACGCTTCTTCATGGATACGCGCGTTCTCAATCGCAATCGCGGCGAAGGCTGCAAGGTTCATGAGCAAATCTTGGTGACGCGGGTCAAATACCGCCTCAGTCGATTTGTTGTTAACGCCCAACACCCCGATGCACTTGCCTTCATAATTAATCGGCACATACAGCAAGGCGTTCACCAAGTATTCGGTTTTAACTTTTTGCGGGCCTTGAGCGCCGATGAGAACCGGTTGCCCGCTGCGGAATACCTGCCCCGCGAGTGTATCCTCGGTCTTGACACGAAAGTTCCGCGCCACTTCGACATCGATACCGACCTTCGCCCGTAGGTAAAGCTGTCCGCTTTCATCACCCGGCAGCAAGATCATGCCTTCTTCGGCACTCGTCAGGCGACGAGCCGCTTCGACCACACGGTTTAATACTTCGCTGAGGTCGAGAACCTCGGTTAATGACTTGCTCAGTGCAAACAGCGTTTGCAGCTTGTCCACCGAGTTACCCGTCACATCCGGCAGTTCAGCCGTCACCGGCAGAGGATTCGCCGCGACTGCCGCCACGACATTTCCCAACGGTTTCGTGATCTTTTTTACGGGCGGGGGGACAACCTTATTGACCATTTCC
>Ga0209460_1000369_pt1 | contig 43733 bp, 31 predicted proteins | sample EBPBio132013_DNA_FD_185868 | JGI IMG/M metagenome (GOLD analysis project Ga0209460, IMG submission 185868) | Wastewater treatment Type I Accumulibacter community from EBPR Bioreactor in Madison, WI, USA - Reactor 2_5/13/2013_ DNA (SPAdes)... | ecosystem: Engineered > Bioreactor > EBPR >... | reverse complement strand
TCTTTGTCAAACTTACCACCGGCATGAAGTACGGTCATAACCAGCTCAATAGCCGGAATGCCTTCTTCCTTATGAATTTCTACCGGGATACCACGGCCGTCATCTACAACAGTTATCGAATTATCGGTATGGACGTAAACGCTGATTTCAGTACAATAACCGGCAAGTGCTTCGTCGATTGAGTTATCTACGACTTCATAAACCAGGTGGTGAAGACCTCTGACGCCAACATCACCGATGTACATGGCTGGTCTTTTTCTTACCGCTTCAAGTCCTTTGAGAACGGTAATATTTTCGGCTCCGTAATCACCGGCCCGACCTTCTAAATCATCAATTTCTGACATATTTACTTCATTAAATTTTTACTGGAAAATAACCTGATAATTTACCGAAAAAGTATGTCTTTTACAATTTCTTCGCCGAAATGTGTATTGATTTTTGTAAGTATTTCGGTTTTACGGAAGGTGAGCTCCTGACGCCACGATGAATTCTTCACAGAAATCTTAAGTATTTTATTTTCAATCTTTTCTGCAGTGGTTTCCTGAGCAATTCTTTCGCCGACAATCGAGGGCCATTCGGCTAAGACATCAAACTTTTTAACGATTTTTCCGGCGGTTGTATGATTCTTGTAAAAATGAATCAGATCCTGAATGGAGGCCAATTTTCCTACCCGTGATTTACCCGCCATAAACCCTCCCGGCATCCACTCTGAAAAAGTCAAAATCACCCTGCAGTGCAAGGGTTTCCCGGTCGGTCATGGTGATGAAAACCTGTCCGAGTTTGGGAAGAAAATTACTGATAATTGAAAGCCGGTCTGAATCAAGTTCTGAAAAAATATCATCAACCAGAACAATCGGGGTTTCACCTGTTTTTTCTTTGAGATAGGTCCACATGGCAATTTTCAATGCAAGCAGAAAAAGTTTGTGCTGACCCTGTGAAGCAAAAAAACGGGTTTCTTTTCCGTCCAGCGTTATGAACAAATCGTCCCGCTGCGGACCAATTAAAGTGGTTCTGCGATCTAATTCCTGATTCCTCAAATTTTTTGATTGCTGCCTTAGCCAGGGCTCAATATCAGCTTCATTTTCAATAAACTGATCACCCGATTTGTATCGAACATCAGGATGTTCAAATCCGGCCAATTCATTTTTGTAAAGCTGTTCAATTTCTTTCCGGAATTCTGAAAGAAAGGAAATTCTTCTTTTAATAATCGGGATGGAAATCCGGATCAGTTCTTCCGTCCAGACTTCAAACAATTCAATAACTGAAGCAGTCAATTTCCCGGAAGATTGTAAAAGATCATTTCTTTGCTTGATGGCTTTTTTCAGTTTTCTGGAATCTTCCATGTACACTTTGCTGACCTGAAATAAAACCGAATCAAGAAAACGGCGCCGGTCGGCCGGAGTTCCCATGGTAATCAGCCGGTCTTCAAGTGTGAACAAAACAATCGGAAACTGGCCGATAATTTCAGATGATGACCTTATTTTTTGTCCGTTAATTGAAATGAATTTACTGTCGGGTCGTGTCAGGCGGGAATCGATAACCGATTCCAGGCCGGAATCTGATTTCATGAATCCCTGAAGAAAAAAAGAATTGGTTTCGTCACGGATGCAAAGCAGTTCAGAGGAAACCTGGAAGGATTTTGTCAGGCAAAGATAGTAAATGGCATCGAGCAGGTTGGTTTTTCCCTGCCCGTTTTTACCGTAGAAGATCGAGACATTGCGCTGAAAGGTAAGGCGGGTTTCGGGGTGATTCCGGAAATCGGAAACCCCGAGTTCTTGAAGGAACATTCGTTAACTGTTGATCCGAACCGGCATAACCAGCATAAGAATATTTTCGTTTTCTTCCTGAGCTGCAGGAAGCACAACGGAAGCCCGTGTCGGACCCGAAAATTCAAAGCGGACTTCATCCGTTTCAATATGATCGAGAATATCCTGGATATAATTGGCGTTAAATCCAATTTCGAGAGATTCGCCGGTAAACAGTGAAGGAATATTTTCTGTTGCTGAACGGCCCTGATCAAAATCTTCAGCAAAAATTTTCAACGGTTCTTCACCCATTGCAAACCGGATTTGATGTGTGCTTGAATTTGCAAACAGAGAAACCCGTTTAACGCCTGCTTTTAAATCATGATTATTGATGACCATGTTCCGGTTATTTTCATTCGGAATCACAGCTTCATAGTTCGGATAGTTTTCTTTGATTAACCGTGATGTCAAAGTTCCTTCTTCAAATTTGAAAGAAACAAACTTTTCGTCAATGGTAATCGGGGTTTCAGGTCCGTCAATATTTTTAAGCAGAATATTTAAGGCTTTTGAAGGAATGATGAAGTTTTTGTTTTCTTCAGAGCTGAAAGCTTTGTAACTGAAGGCAACGAGACGGTGACCATCGGTGGCAACTGTTTTAAATTCATCAAAATTGATCTGGAATAAAACACCCATCATGGCCTGACGAAGTTCATCGGTTGAAACAGCAAACAAAGTATGATTGATCATCCGGGCAAGTTGCTTGCTGCTGATCGAAATGGCATAACCGGTTTCAAGATCTGGTGTACTCGGAAATTCTTCGCCATTTTCACCGGAAAGTTTATACGTTCCGCGATCGGTTGAAAAGGTAATCTGATTTAAATCATTGATGTCAAAAGCCAGACTGGTTTCTGGTAAAGCTTTTAAAGTATCAATCAGGCGTTTTGCAGGAACTGCAACTTTACCGTCCTGAGATCCCGTTACCGTAACTGTAGTTGTCATTGAAACTTCAAGATCGGTAGCAGAAAGGGTAAGCACATCTGCTTTAAGGTCAAAAAGAATATTTTCAAGGATTGGAAGAGGTGTTTTAGCCGGTACGACACTGTTCACTTTATTCAGGCTTTTCAGAAGGATACTTGAATTGACCTTGAATTTCATGCGCTTGCTCCCTGAAAGGAAAAATAATAATACTTAAGATTTAAAATGTTGATGTAGAAAACTTGTAGAGACTGTGGGTATGTTGATAACTGGTTAACTTTCGGGTCTGAGGCCATTTCTGACCTGAAATCGAACCCTGACTTATCCACTTTCTCTGGCTGATAAAAAGGGTTATTTGCCCACAGATTATCCCCACTCATCCACAGTACTTTTGGCAGAACCCGAAAAACACTTAGTTATTCACAGAGATTCAACCTGTTTTCCAATGCTTGTCCACACCATGATGTGAACAAGTAAAAGTAAATTTTTTCTTCCATAAATGAAAGTATTGAACGGGATGATTCACATCTTTTTAAGTGCTGGAAAGTTTTGGAAAGAATTGGTACCACTTTCAGCTTTTTCAGGGGTTTGTTTTTACTTCAGAAACCGATGAATAAACTTCATACAAACCCACAAGACCGAAAATAACAGCCAGTGTAAATTTTGTATCTCTTGAACTTTCAAACCTTTCTGTATTGATATCAACTTTTGAGTCTTTAATTTTTTTCAGAGCTGAGTTCATATCAGAAGTTGTGAATGCATAGTCGAAGGCTAATCCCAGTGCCAAAACACCAATGATGAAATCGGTTTTTTTAAGTTCAACCTGAAAAGGAATATCACTTGTATCCTTAACTAAAACCAGATTTTTTGAATCATCAGCACCTGAACGTAAGACGGATAATTTTGGGACAAAGCCAGAAAAATCGCCATTTTCTGAAGTTATCTTATAAAAGGATCCCATTGAATCCACGACTGAAACCCGATCGTTTAATGAAAGCACCTTTACTGTCTCTGAATAAAAAGGGTCGGGTGTTTTTAATACCTTTAGATCTGCTGATTTGGGTCTGACAGTAAAAAGAGATGGATTATTTTGACTGAGAGAATCAGAAACCTGACCGAAAACAGAACCTGCACTGAAAAAAATGCAAAACAATAAACCAGATTTTAATTTCATTGAAAATTTCCCGGGCTTGATAAAATGAAGATTGGCAGAGCAAGCAAAATTAGTAAATATTAGTATTTGAAGCCAGAACGGGTAAAAATTAAAACCAAAATAAAGAGTCAATTTAGATGACTCTTCTTTTTTCCTTCCAACTGCAAAATCGTATCTTTAAAGTTTAACGAAAAGTAAGCATGAATTCTTCATCTATCATCGTTCTGGGGCATTTTTGCTGGGACGGATTTCAAAATCAGGATGGCTCAGTCAATTTTGAGCCGGGCGGAATTGCCTGGTCTCTTTATGCTTTGTCATCCGTGATGGAAAAGCAGGACCGGATTTTCCCGGTTTTCCCGGTTGAGGCAGATTCAATTGAGACGGTTAAAGCTGAACTTAAACAGCTTCCATTCCTTGTGACGGATGGAATTTATCAGTCAGATGAGAAAAATGACCGGGTTCAGGTTATTCAAAAAGCCGGCGGTGAATTAAGCTATCTTTTAGTTCAGAGTTCAGAACAGTCAATTTCAATGAATCATTTACCTGACCTTGAACCAGCTGCCGTTTATGTCAATTTTCATACGGGTTATGACCTTCAGTTTTCAGACCTGAAGCTGATCCGACAAAAATATCCTTCAGCATTTATTCATGTGAATCTGCATGTAAAAGCTGAACGCCTTTTTACTGATTTCAGGAATAATCCGGACGGAATGAAAGCAGAATTAAGTGAGTTATTCAGTCAGATCAATTCTGTCCAGGTCACCCAGCGTGAAATGCAGATGCTGTTTTTAGCAGCCGGACTTACCGAAAAGGGAATTCTGAAACTGGCTATGATTGATGGAAAAGTTGATTTTGTTCTGATCAATAAGGGTGACCGTGGTGTTGTCGCCTGGGAAAAAGTTTTGAATTCGATCAACAGTCACATTTTGCGTCCGTTCAGTCAGACAGAAAACCCGTCATCAGTAGGTTGCGGAGATATTTTGGGTTCAGTTTATACCTATCAGATGATTAAAACAAAAAGTTTAAAACTCTCGCTTCAGAAAGCCATGAAACTGGCAGAACTTGCTGCAGGAAAAACCGGATTTGCACGGAAGGTTGAGCACATGAGAATCAACGGAGCTTTGTTATGAGCGGAACAAGTCAGTTTCAGCGGATTTTGGTTACCGGAGCAAACGGACTTCTTGGCCAGAAAGTGATTCAGCTTTTCAGCCGGGATTCCCGGTTTGATGTTCTGGCAACGGCAAAAGGCGAAACCTTGCTGCTTGATGATGTGTCGTGCGGATATGCTTCACTCGACATCACCGACAGAAAAGCCGTTCGTGAACTGGTGAAAAATTTTGAGCCGGATGCCATCATCAACTGTGCCGCCATGACGCATGTAGATAAATGTGAGACTGAAAAAGAAGCTTGCTGGAAAATTAACGTGGATGGGGTTAGACATCTCGCTGAAATTTCAAAAGCACTCGACATCAAACTGGTTCACGTTTCAACGGATTACGTTTTTGACGGAAAAAACGGTCCGTACCGGGAAGATGCACGGGTGAATCCGATTTCCTATTACGGAAAATCGAAACTGGCCAGTGAAAATGAAACAATCGCTTCAGGACCCGATTTTCTGATTTTCAGAACGATGGTCGTTTACGGACTCGGGACCGGAACGAAATCCAATTTTGCTATCTGGCTGGTTCAGCAACTAAAAGAGAATAAACCGGTCAATATTGTGACCGATCAGATCGGAAATTCAACTCTGGTTGAAGATCTTGCAGAAGCCATTTATCATGGCGTTATCAAAAACGTTCACGGCATTTACAACGCCGCCGGATCGGATATCGGATCACGTTTCGATTTTGCCATCAAGCTCGCCGAAGTCTTCGGCTACAATAAAAAATTGATTTCGCCGGTTCTGACAGCCAGTCTGAATCAGCCCGCACCAAGACCGCTCAATTCAGGGCTTATCATCCTGAAAGCAGAAGCTGAACTTGGAATGAAATTTTCAACCACGGAAGAAGGACTCATCCGCTTCCGCCAACAGTTAAAACAAGCAGGACTCATTTAACATGCTCGATCTGAAACTCATCCGTGAAAATCCGGATACCTACAAAGCCAAAATCGAATCGAAACTTGACGATCCGAAAAAAATCGATCAGATTTTAGAACTCGACGTTCGCCGCCGCACACTTATCGGTGAAGTTGAAACGCTGAAAGCCACCCGCAATACCGTCACCAATGACATTGCGCAGAAAAAGAAAAACAAAGAAAATGCAGATTCCCTGATTGCTGAGATGAAAACCGTTTCTGACCGCATCAAGGAACTCGACACCGAACTCAGCGAGGCAGAAAATAAAATCAACGAGATTTTATTGTACACACCCAACATTCCTCATGACTCGGTCCCTGTTGGAAAATCAGCTGCAGATAATGTGGAAGTCCGCCGTTGGGAAACCGGTACTTTTACAAAAGAATTCAAACCGCTTGATCATATAGAACTCGGTAAAAAATGCGGTATTCTGGATTTTGAACGTGGCGCCAAAATTTCGGGTTCAGGATTCCCGGTTTATGTCGGGAAAGGTGCTGCACTTGAGCGGGCTTTGATCAATTTCTTTCTGGATACCCACACAGCCAATCACGGATACAAGGAAATTTTTCCGCCATTCGTGGTGAATGAAGAGTCGATGAAGGGAACCGGTCAGCTTCCTAAATTTGCCGAAGACATGTACACCATTCAGGCAGACGGACTTTACCTCATTCCGACCGCAGAAGTACCCATCACCAACCTTCACCGGAATGAAACCTTCAAAGCTGAAGAATTAACTGTAAAGTACTGCGGATATTCAGCCTGTTTCCGCCGGGAAGCCGGTTCTTACGGAAAAGATACCAAAGGATTTTTACGTGTTCACCAATTTAATAAAGTTGAACTGGTGAAGTTTGCAAATCCGGTCGGGTCGTATAACGAACTGGAAAATATGGTGAATGATGTTGAAAATATTCTGAAGGCGCTGAAAGTTCCTTACCGGATTCTTCTGCTTTGCACGGGTGATCTGAGTTTCAACGCTGCCAAATGTTATGACATTGAAGTGTGGTCGCCTGCAGAAAATAAATATCTCGAAGCGTCTTCCTGTTCCAATTTTCAGGATTTTCAGGCAAGACGGGCCAACATCCGCTTTAAACCGGATGCCAATTCCAAACCTGAATATGTTCACACGCTCAACGGTTCCGGACTTGCAACTTCCCGGTTAATGGTGAGTTTACTTGAAAACAATCAGAACGCCGACGGATCTATTACCATCCCGGAAGTGCTGAGACATTATACAAGATTTGACGTGATCGAACCGGCGTAACAGCCGGGGACAGGTGACAAGGGACGGGGGACCGGGGAATCACGGGTCACGGATTACAGGTCACGGGATGCGGAGCAGAGGGTAAGAAATTTTTTTGTTGTCATTCCCGCCTTCGCGGGAATGACAACGTTCTGTTTCTGTGTGTTTTTCGGAAAAATTTTTTCACGAAAGAAAAAAATGAAATATAATCAAAAGCTGAATCAGGCCATTCTGACAAGCAACAGCCTGCTCTGCATTGGGGTGGATCCTGATTTTAATAAACTTCCGATGCACCTGATGGAATCACCCGATCCCATTCTGACTTTTTGCAAGGATATTATTGAGTCAACTAAGGATGTTGCCGCTGCCTATAAATTCAACATTGCCTTTTTTGAATCGCTTGGTGAAATGGGCTGGCAAACCCTTCGTGAACTGTTAACTTTAATTCCGCCACACGTTCTTTCCATTGCAGATGCAAAAGTTGGCGACATTGGCAACAGTTCAGAAAAATATGCCGAAACCTTCTTTGATGAATATCAGTTCGATTGTGTGACCGTTGCTCCGTACATGGGTTTTGATTCCATTGAACCGTTTATCCGCCGTGAAGACAAGGGAATTTTTCTTCTGGCCTTAACCAGCAATCCAGGTTCGGCTGATTTCCAAAGACTTAAACTCGAAAACGGAAAATATTTATATCAGGAAGTGATTGATAAAGCTGTTTCCTGGAATAAAAATGACAATATCGGATTGGTAACCGGTGCAACCCAGGCGCCCGATTTAAAAGCAATCAGACAACAAGCCGGAGAAATGCCGTTCTTGGTGCCCGGAATCGGTGCTCAGGGTGGTGATCTGGAAGCGACAATCCGGAATTCGGTAAACCGTCAAAGCCGTGGTGCACTGATTAATGTTGGCCGTGACATCATTTATTCCTCCTCCGAGGAAAATTATAAACGGATTGTGAACCAAAAGGCAACTGAGTATTTCGAAAAGATCAATAAGTTCAGGTTTACTCTTTCGGTTTGATTTCCTATTTTTGAAGCAGATTCCGAACCAATCCATGGTGTTTTATGTCTGCTTCTGCTTTTCCCGAGCTGTATCTGGCCCGTTTATGGTCTTCAGGTTATCTTTTTGGTAAAACCTTAACCACTGACGACGGCCGTTCTGTAGAAATCCACAATCCCGGAAGGGAAAACGAGTCGAACGGACCTGATTTTCAGGACGCCGTTTTACTTCTGGACCGAAAACCGGTTCGCGGCTCCGTTGAACTTCACGTTCAGTCAGAAGACTGGTTTACCCACCGGCATTCAACCGATCCCGCCTACAACCACTGCATCCTCCACGTTTCCTTTTACAATCTTCCCGGATACGAGTCAGTTCCGGCAAAAAACGGAACCGGAATACCTCATCTCACTTTGTCGAAAATGCTGAGTTTTCAGGATTTGATCGGGGTTTTGTCTCTGCAGGAAAAACTCAATTTCAAAACAGATATTCCGTGCGGCGGTCAGCTTCAGGGTGTGAGTCAGACCCTCACCAAAGCCTGGCTGACAGAACTTGGTCACCTTGCTTTTCTGGAAAAAGTGAACCGGTTTGCCATCCGCCTCAAAGAACTGACTGCAAATCCGGTTTATCTGAAAGGGAAAAGGTATGTTTGGGATCAGCTTTTATTTGAAGGATTTTTCAGGGCGCTTGGCTATCCATCCAACAAAGAACGGTTTGAACGCCTGGCGAGAGAACTTCCGGTTTTAGATTGGCCGGATATTACCGGAGAAACGGGTCAGCCCCTGCTTTCTGAATGGTTTTTTCTAGCCGGATTGGAGGAAGAACCTGAGTTTGGAGTGAATCCCATCGAAAAAATAAGGAAAGATATTTTGCAGCGCGGAAATCTTTTTCATCCTTCCGAGTGGAAAACAAAATCAGTCAGAGCCGTGAATCAACCAGAAGAAAGACTTAAATCGGCTGCCGAACTGGTTGGAAGATATTATCAAACCGGATTCCTGAAACCACTGATTCTGACCCTGGAAGCCCATTTGAATATGGGATCTCGGCCAGAGAAAATTTTCCCGGATCTGATGAATCTGTTATCTGTCAAATCATCACCGGCGTATAAAATCGGGAAAGAACGAAAAGCCTCGATTTTGTTCAACACCTGGTTCCCGGTCCTTTATTTATATGCGAGAGAATTTAAACGACCCGATTTACAGGATCTGGTTCTGAGTTTGTGTGATTCCTTTCCGCAACGGCAGGATATTGCCATAGATAAAACCATGAGACAAAAATTCGGAATCACCGACCACACCACCACCTTCCACTGGGGATTGCTGAACCTGTACAACAACTGGTGTTCAAAGAAAAAATGTCTGGACTGCCGGATCGGGAAAGAAATCAGAAAAAACGGGTAAAATGCGGGGGATTTCACCGCAGAGGCGCTGAGGGCGCAGAGAAAGGCAAATTCGTTTTTTTGGTTTAATACAGAAGGCAAATACATTTAACCACAGAGGAGCTCTGAGTTAATCACAGAGGGGAGCAGAGCGGAGGGAGATTTTTTAATTTTTAATTCGCAGGGGCTGTCTATAAGGAAGGGATTTTAGGAAAAAAGGCATGGATGAGCTCCGCAGAACTTCGTTAGCCCGCCTTCGCGGGGATGACAATAGCATTGTTTTTGCTAATCAAAGAGGGTTGTCATTCCCGTCCCGCAAGCGGGAGGAATCCAGTATTTCAGCAACTGTGTTCAACGCTTTTCCCTCCAAAAAAAGGTGAAATCCCAAATTACGGAGACGCCCCAGTGGGTCGTCTCTACCACATTCAAATCATAAATAATCTCCCCCCGCCCTGCGTTCTCAGCGCCTCTGCGGTGAACGTATTTTCCCGACGGAAGTTATTAAACCCAAAATGGTCTTTTTTGATTTTTCATTCGGCATTATTCTTGCAATACAATCAAATACTTAAAAAAACGCATGCAAAATCTTAATAATTAAGGTGGAGTGTTGCTTGTTTTGTGAATTTGTATATTTTTGTGTACATAAGCGTACTAGCCACTGTTGGAGCAAGTTATGGGAAATTCAACTTATCAGATCAACCGGTTCGATCTTGAACATGATGCATGTGCAATCATTGCGCTCGTCCGGAAAAACGGAATGGCAACGCACGGGAATGTCCGCCGGGTGCTGAAAGCTCTCGATAACATGGGACACCGCACCGGGGAAATCAATCAGGAAGGTGACGGAACGGGCATCCAGACGGATATTCCAAAACTCATCTGGGCCAAAAAACTTGAACTGGCCGGACTCGATTCCCGCCAGGTTTTCAATCCGCAATTTACCATCCTTCACCTGATGATCCGCCGAAATACATCCGAACGGCAGCTGGCGATTATCAAGTCGATCGAACAACTTCTGAACGGTGCCGGTTACGACGTTCTCATTTCCTCAAAAATGTCGGTTTCGCATGAAGCCCTTGGCGTGAGAGGAAAGGCTTTGGAGCCGCTGTACTGGCATATCGCCATGGTTCCGCAGGGACGTAAATCCATCGCCGAAAACAAAAGCCACGAACTTCATCTTAAAATTGAAAAATTGTACTCAGACGTTCACGTCGTTTCCTTCAGTCAGAACTCGGTGATTTATAAACTGAGAGGTGACGTAAGAACACTCGAAAATTACTTTCCGGAACTGAAACATCCCGATTTCAGGAGTGCAATTACGCTCGGACACGGTCGTTATTCCACCAACACTGAATCGACCCACGAACGGGCACAGATGTTTTCTACGCTGGGACACAACGGTGAAATCAACACCATTATGCGCCTTCGGAAGGAAGCAACCCGGCTTGGAATTCAGCTTGTAGAAAACGGCTCGGATTCCCAGGATCTTGACCGGATGGTTGAAAATCTGATGTTCCGTGAAGATTTCACCCTGATGGAAGCCATGGAAATGATATTTCCGCCGGTCTGGTCAGAAATTGAAAAAATGGATGAGCAGGCAAAAAAACTGTACACCCACTTCCGCCGCGTCATCGGGATGCCGGCTCAGGGTCCGGCCGCCATTATTGCAAGACAGGGAGATGAAATTGTCTTTTCTGTGGATGCACTTGGTCTGCGTCCATTGTGGTACGGCGAAACCGACAAGGAATATTTTGCATCGTCAGAAAAAGGCGTGATTGATTTTGAATCGCTTGAAAATGATCCGGTTCCGATTGCGCCCGGTGAGAAAAAAGGAATCTGGCTCAAACGACCGATTATGATGCAGGATGGCGCCGGCAATCAGATTATTTCCGGCGGAGTTGAAGTTTTCAGTCACAATAAGCTCAGAGAATTTGTTGTCAACCGGATCGGAAACTCAGTCACGGCAAAAGATCACCTGATCACGCCAAAACGTGAAAAATCCGCCAAAGAAATCGAAATCAAACCCGTTCCGGTAAATCATTATATGGCGATGGGATGGAAGACCGACGAGTGGGACGATGTGTCTTATTTCATGTCGAACGGAAAAGAGCCGATTGCAGCTACCGGTTATGATGGTCCGCTGGCGTTTCTCGTTGAGGATATCATCAACATCCCCGAATTCATCAAAGAAAAAGTAGCCGTGGTGACCAACCCGAGCATTGACCGGGAACGGGAAGGCGATCACTTTTCGCTGAACACCTTTTTGGGTCCGCACCCCGGCTGGAGAGAAAGTCACGGACATCAGGTTTTTCTGAAACATCCTGTTCTGGTTGCCGGTTCGCTGAATGATGAGTGGATTCACGCCCATTCACCGGCGCTGACTTTGACCGATATTCTGCATCAGGCAGAACCGCACATGGATATTCTCCCGGTCTCTTTACTGGCGGAAAATGAATTCCCCGGTGATGAAGACTACCACAAAAAAGTTGAGCTGATCACCAATTCCATTTCAACTTCATCGGGATCACTGATTGTTCTGGACGACCGTGGTTTTACTGATTCACCTACCTACGCCATGGATCCGTTTGTGTTTCTTGCCAGACTGAATCGGGCGTTGGATGAAAAATATGGCGTTCGCGGACGTTGTCTCCGGCTTGAAACCTCGATTATTCTTGTGTCCGGACAGCTCAGAAATACTCACGACTGCATTATTGCACTTGGTCTGGGTGCCGATGCCCTGGTTCCTTACCTCGTTTTTGAACGTGCACTTGAAAACAAAGAAAATTCAGAAAAGAAAATTGCTTCCCTCGTTGCAGCCCTGAATTCCGGAATTGAAAAAGTGATTTCAACTTTGGGAATTCATGATCTCAGCGGATATGCACCTCTCTTTGCTGCCATCGGACTGAAAGCTGATCTGGCGAACGCCATTGGCATTACCAATGCTTTGGGTGACGAAAAAATCGGGTTTGGATTTGCAGAACTGGTCGGTCTTTTATCAAAGAGAAAAGAAGCATTATCCAAAGATCTGCTACGTCTGAAACCAGATGCCCATCTGTACCCGAAGGTGTGGAAATCCATCGCAGAAGTGGCTCAGGGCCGGATGACGTATTCTGATTATCTGGATAAACTTCGGAAAGTGACGGAGAAAACTCCCGTTTCCATCCGTCACCTGTTTGATATCGAAACCGGAAAAGCTCCTGTTGAGAGTTGTGATATTTCCATTGATGGATATGACGGTCCGTTTTATGTGTCGGCGATGTCATTCGGATCTCAGGGTGAAATTTCGTACAAAACCTACGCTGAAGGTGCTGCCCGGGAAAATCTGATTTGTATGAATGGTGAAGGTGGCGAACTTCCTGAAATCATGGGAAAATATTTCAGAAACCGTGGACAGCAAGTCGCTTCCGGACGGTTTGGCGTGAATGCAACCCTGCTGAATTCTGCCCGTTTTATCGAAATTAAAGTTGGTCAGGGTGCAAAACCCGGTGAGGGCGGACATCTTCCCGGCTTTAAAGTTACCGCAAAAATTGCCGAAGCCCGGCACACCAAAACCGGCGTTGATCTGATTTCACCAAGTAACAACCACGATATTTACTCCATTGAGGATCTGGCTCAGCTGATCGAAGAACTGAAAACGGTGAATCCGTTTGCACTCATTTCGGTGAAAATTCCGGCAATCCCGAATATTGGTCCGATTGCGACCGGAGTTGCCAAAGCTTCAGCCGATATTATTGCGATATCTGGATTTGATGGCGGAACCGGTGCGGCACGGCGTCATTCTCTGAAATATGTGGGCTTCCCGACGGAGCTTGCCGTTTTTGAAAGTCATCAGGCGTTGGTTTCTGCAGGACTCCGGTCAAAAGTGGAAGTCTGGGCGGATGGCGGGGTTAAATCTACTGACGATATTCTGAAACTCATGGCTCTCGGCGCCAACCGGGTCGGCATGGGAACGATGGCCATGGTTGCCATCGGCTGTACCATTTGCCGGGATTGTAATCTGGGAACCTGTCACACCGGAATTACGGCTCACTTCCCAACGAAAGAAGCTGCCTTTGCAGCCGGACTCGAGACCTACGAACCCCGGAATTACGAACATGCCGTTGAACACCTTTCGCATCTGCTCAGAACCATGAAAGAATCACTGGCGAAACAGGCTGCTGCACTCGGATTTTCAACGCTGCAGGATCTGGTCGGACAAAATCATGTTCTGAAACAAAGCCGTGCTTTTGACAAAATTGATCTGAAACCGATGACATTACCTTCATTGGGTCCGGTTTCGGGTGCATCAGCGGATGAAGACTGGTTTATGGTTCAGAAACCCAAAACCGGTTTGTCGAAAATGATTGGGGAAACGCTGCTTCTTTCCATCGAAAAAGGTCACGACAAAATTCTATACCGTGATGACCGGATTGCCAACACTGACCGTGCCTTTGGTGCGGCAACAGCCGGCGAACTGGCAAGACTGGCGCTCAAGGGAACTCCGTTCAACGGAGAAATCTTCCTGGATCTGACCGGTGGATCTATTCCGGGTAACGGACTGGGATCATTCATTACGCCCCAGCTTCACATCCGGATTCAGGGTGGTGTTCAGGATGGTTCTGCAAAAGGAGCTTCCGGCGGAAAAATGTCGGTTCTGAAGGGCATGAATCACAACGGAAAATCACTTGACGGTTCAGTCGGGAAATGTTTTGCGTACGGTGCACAGGGCGGACGGTTTTTTGTTCAGGGTTATGCCGATTCCCGTACGTGCATCCGGCTTTCGGGTGCGGATGTGGTTTTTGGTAAACGAATTACCGAAAAATATGACATGGCTGATCCGCTCATGATTCTCGAAAAAGCAGCTCTGAAAGGATTTGCTTTCGAATACATGACCAGCGGAAAAATTGTCGTTTTGGGTGATCCGGGTCCGTGGATGTGTTCAGGCATGACCGGCGGTACGATTTACTTCAGGTTGTACCCGGAACTCGGATTAACGGTCGATACGCTCAAACTTCGTTTGGCTTCAAATGCGAAAATTGCCTTCCGTGAACTGGATGAAACCGATGAATCTGCAGTTACCGATCTACTGACCGATTATCAGGCAGAACTCAGAGGAACCGGCATGGCGGAACAACTTATCGAAGCCGATAAAATCGGCGAAGATCTGAAACAACTGAAAAGTCTGTTTGTTGCTGCCCTGCCGATGACGCAGGTTGTCACAAAACCGGAAACTGCTGCAGAACCGCATAAACACTGAGGAGCGGGGAGCAAATCAGTTACAAGTTACAAGTGGTAAGTTACACGTCGAGTAAACCCCCGATCCTGCTGGCGGGATCGGGGGTTTAAGATATAAAGAAAAAGAGAAGTTGGGGCAGGTTTTGAGTCACAACTTCTTTAAACAGATTCAATTTCGCTTTTAAATGGATATGGATAAAAGAATAATCCCATAAGGTAAAAAAACCGTACCTTCTCTTTTTGGTTAAAAATAATTGATCATTTAGATTAAACTATCTAAATTATTTTAATTACCAAACATGAGACCCGTATGTTTTTTCCAATCGTTACTTTGCTTGTACTTCAAGTCAACATCTTTTCGAATCCCAAGCCTGTAATTTCCCCTGATAATAACCCTGAAACAAGTAAAAAACCTGAGAAAACTCTTGTTTCTGCAAGAAACCGCACGGAAATAAAAGTAGAAAATCAGGACTTGCTGCAGTTCCCTGATAATCAGCCGGATCAGACTTTTCAAAAAAAACAGTCTGATGAATGGGAGCAGGTACCTATACCCCCAACCAAAAGAACATCATTAAAAATTGGTATGACCTGTTTTCTGGATGATCCTAATCACCCCTATTTAACAGATCCGGTTACGGGAAAAACATTGTACACGAATATGGTTCAGGGTTTAGCGGGGCCATTGCATTATGACCATGTTAATTGGGTTCTTGAATATGAGCGGGAACAACTCAGATATCTTAACGGAACAATTGGGAATCGAAAGGGACTCTATGAAGACCTTGATCTGACCCTTTTTCCGGTTTATACACACGGATATCTTAATTTGAGAACAAGTACATTAAAAAACCTTCTGAATGCTGCATTGGATCCAGATTCTGATGGTTCAACCGACGACCATCTTGATGTACTATTTATTCAGAATTATGAAATTATTGATCACAATGAAGAATCAGAGGCACTCTTACAAGCCGCTGCGGAAAAAGGTCTTGTCATTTATGACCTGATTAATTCTTACCGGGAAATGGCCTGGGTGATGCCAGAGTTAAATAAAATGCCAAAGCCGGGAGCTGTCGGAGGATTTACAGACCGTGCCTTGTATTGGGGCATTTCATCTGACTTTACTTCAACTAATTTCCAGTTTGGTGTCTGGGTTGTATCCAATTCACATATTGATAGTCTGATAATTTCTTATCCTGGTATTTCAACTTATATTTTGCCTGTTCACTTTCTCAGGATAATTGCTGATATACTTGAAACCGATGGAATTATTCAGTTAAACAAAAAATTGAATCATTTTTCATCTTGTATTACCGGCTTAGGCTCTTATGATTATCTGAACTATCGTTATCCGGAATTGATCTGGAGTTATCAAGTTTATAGCCAAACACCATTGGAAATCAGTTATCCCGATGATCGGCTGGTCATTATTAATCCCGAACAACCAACGGCAATCCGCCACGTCATCCTGAAAAATAAATCAGATAAAAATTATACCGTCAATACGAACCGGAATGAGATTGAAGCTGGGTTTATTGTTGAACCGTCCACATTTAGACTGAATGCCGGAGACAGTATTCAGGTCACGCTAACATTTACTTTTAAACCGGGTGATTCTCCGTTTAGTTATGAAAGCCTTGCGGGCGTTGTTACTTTTTATATCAATCAGAAAGAAACTGCCGGATCTGTATTTTTTCCGATATATCCTGGATATCCTCTTTTTATTAGCAATGACTTGAACCGGATTGTTAAATTTTACACTGATTACCAGGATTTTGAGAATTATGCCATCCATGGATCCTATTTTGAATTTTATGGCAAGGAAACGATACCCTGGATTTTGCAACCTTATCCAACAAACGTAAAATTTACCTATGAAAGAGGATATCCACGTTATATTACTGATGCAGATTCAATCTGGATGTATTATGGTTCAGGCTACGGGAATAAATTTGAGTCATCAAGTTCCTCTTTTGAAATTCCCCATTACCGGGTATCAGAATTAATGACCGGAAGAAAAGTTGAAACCGAAATTGAGCTGGGACAAAATTCACCTGACTTTCATGAGGCTGATTCCTTTTATGGGTTACAAATACAAATGAAACAGAAAACAAGGTGGATATGGGGACACTATAAAACAGATTTTAACAGAAATCCGGGAAAAACGGTAACCTTATACACAAAAAACATGGGGCAGGTAAGCCTTAGATATCAGGGAATAATTGCATATGAAACAGATTCCCTGGTAAAAATTGGTCTTGTTGCTCAAACAACCCAAAACCTTAGTGATGGAAAAAATCTTTTTAAACCAACGGATTTAAAAATTGACAGAACCCTTAATGTTCCTGAAAAGGACGGTAATCTCAAGACTGGCAATATGGTTCTGGGGCTGGGTATTTCAGGTTTTGGTTATATTCTTGCGGCCGGCAGTAAATTAACAGCAAACAAACAACACAGGGTCATTTTCTACCAACATGATTTATCAAATCCGGAGGACTATTTATTTGCGTTTTCAAGACAGCTTTACCCAATTAAATCCAATATTCTGGGACCTCAGTCAATAACAACCATCAGTAAGGCGTTTTTATTTGACACCTGGGAAAACCACTTTCCAAATTCAAATTTGCCTGGATTAAATGAGCCGGTTATTCCATCCTTTTACCCCGAGGTTATGGAAATATGGAGCGGATCCGGATATGTTAAACGACTTGCAATCAAAACACCAACGTTTGATCCTGTGGGTTTTTCAGGTTCGGCAATTGAAACCTTTATAAATCCAAACCCGGTTTCAATATTCGCTACGGATACTGAAGGGAAACATCATGTTATTCAGCCAGGTGAAGAAGTGAAAAATAATATCATGAAACTTTGGGTTGAAACACAGCATCCCTTCATTACCGAATCCAAAATCCGGTTGGAGTATTTACGTGATAAACCATCAACCATCACCACTCCAGCCTTTCCGCTTAATCTTTGGTTTCAAAACAACCCGGAACTACTTACTCAAAAACGGGATACCTTACTTCTTAGGCTATCAAAAAGTCTTTCACTTGTAAAATATAAACCTGCCTTTTTTTCATCTTCCGACAGAACTCCGTTACCCTTGATCAGCAACTATACCAACTTTAAGGAAAACGAAAAAATTGATATTATCTGGGAAAACGCGAACTTTTCACCTGCAGATTTTAACCTGACAATCAAAGCTTCTGACTGGACGACAACTTATGATTTGATTGGAGTTCTTCACAGCCAAAATTTCAGGGAAATCCTTTCAGATACTTCCGGAAATGAGGTACAATTCTTTTATCCGTGGCCGAATCCAACCAATTCAAGGGTATTCATCAGGGTGAAAAACCCACCGGAGGGATCGGCATCCATTTTGATTTATAATATCCTTGGGCAGCAGGTTGCCAGTATTAAACATGAAATTAAAACCCAGGCAGTGATACTTCCGGTTGATTTTGATCCGACGTGGGCATCAGGACTTTATTTTTTCAAAATCAGTTTACCAGATCATTCTTCCAAAACATATAAAGTAACCTATCTGAAGTGACTAAAAATAAATCCGAAATCGAAATGGAACGGTGGTAACTCTATTATTTACAACAATTAGGGTGAATTTCCCCCTTTCCATCCGTGAAAATCTGCGATATCCGCGGGAGAACTGTTTTTGCCTCAACAAAAAGGGCGACCTTTCGGGTCGCCCTTTTACATTTACATCAGGCAAGTGATTTTTTTATTTTGAACCAGGCCCAGACAAAACAACACCCGAGAAAAAGATCAATCAGGCTTCCGGCAAAAATCGGATCCGGCATCCTTCCCTGTGAAAACAGAACGAGACCGGCAATCCCGAATGAGAACTTTTCCACCCAGGCAGCCAGAATTATCAGCCAGTATTTTACCGGATCGGTTGCAATCAAAAGAAAGACAAACTGCCAGGCAACGGCTGTACCAATAAATCCGTAATAATATTCCGGATGGTTGATTGCAGGCGGTGAATCAATTCCGGTCTGGGTTTCCATGAAATACATGGGAATGAGAACCAGAAGTCCGTAAATTCCGGCAATCCGGAATATCCACTTTACAGAAATTAACGAGTTCATTTTGGGTCAGTTTATTCTTTAATCTTGTTTCCGATTTTCATGATCCGCCTGAACGATCCAATCATCACAATCAGACACAATCCCCAGCAAACCGAAAGGAAAATAAGTCCGCCGGTGCTGAGTCCTTCAGCACCTTGTTGAAGCAATAAGGTTAATAAAGCCATCATGATTTCACCTCTTTCTTGCCATATCGTTTCCAGGCCACATAGACCAGAGAACAGAAGAGAACAATAAACCCGAAGATAAACACCCGGGCAGCAGTGATGTACGGAATATTTTCGCCGACCACGTTTCCGCCACCTGCACTCTTGTTGTAAATGAGAATATCCCAGGCTGAATTAAAGAACCAGGCACCAAGGAGCAGAATCAGAAACGTTGGGGTTACATATTTCATAATAAAATAGAAAATCCTGGGGATTTTAATATCGGAACCTTCATTGATTTCAGCCCAGGCTTTGTCCATTCCGAAAACCCAGACGAACAGAATCGTTTCAACGGCACCGAACAGAACCAGCATAAAGGTTCCGGCCCAGAAATCAAGTTCATCAAGGTACCCGAACTTGTTAAACAGAACCACAGGAATCACACAGGCAACCGTCAACCCGATCAGGACGGAAACAGCTTTTTTGTGATTAAACTGAAACTCATCTTTCAGGAAAGTCACAATAGGCAGACCCATCGCAACGGATGAGGTAATTCCTGCAAAGAAAAGAAGGAAAAACCAAATGAAACCGAAAAACTGTCCGTAAGCGATGTGATTGAAAATCACCGACATGGAAACAAATCCCAGATTAAATGATCCGCCCTGAGCAATGGTGATGGTTTCACTTAAACCAAAGAACAACACAGCAACGGGGATGGCAATACAGCTTCCAAGGACAATTTCAGCGAATTCGTTTGTGATTCCGGTTGCAAGGCCAGATAAAGCAATGTCATCTTTAGGCTTCAGGTAGGAAGCATAAGCATGGATGGAACCCATTCCGAGTGACAAAGTAAAGAAAATTTGTCCTGCAGCGGCAAGCCAGACATCCACATCCCACAAACGAGTGAGATCCGGATTCCAGATGTAACCCAATCCCTGCCAAACGGTACCATTACTTCCGGGAATTGCATCAAGAGTAAAAATTCTGATAACCAGAATGATGGCAAAGAAGAAAAGCAAAGGAAGCGCCCACTTGGCGAACCATTCAATTCCGCCGGAGAGACCCTTGTATAAAATCCAGGCATTGGCAATTAGGGTAATACCAAGGAAAGTCCAGGCCATTGTCAGGCCGGAGAAAAAAGATTGACTTTCAACACCGGTATAACCGAGAAGAAAGTTTTTCATGAGCAGAAGCTCAGAAGAACCTTCACCCTTATGTACATTCATGTAATCCTGAAAGGTGCCGGTAAGACTGAAAATTGAATAGGCAAACGTCCAGGATTCAATGAAAACGTAATAGACAAGTACAATAAACGGGATAATCAAACCCAGAACGCCGAGGTATTTTGAAATCGGGTGATTCCATAATTTGGAGAAAATGCCGGGAGTTGAACCGTGGCCATGCTTACCGCCAAAACGGCCGATGGCCCATTCCATCCACATGAGCGGAATACCGATGAGAATAAAGGCGATAATGTAGGGGATCATGAAAGATCCGCCGCCGTTTTCAGCAGCCTGAACCGGGAAACGAAGAAAATTTCCGAGTCCGATGGCATTACCGGCAACAGCAAAAATCAGTCCCAGCCGGGTTCCCCAGGATTCCCGGGTTGTGAGATTTGGCATTCAAAACTCCTTGATGGATTTAATCCGGAAAAAGGTGGATTTGTCCGAATCGGACATCTTTTTAACCGGAAACAGATTAATTAATAAACTTCTAACCGAATAATAATTAAATCAGTAAACTTTTGCAATTTTGGGGAGAATTTTACCGCAGAGGCGCGGAGAACGCAGAGGAAAATTCGTTTAACCACAGAGTGACACAGAGGTTTTCGCAGAGGAACACAGAGAAATACAAATTCTTTTTTTGGGGGTTAGGACAAAAGGCAAATACCGGTGGGAGTTAATCGCAAAGTCGCCGGAGAATTACAAAGAGCGCAAAGGAAAATTCGTTTAACCACAGAGTGACGCAGAGGTTTTCGCAGAGGAACACAGAGAAATACAAATTCTTTTTTTTGGGGGTTAAGACAAAAGGCAAATACCGGAGGGAGTTAAACGCAAAGACGCCGGAGAATTTCAAAGAACGCTGAGGAAAATTCATTTTTAAAAACAAAAAAACCTTTGCGTTTCCTTAGAATTTCATTTAGCGTCTTTGCGATGAAAAAATTATCCCCCCGCTCTTCTAATGAACCCGCGCCACAAAGTGGCTTGGGTGCGTTCCCTGCGTCTCTGCGGTGAATCTTATTTCCCCAGGACGGATTTCAGGAAGGATTCATACTCAGCCGGATTCCGGGTCATGCCTTCAAATTTGCCCAGAATTTTTTCGTCTGAAGTCAAAACAGCATAAAGCGGCAAAGCCACCGTTCCGAATTTGGTTTCCTGGAACAATTGATTGGCTTCATATTCGGCACCATCACCATCTGTGTAAAGTTTCACCAGAACAAATTCGTTCAGAAGGGATGAGATTTCAGGACGGGTGAAGATATTTTGTTCCATCCACCGGCAATTGGTGCAGGTGTAACCGGTGAAATCGACGAAAATGGGTTTTCCGGTTTGTGCTGATATTTTCTTAGCTTCTTCAAGAGATGAAAGCCAGGCAGATTCAGATTTTCCGGATTCATTTCCGCCGGCAACCAGTCCGCTGGTCATAAAACTCGTTCTGCCATAACCTTGTGGCGGCATAAACGCATCAAGCTCACCCAATCTTTTTCCGAAAATTCCTGCCGTGAAATCAAACGTCAGGTACAGAAAAAATATCCCGATGAGAATTCTGACCGGACTTTTCCCGCCGGTATCTTCAGACTCATGAGCCATTCTGAAAACCCCGAACATGTAAAGAGCAGATGCCAGAGAAATGGCAGCCCAAACGGCCAGAAAACGATCCCGGGTGAGAATTTCCCACTGATAAACCAGATCGGCATTGCTGAAAAATTTAAAGGCAGCAGCAATTTCAAGAAATCCCATCAGAACCTTGACTGACAGCATCCAGTTACCAGATTTCGGCAGTTTGCTAATCCAGGAAGGGAACATCGACAGAAAGAAAAACGGAATGGAGAAAACGAAACTGAATGCCAGCATGCCCACCACCGGGTAAAACCATTCACCCTGTGACGCTGAAACGAGAATCGTTCCGACAAAAGGCATCGTACAGGTAAAACTGGTCACCGTAAATGTTAACGCCATCAGAATGATGCCCACAAAACCATTCCCCGACGACATCATGGTGAGTTTTGTCTGAAGTTTGTACGGAACCGTAATTTCAAACATGCCAAAGAGATTCAGGGCAAAAAAGACGAAAAGGAGTCCAACCGCCAGATTGATGAACGGATTTGTTGAAAAATTGGTGATCCCGGCTGCACCAAAAATAACGGCGAGAAAGAATCCCAGTAAAGTAAACGTGAGAACAATTCCGGTCATAAAAATCACTGCATCACGAACTGCGTGACCCGAAATTTTTTCCTGCCGTTTGGTGAAGTAGGAAACCGTAATCGGAATCATGGGGAAAACACATGGGGTCAGCAACGTTAAGGCTCCAACAGACATAGCCAGCCAGATAAACGCCCAGAGAGAAAGTCCTTCGGTTGACGTTCCGGCAATGATGGGTTCTCTGGTTTCAGCAGGAACAATCACCGTTTTTGCGGATGAATCCGGAACAAGTTTGACGGTTGACTCTGGGTTGGGTTCTGGTTTCGGGGTTTTTGCAATGCTAACTGCGGCCGGGATTTTGTAGGAAACCGGAATTTTCACCTTTGTCGGCGGCAGGCAAACGGCATCATTGCACACCATGAATCTTGCCTGAATGTCGAGATTTCCAGAAAGTTTTTCCAGCTGGATGGTGACTACAAATTCAGCCTGATTTTTAAACCAGGCTGTTTCCATTCCGAAGTTCGGATCAAATTCAGAAAGAGGCTTCGATTCAGTAACCGATAAAACCGATCCGCCATCCAAAATAGAAAAAGAAGTGGCGATCGGTCCGCCCGCAGGAATGGTTGAGGAGTACAAATGCCAATCATCCCGGATGGTGGCTTTCAGTTTAACCTGAACCTGATTTTGTGGCGTTACGGTTGCCGATTCAACAGAAAACGTAACCACATCTGAGGCTTTCTGGGCAAATGCCAGATTTGAAATGGCAAGAAGAAAAAAGAGAACGGATTTACGCATGATTCACTTCAAAATTAAAGTGTGAAGATAATTAAAATCAGAATGAAAAGAGAGTTGCTGGTTGGGTTGGTGATCAGGGCGGAAACTTAAAATCCTGTCAACCGGCTAACCAAAAAATTTCAGGGAACCGATAAACCAGATAATTACGGATTGATTAATTTTGTTGGGCCGACAACATAAATATTTGTTAATATGTTGTTTCCTCATTATCTTTCTGTTTATTCCGGGTCAGAACCTTATTTCCGGTTTGTTAAAAGAATTAAGAAAAGGAAAACACATGATCAAATTGCTGATTGTCTTCATGATGGTAGCACCATTATGGGTTTTTGCACAACCGGATTATATTTTCAGACAAAACAGTGAATACAAAATCCTTCAGTTAAAAGAGGGTGGCTGGTCAATTTCCGAAGAGATAAACTATGAATCTGTCGTAAAAGAAGAAAAGACGGCAGGTTTTTTCAATACGGCCGTTTCAGAGCCCTTTTATGTTTCGAATATGAGGGTAAAAGCAAAAGTAAACGGTTCCTCTGTTGATGATGATCAGATCTATTCCCGGTCAGCCAATCAATCTGATGTCTTTTTGTCTGATGACAAAGTTCATCAGATTTATTTTACAGAAAAGCAGACAAAAAAGGGATCAGTTTTATCGTGGAAAGTAAGCAGAAACTATAGTCATCCCGTTTATTTTCCATCGATCAGGGTTCCCGAAAAAGATTCAGTCAATGATTTTAGTGTTACTTTTCAGCATCCTGAATCACTTCGTGTTGAATTTAACGTCACGTTGACCGGTGATTCAATCAAATGGCAGGTTTTCAGAGAGCAGGGGAAAACAACTTTAAAGATTAAACCTTATGCTGGTCTGAAAACCGAACGGGTCCACTATCCGTTCAATGATCTGCGTGCAAGAATCTGGACACGGCTGATCTGGAAGGAAAAACCGTTAAACGGATATACCCCTGAAGCGTTTACCAACTGGTATTTATCGTCGTTAAAGGGAGACATGGGTCTCGATTCTCTGTCGAAAAAAATCACAGACAGTCTTGTTGCCGGGGCAAAAACCAATTCAGAAAAAGCAGAACGTCTTTTTAAATATGTTAAGTTTGGCATCCGGTACATTGCAGATGCCTCTGGCGGACATTCACTTGTTCCCCATCAGCCCAAATTGGTTGTTAAAAAAAAATATGGCGATTGTAAGGACCGGGCTTTCCTTATTTCGGCGATGAGTTCCTACCTTGGTCTGCCTGTCTATCCGGTTTTGGTTAGCACCGACCCCGTGCCTGAAACCGATGTCGTACACATTTCATGTTTTAATCACGTTATCAACGTTTTGAAAACAGATAGCGGACTTGTTTATTTTGATCCGACAAGTAAATATTCTGATTTCGGACATGTTTCACCAAATTTGGTAAACGGAAGAGCTCTGATCTTAGATCCCAATAAACCTGAAATTGCCAGAATTCCCTTTTCTGCCGGACGGAGAAAACTAAAAATTACCATTTCTGCCAATGAAAATTCTCTGGCAAAGGCAGCAGGGGAAGTCCGGTTTGAAGAAGGATATTTACCCATGATCAGAAATGTAAAAACCGATAAAACGTCTCTGGATCTGAAAAATCTGATAAACGAACTGATTACCAGTCAGATTCAAAATATTTCTGTGAGTGACGTTCATCAGGATTCAACCGGATCAGGAGACTCAGTTTTTAAATTTTCAGCCGATTTAACCCGGTTTATCATTAAATCACCAACGAAAATGTACATTCCCAAAATCCCTTTTCTTCTTTTCAAAGGGTCAATTATGGATCGGGTTTCAGATTCACAGTCTTTGTTTGTTAATATTCCGCAGGAGTTAACACTCAATCTCGATCTGAAGCTATCCAAAATGACGCAGGCAAATCCGGAGTTTCTGCTTGAATCAGAAAACACCCGGTATTGGTCACAGGTTTCTCAGAACGGTGATCAGTTTTCTTTTACAAGCCAATGGAAAACAGGAAGTTATTTGTTTGAAGGAAATGAAAAAAGCAACTATCTGATGTTTATCAGAGATTGGCTTAAAAATAAAAATCAGCTTTTTACACTTACAGGGGTTCAATAATATGAAACGTATTTTACTGGCTTTACTTGCAGGTTTTCTGGTTTTTGCACTGATACCAGGGTGTTCGGTTACCAAAGTGTCGAAACTGAAAACGTTCCCCAAAAAGACAAAGGCGCCATACAATGTGAATCTGGATAGTTTGGAAAAAAAATACCCCGGTGAAAAAATGGTCTATACAAAAAATAAAACGACCTACGAATATGCTGACGGGAAATATATACTCAAAGAGGGATCATACGTCCTTCTTGATGCAGACGATCAAACCAGCTCTACCTTCGGACTTACCCTTTCTTCCGATCGGGTTTTAAAGGACGTTTCTCTGAGAACCATAAACCCGGATGGAACCACTCAGGTTTACGGAAGGGAAAACCTTTCTCTGGAAAAAGATTCAGAAAAGGGAATGGTTTATAAGTTTGCCTACCCGGGTGTAGTAAAAGGCACAATAATCGAAGAGAATTATGAAATTCAAAACAGAACAGAAGGCTACTCTGCCAGCACCGATATTTTTATTCCATTTCAAACTGCAACTTATGCTGAAAGCCTGATAACGGTGGTGGTATTCCCGACTCCACAGGAATTAAAATTCAAACGTGCAGGTACAGACCCATCTAAGTACACGGTTACAAAAAACAAAGAAAAAAAGAAGACGATTATCAATTTTGAGAAAAAAGATATGCCACCCAACAGGGAAGAATCCTATTCTCCCTATTTTAAAGAAACCGGTGAATTTGTCCAGTTTCAGATTAAGGATTACGCTCATCAGGGAATAAAAAATTGGGAAGATATCAGCTTTGAGTTTGATCGTTTTGCTGCAAGCGCAACCTCGCTTTTTGGACTCAGGGTTTCATCAACTACCAAAAAGTTGATTGAATCAAAAACAACTGAATATGAAAAAGCAAAGGCAATCAGTGACTGGATCAGAGACACTATTGTACCAGAGAATAACTATTATATGAAAGATTTTGATGATGTCATTTCCACCAAAAAAGGAAATGTTTTTGTCATAACCGGTCTTTTGCTTGAAATGCTGAGAAAAGCAGACATCAAAGCGGAATTTATTTTAATTCATGATCAGGATGAAGGTCCCGTTGATATGAATTATTACAGTTACAGAGAATTTTCGACACCAGCCGTGGTTATACACCTCGCCGGTGGAGATCTTGTTTCAATTCCTTATGTGAAAGCATTGCCCTTCGGTTTTCTACCCGATCATTTCCAGGGACAAAAGGCAATGGTCGTTAAAAAAGTGAATGATGAAACCAAGCTAAAGGCACAGGGGCAAGGTTACGTTAAAAAGGACGTTAAATTCATTGACACACCGGTTTCAGCAAATCTTCAGAATACAGCTACTGAGACCTATAACATAGAAATTGATACTGATGGTAAAATGAAGGTAAAAGAAATTAAGGAGCTGACCGGCACAATGGCTTTTGGGGTCAGAACCCTGCTTACCAAAGTCAGTGAAGGTGACCTTAAGGATAAAATCAAGGAGTTTCTGACCTACACGCAGGGAGAGGTTAAACTAACAAACCAGAAAATTGATTTTATTGATCAGCCAGACAGTATTCTCAGAATTACGTTGGAATACACAATTGACAACCTGATAACGGTAACCCCTGAAGAAGTAATTTTTCAAACCGGCGGACTTTTATCACCGGCCTCAATCAAAAAGTATCTGGTTGATGAGGAGAGACGGGTCAATCAGATCCGGATTAAATTTGATGAAAACTATATCAAACACATCACCATCAAGACCCCTGAAAACTGGGTGTTGGTTTCAGATCTGAAGAAGTCCCCTTATAAAAATCAATTCGGTTCATTTACCACCGAAAACAAAATCAATAAAGGCGAACTGGTCATTCATCAGGAACGGAAACTGGTTCGGTCTTCAGGTATAAAAGCCGAATATCCTGAACTTGTGAACCTGACCGGATCAAAATCATCGTTTTCTGTTCCGAATATTATTTTTAAAGTCGAATAAATGATTTTCTGTTTTTAAAGGCAGAAAATATCCGGGATTTAATTCCCTGATATTTTTTGCCAATTTGATCGTGATGTGAATGCAAAAAGCGAAAGTGATAAAGGGGTTACAAATGAGGATAATGCACATTGTTATTTTTTTGTTCCTTCTTTTTTTAGGAGGTAAAAACACATTCGCACAATCAGATGATAATAAAAACACTGCAACTATTATCACTCACCTCAATCAAATTGAGTCTCTTTACTTCAAGTTTTTGAGTTCGAAAGAACAGCAGAAGGCCATTCAGTTAATGAATGAGACACGTGAACTCATTGTTGGTTTGGAAGACCGGGATTCAGATTCGAGACGGAATACCTACTTGAATTCTTTTTCAGATGAGGCCTTTGATGCACTTTATAAAAATGTAAAAAATATAATTTCAGACAGTGAAAAGACAAAATTGATACTTTCCTCTCTTGGAAAAAAGGGGAAGGTAACCATGAAACAAATCGGGCAATTAGTCAAACTATATACGTTTGATGATGATAAAAAAAACCTTTTAATAGGATCTTACACTAATATAATAGACCCAATTAACATTGTCCTGGTTATTCAATTCATTGGTTCACCATTTATTCGGGATGAAGTATTGCAATTCTATCAACAGCAATAGAATTGGGTTGAAGTTGCCTGAATCGTTCCTTGCAAATAACCAAACAAATAAATGTTGTCGCCTGTTTCCTGGAAATATAGAGAATTACGCTGCCAGATTTATTAATGGATTAATACCTTGGGACCAAGATTTAAAAATATGAGTTTTTGAATTTTATGATAATAAACTCCATTAATTGCAAAAACCATATTCGTAAAAGAGGGTACAAAAAATGCAGAACTTGTAACGAAAACTTATGTTTGGACTGTTTTCAAAAAAAAATAGTCTACGAAAGAAAAAAATCATACAGTTTTTGTAGTGATCGCTGCCAGGATATTTTTAAGGTCAAGGTTAAAGCACGTAAATCAATAAATAGAAAAAAAGCGCTTAAATATTATATAATTGGTATCTCATCTATCCTTTCTGGCCTAACAGTAATTTATTTTCTTGAAATGCCGGGAATCAATGAAAAAATCAATTCGCACATTATTAGTGAGTTAGGAAAAATAACAATTGGTGGTGGCATAATTTCAATTTGCTATGGATTATATGCAACAATCTATGGAGACAATCCGGATGATCTTGAATCTCCATTTTTTTGAAAGTATTAAAAATATAACTATACTTTTCCTGCTGGTTTTTGTGCGGTTTGTTTTCTGATTGTTCAGTACATTTTGAATTGTTTTCAGCTCAGACGGATTTGTTCAAATATACGGGACGTCAGACTTTAGCCCCAACCGATGTTTTTTACCCACTCGACCTTGTTTTGTGTAACAGAAATAACCCCCGGCCACTTCACATCCACACCAAAACCCTGTCAGTTTATTTCCATCTTCCTGCCATTTTGTCTATCTTTAAGGTCTTATTGAAGAATTGGTGAGTATGGAAGACGTCAAGGGAAAAGTATATTTTGAGACTTATGGTTGCCAGATGAATTTCAGTGATACTGAACTGGTAGCCGGTATTCTGGCAAAAGACCATTATGAAGTGGTGACAGATATTAATGATGCCGATCTGATTTTTATCAACACGTGCTCCATCCGGGAAAATGCCGAACAACGGGTTTTTTCCAGGCTGAAGCATTTGCGTGGAATGAAACGGCGTAAAGGAAAAGAACTGGTTGTGGGCGTGATGGGCTGCATGGCCGAACGCCTGAAAACCAATCTGATAGAAAAAGAAAAATTGGTTGATGTGGTTGTGGGTCCTGATGCGTACCGTGATGTTCCCCGACTGATTCAGATGGCCAAACTGGGTGAAAAAGGAATCAACACCCTGCTTTCTCTGGACGAAACTTACGAAAATATTACCCCGCTTCGTACTGAAGGTATTTCTGCCTGGCTGACGGTCATGCGCGGATGCGATAATTTCTGTACCTTCTGTGTGGTTCCGTTTACCCGTGGCCGTGAAAGAAGCCGACCGGTTGAATCGATTGTGAAGGAAGTTGAACTGCTTTCTGCAGAGGGACGAACAAAGGAAATTACCCTTCTCGGTCAGAATGTGAATTCGTACAGCGACAGCGGAAAACAATTTGGTGCCTTGCTCGAAGCGGTTGCTGCCGTTGACCGGTCAATCAGAATCCGTTTTGCTACGTCACACCCGAAAGATTTTTCTGATGATGTGCTTTTAGCCATCCGGAATAATGAAAATCTCTGCAAGTACATCCATATTCCCTTTCAGGCCGGATCAACCAAAGTTCTGGCAGATATGAACCGGACTTATACCCGTGAAGAATATCTCTCCCTTATTGATCACATGAAAACCATGATTCCCGGCGTTTCCCTTTCTACCGATGTGATGGTGGGTTTCCCGGGAGAAACTGAAGCCGATTTTGAGGATACGCTTGATATCATGCGACGGGTGAAGTTTGACACGGCGTTTATGTTTAAATATTCACCCAGAGAAGGCACGAAAGCCTTCAAAATGGGCGACAACGTTCCCGACGAAGTGAAAACTGACCGGCTGAACCGGCTGATTGAAGTTCAGGAACGAATCTCTTTCGAAAATAATCAGAAACGGATCGGCAACATTGAAACGATTCTGATTGAAGGTCCGGCGCCACGAGGTGTGAATTTTCTTCGTGGAAAAACGGATTCAAACGTAGCCTGTGTTTTTCAGGCTGAACCCGGAATGAAACCCGGTGATCTGGTGAAAGTCAGAATCACCTCAGGAACAGGGCACACCCTGAAGGCTGAAGTGCTGAAAGACGAAACCGTCAGTATTTAAAACAGGATTTCCCCATGATCCGATTGCTTGTTTTTTTCTTTTTGATAGTTGCACCCCTGAATGTCCTGCTTGCACAGGACGACGTGTACATTAAACCCCTGGTTGATATGCTGAACCAGGGACGTGCACAGGATGTCCACAGCTTATTGCCTGCCATTACTGCAGAAAATCCAACTGACCCGGGAATAATTTTTCTGAATGCCGTTTTCAATCCGGATGCAGAAATGGCAGCAGCCATTTACGATTCACTTGTGAATGCAAATCCGGCTTCTTTTGCTGCACAAAAAGCTGCTGAACGGCTGATCCTTTATCACAACGCCAGAAATGAACCGGTCAAAGCTAAGTTCTATCAGGATTTTCTGACTGGTCAGGGTGTTGCCCTCACCGAACAAACCCAGGTTACCGTTGCTGCCCCCCCGTTAAAAATAGCAGAACCGGTTATGGCCGAAAAACCAATGGTTAAAGAAAAGCCTGTTAAAGAAGCAAAACCAGTAAAAGAACCAGAAGCCGGAACCGGTAAGTTTTTTATTCAGATTGGTGCTTTTGCTGTAAAGAGTCAGGCTGATAAAGCACTTAAAACTGCCAAAACTAAAGGATTTTCTGGAAAAGTGGTTCGGGAACCAACAAATAATAAGATTTTTTACAAAGTCAGAATCGGGCCGTACCTCAATGAAGAAGAGGCTCAGGTTGGTGTCGGAAAACTCAAATCTAAACTTTCTGCAAACGGATTTGTGGTGGAAGAGTAATGATACCCGTTTCTGTTTCCTTTGCCGGTACATCTTGCGGACTTCCTGAGCCCGACCGGTTTTTTTCATCCTACCTTATTCAATGGTCTGAGCAACTTTTAGTCCTGGATGTTAGTGAAGGTACCATCAGAGCTCTGATTCCACTCCTTCAGGAAAAAAAAGACAGGCCGGTAACGGTGGTCATTTCTCATTCGCATCCCGATCACTGGTCAGGTCTCTTCCTTCTGGTACAATATTTCCATCAGATTAAACGAAAAGAGCCCTGGCAGTTATTCCTTCCTGAACAAATTGCTGAACACTTTCAGGAACTTGCCCGTTTGCACTACCTTTTCAAAGAAAGAATGTCAGTTTTTCCAGACGTGAAACCCATTCAGTCTGTCAGAATTTCGTTGGGTGACGGACTTGTTCTCATCACTTCACAGAATTCTCATGTTAAAAAGTACGAACAGTTTGCTCCGGCAGGATCTTTGCAGAGCTGGTCGTTCCGGATTGAGAATCCGGAAACCGAACGTTGGATCGGGTTTACAATGGATGTCGGATCAACGGACGACGTGCACTTACTTTCAGCAAATTCACCAACCGAACTTCTCATTTTTGATGGCAGTCATTTATCAGCGTCAGAAATCAGAACTGTGGTTGACGGACTCATGCCCGTTTCCTGGATAATTAGTCATTTTCCGGAAAAACTAAAATCAGAATTTCCGTTTCATTGCCTGGCAAAAGACGGACAACAGTTAGAGGTAATACTATGATTTCTGTTGATGAAATCAAAAACCGATTTGATATTCTCGGCAACAGCCGGCAGTTAAATGATATTTTAAAACTCATTCCGCAAATCGCCAGAACCGATATAACCGTTCTGATAACCGGCGAGTCGGGAACGGGGAAGGAAGTCATTTCACAAGCCCTTCACGGACTTTCACCACGGGCCAATGAAAAACTCATGATTGTGAATTGTGGCGCCATTCCTGAAGGTATTCTCGAATCAGAACTTTTCGGACATGAAAAAGGTGCTTTTACCGGCGCAGTTGAGGCCCGCAAGGGATACTTTGAACTGGCAAACAACGGAACTCTTTTTCTGGATGAAATCGGAGATATGCCGCTAAGTGTTCAGGTAAAACTGCTTCGTGTGCTCGAAAGTGGCGAGTATATGCGGGTTGGAAGTTCGCAGGTCAGAAAAACGGATGTGAGAGTCGTTGCGGCCACCAATAAAGATTTGCTCTACGAAGTTCAGGCGAAAAAATTCCGTGAAGATTTGTACTACCGTCTTCGTGCCGTTCAGCTTCACCTTCCGCCGCTTCACGAACGCCGTGACGATATTCCTGTTTTATTCCAGGCGTTCTGGCTCGAGTTTTCGAGAAAATACAACATCCACCCGGTTGGTCTGACTAAAGATGCCATCGATATGCTGGTCAATTATCATTGGCCGGGCAATGTGCGTGAACTCAGAAACCTGACCGAAAGTGTGCTGGTTTTAGACGGAGCTCATCTTGTTGATGAACAAATCATCCGGAAGTATCTCATTCAGCAATCCCAAAATGTGTCAACCCGGCTTCCGGCTATTCCTGAAAAACCATCAGGAACTCACGATAAAATGGAAATGGAATATCTTTACCGGATGATGGTGGATCTAAAAACGGAGCTGATGGATATTAAAAATGTACTTCGCCATCTTTCATCTCACCAGCAACCTGTTGCGCCGGTCCCCGTTGTTGCGCAACCGGTGAATTTTGATCAGTATTCCGGAAAATTGCTCCCGGCATCAGCCAGTCATTTTACCGAGTTTCACGTTGAAAAAGAACCTGAAAATCAGCCTGTGAAAGAAGAACAATCTTTTTCTCTGACTGATATGGAAAAGAAAGCAGTTGAAGAAGCGTTGAACCGTCACACCGGAAACCGCAGAAAAGCTGCCGAAGAATTGAAGATTTCAGAAAGAACCCTGTACCGTAAAATCAAAGAATACGGACTTGAGCCCTGAAAGAGTGACAATTACTTTTACCCGGAATGATCACGCCGGTAAAAGAAGGGACGCAAAGAATCGCACCGAAATCAAAATCACAAAAGGTTTTTTAATACCCTCTTCTTTCATTTTGGCTTTATCCGGGAGTTTTTATGTTTCGTTTTGTTTCAATCGGTTTGCTCAGCTTTTTCCTGCTCGGAATAATTTATCTCGCAGATAATCAACCCGTTAAATCCCGTTACGAACAGTTCAAAGCCAAAAAATCACGGGGTCCGGCGCCACAACCTGATGACCGGGAATGGACGAGACGAACCTGGCCGTATGGCACTTACGATGCCGATCATCTGAAAAATGAAATTTCAAAAAATCTTTCTTCTCATCGGATGGAAAAATCTGCCGGGATGCCGGCCTGGGAACCCATCGGACCTACCAACATCGGCGGACGGATCAACGCCATCCGGTACAATCCGAAAAACCCGGAAATTGTTTATGCCGGATCTGCAACCGGCGGCGTTTTGAAATCTGTTGACGGTGGTGAATCCTGGTTTCCAATTTTCGATGACATTGGTGTTTTAAATATCGGCGATATTGCCGTTGATCCGCTTCACCCCGATACGATTTATGTCGGAACCGGTGAACCTCACGGATCTCACAATAACTTCGCCGGTGGCGGACTTTACAAATCGGTTGACGCCGGTAAAACCTGGACCTATTCCGGACTTGAAAAATCCTTCTCCGTCGGACGGATTGCCATCGACCCGGTAAATCCAAACCGGATTTTTGTGGCTGCCATGGGCACAACTTTCGAAAAAGACCAGAACCGCGGACTTTTCCTTTCTGAGGATGGCGGTGCAACCTGGTCACTTTCGATTGAAACCCCAGACAGTGTAGGTGCCGTTGATGTCATCATCCGTCCCGACAATCCACAAATCGTTTTCGCCTGTTTGTGGGACCGGGTGAGAAAAACGACTTCCATCAAACGATACGGTCCTTCCAGCGGAATTTATAAATCGGTTGACGGCGGAAAAAACTGGTCACGGCTTAGTGCAGGAAACGGACTTCCAAACTCACTCGTCGATCGTGTGGGACGAATCGGACTGGATATTTACCCGGGAAACAATGACATCATGGCGGCTGTTTTTACCGACGGACTTTCTCCTTCCGGTGTTTACAAATCGGAAGATGGCGGTGAAACCTGGTCGAATGCGGATCCTTCAGGTCATGTTGCCTCCGGATCATCAACTTTTAGCTGGTACTTTGGCCAGATTAGCTTCCATCCGCAAAATCCAAATCATCTTTATGTTTTGGATGTAGCTCTGAATGAAACGCTGGATAGTGGACAAAACTGGTCGCCTGATTACTGGAAAACTTCCCATGTTGATCACCATGCCATCACCTTCAATCCGAAAAATAACAATGAAGTTCTGGTCGGAAATGATGGCGGAATTTCAAAAAGTACCGATGGCGGAAACACCTTCACCAAAATCCTGAATTTACCGATTACCCAGTTTTATGAAATCGGGCTGGATGCACAAAACCCGGAGCGGGTTTATGGCGGAACTCAGGATAACGGAACACTAAGAACTCCTGAGGGTTCAACAGATACCTGGGAAGAAATTTATGGCGGAGATGGATTTTATGTGATTGTTGATCCTGAAAATCCGGATGTCATTTATGCAGAATCGCAATACGGGTATCTGGGTAAAACAGAGGATGGCGGATTAAACTGGATTGACGGAACCAACGGAATTGATTTCAGTGAACCGACAAACTGGTCAACACCGGTTGTGATGGATCCTTCAAATTCTCAGGTTTTGTACTACGGAACCAAAAAAGTCTACCGATCCAACGATGGTGCACTGAACTGGATGTCAATCAGTCCGGATTTGTGTGAAAACCCCGAAAGTAAACCGTTTGGAACGGTCACCACGATTTCAGTTTCACCGCTCAATCCGGATCTCATTTATGCAGGAACGGATAACGGGTTGGTTTGGGTGACTGAAAATGCCGGAGGAACCTGGATAAATGCCACCAACGGACTTCCCAAACGCTGGGTGATGAGATTGGTGGCCGATCCGTTTTCTGATTCGGTAGCTTATGTGGCTTTTTCCGGTTTGAAGTGGAAGGATCCGGAATCGCATGTTTACAAAACCTCAAACCGGGGCAAGTCGTGGGAATCCATTTCCTCGAATCTGCCTGATTTTCCGGTGAATGCACTAGCTGTTGATCCGTTCACACCTGGCTATTTATATGTTGGAACTGATTACGGCCCGTATTATTCTGCAGATGACGGAAAAAGCTGGTCAAAACTGGGTTCCGGTATTCCTGCCGTTGCTGTTTATGATCTGAAAATTCATCCGGTAACGCATGATCTTGTTGCCGGCACTCATGGCCGGTCAATGTACAAACTCAGTCTTGATGAATTAAAAACCGGGTTACCTGTAGCTGACAAAAGTGAAAAACCCGGGTCATTTACCGTTGAACCGGCTTACCCGAATCCGTTTAACGGCGCCGTTTCCGTTCGGGTTCATCTTGTAAAACCTGAAACAGTTTCTGCTGCAATCTATTCAGTGACCGGACAAAAAATGGCAACGATTTTCTCCGGACGTATGGAAAAAGGTGAACGGATTTTATCCTGGAATGCGAAAGATGCTTCGGGAAAAACAGTGAGCTCGGGTGTTTATCTGATGGTTATTGAAGGTGCCGGAAAAAGGATTTCTCAAAAAGTCACGTTGCTGAAGTAGGGATGGGGAGGTTCGGTCCCTGAGCGACGTAGAAGGGTTAGCTGTTGGGTTATTTTGTAGCACCGACCTCCCGGTCGGTTGTTGGTGGTTTATAAATTATCTGTTTCTGTCATTCCCGCGAAGGCGGGAATCCAGTATAAAAAACCTTAAAGAAAAAGTAGTTCCTAAATCGGGAGTAATGCGAATTATGGATTCCCGCCTTCGCGGGAATGACAGCCTCTTGTAAAAATAAAAGAATCGGCTTTTCTCCCTCACGTACCACTTATAACTTGTAACTTGTCACTTATAACTTATCCCCCCACTTTTACCACTACCAGCGTGGTATCATCGTGAGGTTTATTCTCTCCCAGGAAATCACCGAGGGTTTTGAAAATCTGATCTGAAAGTCCGCTCGCAGATAAGGTGTGGAAATTCAGGATTTCACTTTCAATCCGGTCTTCACCAAACTCTTCTTTAAGCTCATTCATGGCTTCAGAAATTCCATCCGAAAAGAAAATCCAGATATCACCGGAATTGAGTTTGTACGTCACTTCATCCAGGTTTCCTGAAAATTTCCCGTTCCGGCTCATGCCAAGTGCAATTCCCTTCGGTGTCAGCTTTCTGACTGTTTTCTTCGTTGCATCATAATGAAGTATCGGTAGATGTCCTGCCCGGCAGAAGGAAACCGTTTTTTCAACCGGATTAAACCGGCCGGCAACCAGAGTAATGAAGTTTTTACGATCCTCAAAAGTGGTCAGCATGTTGGCATGTACGAGCAGATTTTTCAGGGAAAGATTGGCCTGCCTGAAAGCTGAGTTCATAATTCCCTGAACCCGGGCAACCATGAGTGCTGCCGAGACGCCTTTCCCCGCAACATCTCCCAACACAATCGTGATCGATGACTCCGGATTTTTATCATCTTCCGTCAGAAAATCATAGTAATCACCGCCGACCTGACTGGCCGGAACGTAGGTTCCGCAGATGTCCAGATTTTGAATAGTAGGAATGCAAACCGGAAGCAGGTTTCGCTGGATTTTACTGGCCAGATCGAGATCCCGTTTCAGCATTTCATTTTCAAGTGTTTCCTGAGAAAGACGGGTGTTTTCAACGGCAACTGCAATCTGACGGGAGAGTGATTCGATGAACTGAACGTCGGCAAGATTAAACATATCGTCTGATCGTTTCCCGCCAAGAAAAACCATGCCGATCATCTTGTTTTTTAAAAGCAAGGGCGCCACAAACTGAATATCGACGGATTTCAGATCCGGACCAATCATCAGTTTTTCGGATGGAAGTGGTGCAGACATTGCTTCAAGTTCTTTTCGAACCTGCCCGTAGTTCAGATCAAGATCAGGCAACACGAGAATGCCATCCATCCCGATCAGATGAAATCCGTGCGGGGTTCGAATGTAAAGAACGGCAGACTTAAGCTTCAGATGCTGAGCCAATTCTTCACAAATTGCACCGCCCAGATCGGTCAGGGTTAGTTTGGAAGCCATCACCTCAGAAAGTTCAACCATTGCTTGCCGGTAATTGATTTCATCCTTGAAGAAAAGACGTGCAAGCCGTCTCTGGATAAACCTGCCGAACAGGAAAACCCCAATAAAAACAACAATTCCAGCAATGATGAAGAATGGTCGTTCAGAAAACCCGGGGTCAGGCGTACCGCCAGTTTTCATTTCGAACGAAGTCGGTGAAAACCTGAAAGAAGCATCACCCAGATTCAGCGCCGTAACCTGATTCATGATCGAAAAGAACAGGATAATCAATCCAAAAATGACAATGGCAGTTAACAGATAATACTGAACATTCCGTTTTACGACACGGGTTATTCCAAATACACGGTATTTGATGATGAGATAAAAATAACCAACCGGAACTACCAGCAGGAAAAACAAAAGGAAAGCAACCGCCGGATTGACAAAAACACCCAGAAAGTTATTAAAAAAAGCGCCCAGAAAATTAGCCAGGAAAATTGAAGCGCCATAGGTGATCCAGATGGTCTTAACCAAACGGGCAATCCGTTTGTCTTCTTCCTTCGATTTAAACATAACCGAAGAGAAGACAATCAGAAAAATGAGATAGGCAACCGATAAAACAAGAAGAACAGTGCCGAACGGGAAATTTGATTTTACTTCTGAGGTTATTTTTAAAAATAAAACAAACACGATCAGAAAGGAAAAGGCAACCCCATACAACAGCCGTAGCTTTGGTCTGATCCTTTCATAATCGGGTGGCGGAGCTGGAATAAGATTGGATAGGTGAATAAAAAGCGGAATTGCAAGAATAAATAGTATTTGGCCGGTAACCTGCATACCCGAACGTTCAATACTGAATCCGCCGGAAACCAGCAGGGACATCAAAATGAAGGTGATAGAAAAAAGCCAGGCAGCGGGATGGTTCGAGGCTTTCCAGCCGACAAATAAGGCGAGCCCCAGCATGGCAAGAAAAACAACTGAAATTGCAATAATCCTAATTGAAACCCCGATGGTGGCAGCCTGAACAAACAGGGTTTTCCTTTCACCGTTCCGGTAGATTTCATAAACCATAACCGAACCGGGTTTGCTGTCCCGAAGAATTTTATCTGCTTCCAGAGCCCCTTTGAATCTGTACCCGTTGATGGAAAAAATTTTATCGCCTTCCTTCATCCCGGCACGGTCACTTGCTCCACCGGGAGCCACAGATTCGACGATTATAGTGCTGTCTGAACCAGCAAAAATATTTTCATCGGTAACGGTACTCACTACTCTGCCGACATTGGTGAAATAGTATTCACCTATTCCGATTACAGAAATAACCAGAATGAGTTTAACCAGCCAGGTTCTTGAAGTGAAAAAAGTTACCAGAGAATTCAATAAAACTCCAATTTAATTAATGGACGGGAAATGGAATTAATAACGTGGATGACCTTTGAAGTAAATCGTTAGCATGTCTTCATGGGGATGACAGCCACTAAAACCGGCAATAACGAATTATAATCCTGTATGAACCCGTAACCTGTAATACGTGATTCGTGACCAGTGATTAGTAACCCGTAATTTCAGTCACTTGTCCCCCATCCCACGTCACCGGAAGTATAACGTCAATTCCAAACTCAGGTTTCAGTTTTGGGGATTTTCCGTTTGGCGATGGCTTTTTCGTAGACTTCAATATACTTCGAAGCCGACCGTTCCCAGGAGAAATCGGCCTTCATACCGTTTTTCACGATCTGGGTCCATTCCTTTTTATTTGCGTAAACCATTACGGCCCGGTGAATGGCATCCAGCAAAGCCTCAGGTTTCGGATTGGTGAAGACGAAGCCGTTTCCGTTTTTCTTTCCGGAAAGAAGAGAAGCACCCCAGTCTAGAATGGTATCAGCAAGACCACCGGTTTTCCTTACGATGGGAACGGTGCCGTACTTCAGACTGTAAATCTGGTTGAGTCCGCACGGTTCGTAAAGGGATGGCATGAGAAACATATCAGAACCGGCTTCAATTTCGTGTGCAAGCTGGTTGTCATAGCCAATGTGGACATACACTTTTTCTGGATGTTCCTGATGAAGTGTTCTGAAAAGGGTTTCATATTTCGGCAAACCTGAACCCAGCATGACAATCTGAATATCCATGGCGAGCAGCTGGGGCAGGATGGCGGCAATCAGATCGAATCCTTTCTGATCAACCATTCTGGAAATCATACCGATCAGCGGAACGTCTGGTTTGATGGGAAGATGAACCCGTTCCTGCAGATATTCTTTAACTTTTGCTTTTCCGGCAAATTTTTTCAGGGAATACGTATTTGGCAGGTAAGTGTCTACTTCCGGATTCCAGATTTCATAATCAACACCATTCAGAATCCCGATGAGATCTTCTTTCCGGGTATTGAGAATGCCATCCAAACCGGCACCGTAATCAGGCGTCAGAATTTCCTCGGCGTAGGTTTCACTCACCGTGGTAATCATGTCAGAATAGAGCAAAGCTGTTTTCATGAAACTGAACATGCCCCAGAATTCGTAAGGTCCGCCCGGGAAAAACTTAGTCTGATCAAGTCCGGCCAGGTAAATGGTTTCGGGAAGAAATTTCCCCGGATAACCGATATTGTGAATGGTAAAAACCGTTCCGGTTTCAGCAAAAAACGGATCGTCTTTGTAAAAGGTTTTCAAGTAAAGCGGAATAAGTCCGGTTGGCCAGTCATTTACGTGGATGACATCGGGTTTCCATTTCATTTTCTTGAGGATTTTCAGGACGGCACGGTTGAAAATGATAAACCGCTGATTTTCATCGGGATCGTTGGTATAAATCCACCGGTTGTCAAAGGCGTGGGCACAGTAAACCAGGTTCACCTTGGTATTGGTGCCGGGTAAAGTGGTCTGATACAGGTGGACTTCGAAATTTTTCTCTCCGACGGGGATGCTGATGTCATCAACCCGCCAGTTGATTTTGATTTTATGCGCATCTTCAGGGATGGCTGAATATTTAGGGATGAAAAGCATCACTTCACAATCGTGTGCTTCAAGGACTTTGGGCAGGGCACCGATGACATCACCGAGTCCGCCGGCTTTGGCGTAAGGAACTGCTTCTGAGGAGACCAGAGCAACTTTCAGTTTCGATCCGTTCACAGTAATTCTCCCGGAAAGTGTGGGCTAAAGGAAAAAAAGGATCGCCGGTTTTGGCGATAACTTACAAATTACTAAACAGAGTCGGGAATTGCACCTGCAGGCGAAAAAAAACGGGGACAATGGTTAATTGTTAATGGTCAAGGGTTAATGATCGAGGCAGTTTGAACAGGGTTGTTCAGGATGGACAGGATGCAGGAAACCACCGGTCACTGAGTCCCGAGAATCGGGAAAGTACCCGGTGATTAATTGTTTGGTGGACAATGGTTAATGTTTAATGGAAAAATGGCTATTAGCGCCGGACCCCGAGTTCAGCCATCGGCTGAGCTGAAAGTCCGGCCACTGACGGATATCGAGGGGCTTGGTGGATTTGGTAAGCCCAAATTCATTATTTCGGATACTGTCAGCGATTGGTCGATTGCCGTCATTCGGCAAGCTCTGGAAACCAAATTTTAAAAAAAAGGAAAATTGAATATTAACCCTGAAGAGGTATTGTGATTATGGAAAAGCAGGAAATATGAATTCGAATTTTCAGCAAATTGTAATTATTCCCCATGAAAGTTAGTTTTGCAATGAAAAATTGATTTCATAAAAGTCCGGGATTTTTCATGTTTCTTAAACTGATGGTTTTTGTTTTTCTTCTGGTGTTTTCCATGGGATTATCCTGCTGTGATCAACCCGCAGAACCAAAAGAAAACCCCGATCCTAACCCAACGATTCGTGATTTTTCTTGGGATATTGATACCCTTGAAGCCCTCCCGAATTACACCTCAATTATTCCGGCTGATATCTGGGCATCCTCTCCAACTGATGTCTGGATTGTTGGGATTAATCCAGCATGGCACGGCGAAGTTTTTCATTACGATGGAAAGAGGTGGAACAAGGTTTCGCCAAATGATGATATTGCCCTGACAATCGGGACCTTTAACATGGATTTTACCTGCATCTGGGGTTTTGGAAAAAATGATATTTATGTAGGTGGTTATACCTATTACTTTCAGGGGGGATCGGAACGGGGGAATGATTTTGAAAATCTCATTCTCCATTGGGATGGGATTCGCTGGTCCGTTGTTCACCACCAAACTCAGGGTATCATAAATTCAATTCATGGAAATAGCCCGAATGTAATGTTGGCAAGTGGTGTTGGCGGTACTCTTCTTCAAAAGAGAAATGGGGCTTGGGAGAGATTGAATTATTTAAATCCTAAATATGATTATCAACCGATCAAGGCTTTGCCAAATGGTGATTTCTATATGTCGGCAGAAAAAAGAGACGTAAAAGAAGGTGATACTTCAAACGTTTACTACAATAAATATACTAATAACTATTGGGTTAAAATTGACTCGTCGGTTGGTACAAATAATGATGGGGTATTTAGTTATCATCCCAAAGGTTTTGCACATAAAGCCTATTGGGTTAGTCCACAGGGAAATTTGTTTGGTACAGGAAGTGGCTTTCATAAACTAGTGAATGATAAATGGATCAGAGTATCAAATAGTTATGGCGGGAATGATTTAAGCGGAACCAATGAAACTAATATCTTTGAATGCGGAAACGGAGGGGATCTTTGGCAGTTTGATGGAAATCAATGGCATCCTTCAAAATGGGTTGGGACTTACATTGATTTCAAATGTGTTTGGGTTTTTGAAAAGGAAGTTTTTTGTGCCGGGAGTTACCAGGGAAACGGTTATGTAGTTAAAGGGAAATTGCCATCTCTAAGTGCTTCAAGTGGAATTTCAGTGGCAAACTTTCCATCTGCGGCCTTTAAAACCAGATAAAAAATAACTGTTACTTCATCCTGAGTGGATATTCAGATTCAGTGCAAATCTTTTTTTTATTTCGTCCGCTATCCGTCGGTAGCAGGATTTAAAAAAAGCGAACGGCAATAAACATCCCCCCTGCTTCGCCGTTCCAAGAAAACCACCCCTAACCCCTCCTTTAAAAAAGGAGGGGAATTTGAAATTTCAACCCGTAATATGTAACCCGTGATTTGTGACCCATATTAACCCGCATTTCCCCCCGGTCACCCGTCCCCTGTCCCTTGTCCCCGGCATTCCCATTAGAACTTCATTGGGATTTTCTCAGGCTATTTATTTTGCCTTCAGATTCAGGTAAATTTGAAACCATTTTTCGATGCTAACAGCCGATTACTGAATAGAAAGGTTAAGATTGTGGAAGCTAAATCAGAGCTGTACACCCAACGGGTTCGTGCAGGAAAACGAACCTACTTCTTTGACGTGAAGTCAACCCGCCAGCAGGAACACTACATCACCATCACTGAAAGTAAACGTGTGGGTGAAACCGATTACGAAAAACACAAAATTTTCGTCTATCGTGAAGACTTCGAAAAGTTCATGGATGCCCTCTACGCAACTGTTGAATACATCAAAAATGATCCTACCCAGCAGGACCTCCCAGATCATTATTCGAACCATTATTCCGAAGAAGTTGAAAAAGTAGTCTGAAGGAGGTAACTTCGCAGATTATGGAAAATCAAATTACACAATTTGGCTATGTATTCATTTACATGGTTATCGGGGTTTGCTTTGTTGCAATCGGATTTTTAACCTCCTGGTTACTTCGTCCTGATCGCCCAAATGCTGAAAAATTAAGCTCTTACGAATGCGGTGAAGAAGTCATCGGGTCGTCATGGGTTCAATTTAACATCCGATTTTACGTCGTTGCCCTTATCTTTATTCTTTTTGATGTGGAAGTGGTCTTTCTCTTCCCGTGGGCAACTATTTTTAAAGAATTTGGAACTTACGGGTTCCTGACCGGTGTGTTTTTTATGGGAATTCTGATCATCGGGATGCTGTACGAATGGCGCCGTGGTGATCTTGAGTGGGTCCGTCCGAAACCGGTTATTCCTTCCCTTGAACCGAAACAGATCAAAGCTCAGCAGCAGCGTGAGCAGATTTCTGTGGATGAACCAGAAGTTTCTCCGGCAGATTAAGAACCGAAGCAGATTGGAAGCGTAATGGGATTACTGGATAAACAGTTTGACTCTGGCGGTGTTGTGATAACAACCGCAGAAAATGTTCTCAACTGGGCAAGACTTTCTTCAATGTGGCCGATGGGATTCGGTCTCGCCTGCTGTGCTATCGAAATGATGGCCACCATGGCTTCAAATTATGATCTCGACCGTTTCGGGATTATTCCCCGTCCGTCTCCACGGCAATCTGATGTGATGATTGTTGCCGGAACGGTGACCTTCAAAATGGCTGAACGCGTGCAGCGTCTTTATCAGCAAATGCCCGAACCCCGTTATGTGATTTCTATGGGATCCTGCTCAAACTCAGGCGGACCTTACTGGCAGCACGGTTATCACGTTGTGAAATCAGTCAGCCGTGTGATTCCGGTTGATGTTTACGTTCCAGGCTGCCCGCCCCGCCCCGAAGCCCTGATTGGCGGACTTATGCTGCTTCAGGATAAAATCCGTCACGAAAAATTCGGGAAGAAAAATGAAACCGTCTGAAGTTGTTGAACTGCTGAAACAGCAGGACTTTGCCGATAAAATTCTTTCCGCCGATGAAACCTCCCTTCAGCCCGGCATTACCATCAATCCCCAATGGATAGAAGATATCTTATATTTTCTCCGGGAT
>Ga0209460_1000367_pt1 | contig 43790 bp, 32 predicted proteins | sample EBPBio132013_DNA_FD_185868 | JGI IMG/M metagenome (GOLD analysis project Ga0209460, IMG submission 185868) | Wastewater treatment Type I Accumulibacter community from EBPR Bioreactor in Madison, WI, USA - Reactor 2_5/13/2013_ DNA (SPAdes)... | ecosystem: Engineered > Bioreactor > EBPR >... | reverse complement strand
CGCAACCGCCGAGATATAAATATCCCAGTTGCTCTCACGGTTGGAGGCGAACGCGATCCACATCTGGTCGGGCGAACGGCTGGGCATCACGTCGTAAACCCGCCGTCCCACGCCGCGCGAGAGGTTCGGGTCAGCTTCTACGCCGTTCGGCAGCTCGCCGAGCCGGAAGATTTCCCAGTCGCCCGTCATATCGGTGTGGTAGATCATCCAATCCGTACAAACTTCGCCACCCACTTCAACCGGAGTCCAAGCCGTCGGCGGCTCAATCACCGTCGCTTGTGGGGCGCAGCCTGAAGTATCCAGAACCGGGAAGCCGTTCACAATCGTTTCAACCGCCTCACCGCACACATCCGGCGTGGGCGCAGCACCTGCGTCACCGCCGCCAGAACCACTCGCGCTTGGCGTACCGGTCACCAGTGGCCCGCCGATTAACGATGAGATTTGGCCCGTGGGGGAGGGCGTAAGTGAAACCGAAAGGGTCGGGATAATAGTCGGCACATTCGTTTCGGTCGCCGGAATATCGGTTGCGGGAACCGATGTCGCCGGTATAGGTGTTGCAGGCGCATTCGGCGTGTTGCTCGGTGTCGGTGTCGGCACCGCGAGGCACGTCCCCGTCACACTTAAGACCACGCTTGGGAACACAATCGTGCTGTACTCCACATCCACTCGCGAGTCACCCGCTGCGATCAAATCCAGCGTTGCGCCGGAAGCCAATTGGAACGGCGCGGTTTGTGTGGGCTGCGTCGGGTCTTGCAGGGTGTAGCTGCCGGGAGTCAGCATGTCGCCGCCCACATTCCGCAGCCGGAAGCGTGCATCGGGACGCACACCCGGCGCGGCGGGCAAACACGCCACGTTCAATTCCACCAGCGGCGTACCGGGTTGCAGTGTCACGGTAGGCGACGGTGTAAACGTCGGCGAAGGCGTAAACGTCAGCGACGCGGTTGGCGTGATGCTCGGCGTTAAGGTAATGGTCGGGGTCAGTGTGATCGTTGGTGTCAGTGTAATGGTGGGTGTCAATGTATTCGTTGGCGTGAGTGTGATGGTTGGGGTCAGCGTATTGGTCGGTGTGAGTGTAATCGTCGGTGTCAGCGTTGTAGTCGGTGTAGGGGTGATCGTCGGGGTATTCGACGGTGTGAACGTCCAACTCGGTGTATAAGTTGCGCTGGGTATTAATGTGTTGGTCGGCGTAAAGGTATTGGTCGGTGTCCGGCTTGGGCCGGGGGTGTTCGATGGCGTGGGCGAAGGCGTACGTGTCGCCGTCGGCGCAACGATACACTGTCCCGTTGCACTGAGCGCGACCTGACCACCCGTTGAGGTAGAATAGCTGGCGCTCACGTTGGCATCCCCCACCGCTTGGAAGGTAATCGACTGCCCACTCGCCAATTGGAAACTTTGCGAACTGGCAGGGTTAGTCACCGTGTACGTGCCTGCCGTCAGCATATCGCCGCCGTTGTTTCGCAGCGTGAACGAAGCCACGTTCGGGCTGGGGCAGGTGACACCCAACTCCACATCTGGCTCAACCACCGCCAGCGGCACGATCACATCCGCCAGCGGCGCAATCGCTTGCGCTTCAACGGTTGCTTCAGGCGCAGGGCTGCTCTCCGCCGGAACATCGACTGCATCAGTCGCTTCAACCGTCGCTTCACTGGTTGCCTCAGAAGTCACCTCGGCTGTACTCTCCACAGTTACGACGACACTATCAGTTGCCTCAGCCGTAATTTCAGCAGGCACTTCGGTCGCCGCTTCGGTCGGTTGGATTTCGGTGGTCGCCTCAGCCGTCCCAACCGCTTCTTCAGTTGGTGCGGCCTCACCCGTTGTTTCAGCGGGGATATCGGTCGCTGCAATCGGCGTAACCGCACTCGCGTCACTCGTGTTCTCAATTACGGGTTCGCTTGTGGGGACGCTGATCGGTGTCGGGAGGTCAGTGTTTGCTTGAGGGGTTGCTGCCGCTTCGGATGGGGCAGGCGTAGGGATCGGTGCGAACGTCTCAACAGGTGTGGCTTGTGCCGCCGGTTTCGCTTCAACCTGTGTTGCGGGTTGGAAAAACAGGTGGACTCCTAACAAGGCCAACACCAAACTGGTCAGGAAAAAGAGTCGGGTGGATGTAGTTTGAGTAGCCAATGTGTTCTCCGGGGGAAATATTTTCTCCTACTAGGTCTGATGCGTCACATAACAATTTCGTAACTAACCTATATCATACCGTTTACAAACCTTCCGCCATCCCCGTGACGGACTATATTTGCATGGGTCATGTGGCTAAGTCCCATGTTTGTTTATATTCAGTTTATAAACCCGTTATATCATGGGTGGATAACACGCGAACGGGGAAAGTGCTGCTGGATGAGCAAAATTTTGATCGTGGATGATGACGTTTATATTCGCGAGCTTGCCTGTGTGTTCCTGCGTCAGGAAGGCTTTGACATTTACGAAGCCTCAGATGGTGTAGAAGCCCTAAAACTTTTGGAAACCGTCACGGTGGATATGGTCGTGCTGGATATCATGATGCCCAATATGGATGGCTGGGAACTCTGCCGCCAGCTCCGCGCGGATTACGACTTCCCGCTGCTCATGCTCACCGCCAAAAATACCACCACCGACAAAGTACAGGGCTTCCAACTCGGCACGGATGACTATCTCGTCAAACCCTTCGAGCCGCTCGAACTCGTCATGCGCGTTAAGGCGCTGCTCAAACGTTACCGCATCGCCACCTCACAAACCGTTCAAGCTGGTGAACTGTTCATGGATCGCAAAACCTTCGAGGTGCAGGTGAAGGGCGAGGCCACCACACTCCCGCTGAAAGAGTTTGAACTGCTGTTCAAGCTCGCCAGTTCCCCCGGCAAAACCTTCTCTCGTGATCAGCTTATTCAGGACATCTGGGGCTACGACTTCGACGGCAACGAACGCACACTGGATGTCCACATCAATCGCTTGCGTGAACGCTTTCCGATTGATTCGCACCGTTTCCACATCCGTACCATTCGCGGCTTGGGCTACCGCATGGAGGTTGAAGCGTGAGTAGACGTGATAAATTCCGCGTCCTTGGGTCAATCCTGTTTGTCATCGTTGTGATGTCGGTGATTTTCACGATCAGCTTCTTGATCACTAATTTCGCCTTTCCACGTTTGGATTATTATCCTACGCCGTTGTTGGGGTACATGATCAACATCGTGCTGGGGTTGGTACTGTGTTTCACCACAATAGTTATCATTACCCGCTTCTTTCAGCCGCGGAATAACGCCTTTATCCCACTGATCGAAGCCATTCAGCGCATGGCGAAGGGGGATTTCACCGTGCGCGTGGATGATGCTGTGTTCCGTGATAATGACATCATGAGCCAGCTTGCCCAATCTATCAACACCACCGCCGCCGAACTCAATAAACTGGAACAGATGCGGCAGGAATTTATCTCCAACGTCTCTCACGAGTTGCAATCACCCCTGACTTCTATTCGTGGCTTTGCCCGCGCCCTCCAGAATGAAGGGATCACGCCCGAAGATCATCAGCACTATCTCGCCATCATCGAAACCGAGAGCATCCGCCTCTCCCGCATTACCGAAAACCTGCTCAAACTCGCCGCCCTCGAAGCCGAAAACCCCAAGTTCGAACCGAAGCCCTACGCGCTCGATAAGCAAATCCGTGACCTGATTCTCGCTTCCGAGCCGCAGTGGATGGAGAAAGAAATCGAAGTCGATGCCGCGCTGCAACCCGCTTCTATTACCGCCGACGAAGATCTGCTGAGTCAGGTATGGACGAATCTGATTTCCAACAGCATCAAGTTCACCCCGGCTGGCGGTAAAATTAGCATCGCGCTCAAGCAGGAAGCCGCCAACCTCACCATCACTGTTCAGGATACCGGGATGGGCATCAGCGAGGCTGCTCAAGCCCGCATCTTCGAACGCTTCTATAAATCCGACCTATCGCGCAACCGGTGTGCGACCAGCGGCAGCGGCTTGGGCTTGTCGATTGCCAAGAAAATCATCGACATGCACCACGGCACGATTGCGGTCGCCAGCGCACCCGACTGCGGCACCTGCTTCACCATTTCCCTCCCAGCCGCCCAAGCATCTTGAGACGACACTTTTCAGCCTTACTATTGTTATCATATGGGGAAGGGCTGAGAGAATCGTTATGATGTAGGGATGAGGCGCACTTCGTCCGCGCCACCGACCACAAACGTGGTTTTTTCGTAGGGGAGGGGCTGAGACCCTCCCGTATGGCTCCCCTCGCCCTGAGGGAAAGGGGCTGGGGGTGAGGGCTTATCCGTGCTAATTTGTAAAACTTCATCTCATCCGCGTCACCAATCACAAACGTGGTTTTTTCGTAGGGGAGGGGCTGAGACCCTCCCGTATGGCTCCCCTCGCCCTGAGGGAGAGGGGCTGGGGGTGAGGGCTTATCCGTGCTAATTTGTAAAACTTCATCTCATCCGCGTCACCAATCACAAATATCGTTTTTCCGTAGGGTGGGGGCTGAAACCCTCCTGCGTATTGGCTCCCTTCTCCCTTGCTTGCGCGGGTGAGGGGCTGGGGGTGAGGGTTGGAGCAAGCATTTCCATAGCCGAACAAATCCGTCCCGAATTACGTATAAGGTAAAGAACGACGACACATATCAGCGCCGTGGAGGAATCGCGACAATGGGGGAAGCAGCAGTCAAAACAGGGTGCGTCACCACCGAAGGCGATGAACTCTATTACGAAGTCCGGGGACAGGGGCAGCCGTTGTTGATGATCGCCGGTGGCGGTGGGGATGCCGGTTTCTTCACCCGTGCTGCCGAAATCCTAGCCGCCGACTACAAGGTCATCACCTACGACCGGCGCGGTAACTCCCGCAGCACCCGCAACCCACCGCAAAACTTCGACATCCGCCAGCAAAGCCGTGATGCGGTCGCTGTCCTCCACCACCTCGACGAACGCTCGGCCTACGTCTTCGGCAGCAGTGGCGGTGCGGTCATCGCCCTCGATATGGCTGCCACTCAACCGCAGGCCGTTCGTGCCGCCATCGTCCACGAACCCCCGCTGGTACGTATCCACCCGCATCACAGGGGTTGGCATCAGTTCTTCGCCGGTATCTACTGGTTCGGCTATACCTTCGGTGCGCCGTTCGCCATGATGGCCTTCGCTTCGCAGATGGGCATTCCGTCATCCGGCTACCGCAGCGTGCCGCCGGATGCTGCCGACCGCATGAGCAAGAACCACGACTTCTTCATTAAGAATGAGATGCTGCCCTTCACCAACTACCAGCCGGATATTCAGCGCCTCAAGACGAGCGGCATACCACTGTTCATGGCAGCGGGGCAAATCACCCTCAAGAAGAAAAAGTTCTATGGGGAAACCGCGTCCATCCTCGCCAGCCAACTGCGCTGCAATCTGGTGACGTTCCCCGGTCACCACATCTCCTATATTGAACATGCCGAAGACTGGTCAGCCGCCTTACGGGGCATTTTGCGCTCGGTGCGCTAAACCCGTTTCGCACCACTTTCTCATTGGGTTACGTATTAAGTACAGCCGTTTAAACTGTGTTTACATAGCCTTTGTAAGCTGGGTTCATTGTTCACTTAAAAGAAGAAAGTCATCAGCATGTCTGAATATTCCCGCTCCAACCCACCATCAACCGGGCCAACCGAAGCCGTTTCCATGCGCTCGGTCAACTGGCGGCGCTTGCTCGGTTATCTGCGCCCCCACATCGGTCGCATGATCCTCGCGATTATCGCGCTCTTGGTTTCCACCGCCTTCGGCCTGTCCTTTCCGGCCATCATCGTCCAGCTTCTAAACTCTGTCACACAGTCGAGTGACACCGGCCCGCTGAACCTGCTGGCAGGGCTGCTCATCGGCATCTTCCTGCTGCAAGCCGCGTTCGGTTTCGTCCAATCTTATCTACTTTCCTATGTCGGTGAGCGCATCGTCTTTGACCTGCGTACCCAGCTTTACCGGCATCTGCAAAGCCTCTCGTTGGATTTCTACGCCACCCGCCGCGTGGGTGATCTCGTCTCGCGTCTTTCCAGCGACGTGACGCAGATGCGTACCATGCTCACCTCGACGCTGACCTCTTTCCTCAGCCAACTGCTGACGCTTGTCGGCTCAGTCGTCATCCTGCTCACCATGAACGCCCAGTTCACGCTGTTCGTGTTGGTAATCATGCCCGTGCTGCTCGGCGTGGCCTTCCTGTTTGGCAGCCGCATCGAACGTGGCAGCACCCGCGTCCAAGATCAACTCGCCGACTCAACCGTGGTTGCCGAAGAAGGCTTGCAGGGTATCCGCGTCGTCAAGAGCTTCGGTCGCGAATCCTTCGAAACCGGTCGCTACACCAATGCGATGGAAGGCACTTTCCGCGCCGCCCTGCGGATGGCCGTTTACGGCTCGGCTTTCGGCTCGGTGATGATGTTCCTCGGCTTTAGCGCCATCGCCGCCATTGTCTGGTATGGTGGTAACGAAGTTATCGCCGGTCGCCTCACCGTTTCGACCATCACCGGCTTCCTTATCTACGGCATCACCATCGCCGCCAGCCTCGGTGGTTTGGCTGGCATGTACGCCCAACTCACTGCTGCTGTGGGCGGGGTTAAGCGCGTGTTCGAAATCTTGGATACCAATCCGACCATTACCGATGCGCCCGATGCCCACGAACTCGCAACCGCACGCGGCGAAATCGCCTTCGAGCAGGTTGACTTCACCTACGATGGGCAGTCCCCCGTGCTGGCGGACATTAACCTGCAAATCCCCGCTGGTGAAATTCTTGCGCTGGTCGGCCCCAGCGGCGCGGGTAAAAGCACCATCCTCAATCTGCTGCCGCGCTTCTACGACCCCACCTCCGGCAGCATCAAAATCGACGGTCATGACCTGCGCGGTTTGACACAGGACAGCATTCACGGGCAAATCGGCATCGTCCCGCAGGAAACCATCCTGTTCGGCGGTACCATCCTCGAAAACATCCGCTACGGTCGCTTGGATGCCACCCACGATGAAATTGTCGCCGCCGCCCGTGCCGCCAATGCCCACGACTTCATCATGGCATTCCCCAAAGGCTACGAAACCGTTGTCGGCGAACGCGGCATGAACCTCAGCGGTGGGCAGCGTCAGCGTATCGCCATCGCCCGTGCCATCCTCAAAGACCCCGCAATCCTGCTGCTCGACGAAGCCACCAGCGCCCTTGATAACGAGTCCGAAGGTTTGGTGCAGGAAGCCCTCAACCGCCTGATGCAAAACCGCACCACCGTCATCGTCGCCCACCGCCTCAGCACCATCAAAGTCGCGCACCGCATCGCCGTGCTGGAAGCCGGTCGCATCGTGGAACTCGGCACACACGCCGAACTCATGGAGCAAAACGGCTTGTATGCCCGCCTCTATGCCATGCAGTTCCGCAGCCCCGACGAAGAGGATTTTGTAACCGTCAGCAAGTTGCCGCCCACCGCCGCCCCAACCACCCAACCCGCGCCCCAGCGCACCCTCCTCGCTGCCACCCCCACCTAATCCCGCAAAATTGTTGTTCCTCGTAGGGGAGGGTCTGTGACCCTCCCGCGCATTTTATCCTCCCTCGTTTACGGGGGAGGTGTCGCGTCAGCGACGGAGGGGGTTCTTTCTCCACCTTAATTTATGAAACCTCCTCGCCGCCACCCCCACCTAATCTTTGTTCCTCGTAGGGGAGGGGCTGAGACCCTCCCGTATGGCTCCCCTCGCCCTGAGGGAGAGGGGTTGGGGGTGAGGGTCTTAAAAACCATCACAGACCCTCCCACTTTCCCACAATCACCAACCCCACATGGCTCATGCTTCCTAACCGCTTTTCGCCTACACTGGGTAAAAGTAGGGATTTGAGGAACAAATCATGGCAACCAAAACCGAAACCCAAACCGCCGAATACGCTCACGTTCCCGCTGCCGAGATGGAACACCTCGACGCGCTGGTCGGGAAGTGGCATACCGAATGGCAAGCGCGGGAAAACCCGGACGATGAGCCAGTCAGAACCTCCGGCACCGACATTTACGAGTGGCTCCCCGGTGAATTCTTCTTGGTTCACAAAGTCGAGGCGCGGATGGATTACGGCCTCTACACCGTCCTCGAAGTGATCGGCCCGTACGACCCCGACACACAAACCTATGCCATGCACTCGTTTGACAGTCGCGGCAGCGAACAGGTCATGACCGCCAGCGTCGATAATGACGGTGTATGGACGTTCGCCGACAAAAAGATGCGCGCCACGCTCGAAGTCGCCCCCGACCGCCGCACCATGACTGCCCAATGGGAACGCACCACCAACGGCAAAAAGTGGACGCACTGGATGGATATGCACTTCACCAAGCAAGCCTAAATAAAAATGACGCTTGCCACTCGCAAGTGTCATTTTTTAGCAATTTCTCCACTACCTTTTCAGGGCAGTTCCGGCACAAATTGATAATCCTTATCCGCTTGCTGCTTCCGAATAATCGGGATGATGATCGACCACGTTTCCACCAATCCATTCGGGCTGTGCGGCAAATCCTGCTCGATCAACCGGTGAAGTTTCGGCAAGTTGTAACACGGTACAGCCGCGAACATATGATGTTCGATGTGGTAATTCATGTTCCAGTATAAGAATCGCAGGAACGGGTTCACGAGGATCGTCCGCGTATTCAGGCGGTAATCGCTCACATTATCCGAAAGCCCGATGTGCTGCGCTTCATTCAACAGGTATTGAAACCCCGCCCCATAAAACGGCGCGAGTGTGAGAACCACCGGCAGCATCCACAGCCCCAACGCCAGCGAAATCAGCACGATCAAGCCATGCCCCACCAGTAGGATACGCGCCCAAGTAAATAACGCCCGCCTCTTTTCCGGCTCGCTAGGCGGGAAAAGGTGGTTCGCCCATTCCCCATCCACCTTGCCACGGCTCAAGCGGATGACCGATACCAGCCGGTTGTATAAGCCCTGCGGATTAATAAACGCAAACGCCAGATAAGATTTGAGCGTGAGTTTAACCGGCAGCACCACTTCGAGGTCATCCGGTGGGTGCAGCGTATACTTGTGATGTTCCTGATGACTCGCCCAGAAAAACACCGGGTTAAACCACCCCAAAAAGCTGAAGATGTAGAGAAACACCGTGTTCAGGTAGCGCGTTTGAAACACCGTCTGGTGACAAAGCTCATGGAAGCCGTTCACCAGAAAGGCGTAAAACGTGCCGTGCAGGAACAGCAGTGCCAGCACGCCCAGTGGATGGATGCGCCCGACGGCATACCACGCCAGCCCGCCCGTGAGTACCAGCAAACCGAGGTATCCCACACTTTGCAGCAGACCCTTCCAATCACTTCGCCGGTTCAACTGCGCCAGTTCTTCCGCCGCAATCGGGGATCGGTACCACTTGATGCGCTGTTTGCTCGCTTCCTTGCTCATCCCATCCACTCCCGCTTAAAATTTTCACAATAAACTATATTTACACCTGACCAGCCACATGGACTTTCTCTGTGCCTCTGTGGTGAATTCTTATGTCTTCTCTTGGCGTACTTGGCGGTTAAATCTTCTCCGCCTTTTCTCTGCGTCTCTGCGGTTCAATGGCTGCGTTTTTCCTTTGCCACTTAGCGCCTTTGCGTTTTGTAATCGCCTTTACTCATCTTCTCTGCGCCATTGAGCCATTGAGCCTTTGTGTTAAAGATCTTTGCGCCTTTGCTTCTTAGCGCCTTTGCGTTTTGCATTCGCCTTTTTTCATCTTTCTCTGCGTCTCTGCGGTTCAATGGCTGCGTTTTTCCTTTGCCACTTAGCGTTTTTGCGTTTTGCATTCGCCTTTTCTCATCTTCTCTGCGCCATTGTGCCATTGAGCCATTGTGTTAAAAAACGCTGCCTTAATCTTGGCGTACTTGGCGACTTGGCGGTTAAATCTTCTCCGCCTTTCCTCTGCGTCTCTGCGGTTCAATGGCTCCGTTTTTCCTTTGCCACTTAGCGCCTTTGCGTTTTGTAATCGCCTTTACTCATCTTCTCTGCGCCTCTGTGCCATTGAGCCTTTGTGTTAAAAATCTCTGCCTTAATCTTGGCGTACTTGGCGACTTGGCGGTTAAATCTTCTCCGTCTTTCCTCTGTGCCATTGAGCCATTGAGTCTTTGTGTTAAAGATCTTTGCGTCTTTGCTTCTTAGCGCCTTTGCGTTTTGTATTCTCCTTTGCATCCGCCTTACGCACTGACTCGGTTTTCCGGCATATTCTCCAGCCGCGTCAGCCAGTAATGCGCGTCAAAATTCTCATCACCCGTCAAGAAGCGCCACATCTTAATCCGGTTCAGGATTTCCAGCCGCTTCGTGCCTTCCTCGAACCACGGCTCATAGCTGCTCAGGATCGCCTGAATACCGTCCTTCGGCGTTTCCTTCGCGAAGATCGGCGTGTGCTTGCCCACGTTCGCGTCCAAATCGCTCGTGTTCCACAACCGCATCTGCCGCACCGCCGGGTTTAACCGCACCTTGAACATATACCGCCGCTGGTCGCTCAGGTTGCGCCGCCCGCAGTGCCAGATGCCGTGATGCAGCACCAGAATCGTCCCCGCCTTGCACACCATCGAAATCTGCCCGACGATGTTCTGATACCGCGCGATGTCCATCTCATTAATCCGCCGGTATTGGCTGCCCGGAACCAGCAGCGTCCCGCCCATTTCCAGCGGTACATCGTGCGGGAAGTACATCAGTTGGATGTCAAAATGCATCCGAATATCAATCGTCGAATCGCCGTGCATATGCTGCGCCGAGTCCTCATTCGGTTCGCGCACATGCACCGCCTGATGGTCGAACAGCGGATCCGGCCCGACCAGACTGTAAATAATCCCCTCGATCTCCGGCGACCGCAGGATTTCGCCCAGCGTCGATGGGGCAGGGTAGCACTGCGAAAGGGGCGTTCCCGCCGCCGCTGCCGTCACACCCGCGTCAATTTCGCGCATCGCCCGTTCGTTCACGCCCTTCGGGATCAACTCGTCAAACCGCAGGAAACCCCGCGATACAAATGAAGCCATCTGTTCGGAGTTCAGCAAATATTTTTGGTCAGCCATGCGCTTCCTCCAACTGTTCAAAAATAAATTCATGTTTGTTAAAAGAGGTGCTAAATTCGTCGCCGGGGTAGGGCGGTATCAACTGCGGGAACTGGATCACTCGCCAGCCCGCCCGCAGTGCGTCCATCCCCGTTGCATACGGCGGCTTATCGCTGTCGCCTGTCGTATGGTTGTTTTTCCCCGTGCCGTCATAAATCGTCCAACCGATCACGCGGCTGTCCAGCGCCGAATCCGCCAGATACAGAATAAGAATTTTTTGTCGCAAGTTGGGCATAGCATCTCCGTGAAATAGGCAGCTTTGAGCGCATCACGCCGCAGATGTTACCGCACCCCAAAAAAGATTCAAACAGGGTATGCTACCTCTTTTCGGGCGTTAGTTATTCGCAAGGCATTTTGTTATACCTTGTAACATTGGGGGACTACTTTATTTGACAGGAGTATTATTAAGATGTTACGTTGGAGAATAATAGCTTTTTGTTTCCTGTTCATGACCACTGTATTACAGGTATTTGGTTCTGTGGTCGCACAGTCAAACACCATTGACAGCGTTGTCGTCAGTGTACCCGTGTGTGATAGCCCGAATGGCAGTTCCGAAGGCCGTTTGGCGGTTACATTCACGGTCGATGGCTTGCCTGATCGCTGGATTTCTAACTCTCTCTCAGGAATTAGCGATAATGTCTATCCGACCTCTGGTGCGGGAACCAGCACCAAAGTTTATCAATATTTCGCGCCGCCCAACACTGCTGCAGGATCTATTTTGACGGTGACAGTACGGTTGGGAACACTGCCCGAAATTGCAGATTTGGATAGCGAAACATTCTCATTTAACTGTTCTACCGGTCAGCGGGTGAGTGATCCGGTAGCACCGTTTGCTGCAGGCGACTCGGCTTTTACACCTTATCAGACACCTGTTACCGTCGATGTTCTACTAAACGATAGCGACACAGATGGCAACATCAATCCCGCCAGTGTAACAGCAGCTTCTAATCCATCGAATGGTTCGCTCGTCAATAACAACAACGGAACATTCGTGTATACACCGAATAACGGTTTTAGCGGCCAAGATGCGTTTACCTATCAAGTTTGTGACACTACGAATTTATGCAGTATTGGTTCGGTGGCACTTACAGTTGGTACACCCAATCGTGCGCCCGTTGCCAACGACGATAATGGCAGCACAACTTCAGGGGTAGCCGTCTTTATTCCGGTGTACACAAACGACAGCGATCCTGACGTGACTGATTTTTATACGCATCGTGCCGAGTACAGCTTTAGCGTTATTTCAGGTCCCTTCAACGGGACAGCCGGCAATACGGGTATTGAATACTTCACGTACACTCCAAATGCAGGCTTTTCTGGAACGGATAACTTTGTCTATCAGCTCTGCGACAATGGGAACCTGTGCGATACAGCTACCGTGACTATTCAGGTCGATAGGATCATACCGCCAACACCGGTTAATGGTCCAGTTGCGCTTGATGACTCGGCACGAACTGAAATCGGTGTCGGTGTGTCAATTTTTGTCTTAGCGAATGATACCTATAACGATCTTGAGCTGAACCTCGATAGTCTGCGTATCTCAGTTGATCCCTCAAATGGCACCGCATATACACAATCACCCGGCTTTATAGGCTATAGGCCAAACGATGGCTTTGAAGGCTTTGATGAATATACCTATGAGATATGTTATTACAATAATCAGTGCGACAGTGCCGTCGTATCAATCGAGGTCTACCGTGTCTATCATCCTCCTGTAGCAAACGATATTCGCGCGTTGGCTGATGAAAATGGTGTGGACATTGGTTTGATCGATAGTGTGTCGGATGTTGACGGCGACCTTGACCTGAATACCTTGGCTATTATCACCACGCCATCACTTGGAACATTGACGAAAATGGGCGACATCTATCGCTATATCCCGTATCCGGGTTACACCGGGGTTGAGGTGTTACAGTACCAGATATGCGATTTAACAAGCCTTTGTGCCACCGCCACAATTACGATTGAGGTGCGTGGTATCAACGTGCCACCCGTTGCAAATGATGACCATGACGACACAATCCCCAAATTTGATATTGGAATTGATGTCTTAGGGAATGATACAGATGCTAATGGCAATCTGGACCTTAATAGCATCAGCATTGTCACCAACGCAGTTTACGGAACCGCATCCAAACTCAATGACTTTGTCCTCTATGTGCCAGATGCGACTTATGTAGGCACGGATACCTTTACCTATCAGGTGTGCGATACGGGCTCTCTGTGCGATACGGCAACCGTCACGGTCGAAATTAAATCTCCCGGCACACCACCGGTCGCCAATGATGACAACGCCACAACACCTGCAGGTACATCTGTCGTGATCAACGTCGTTTCGAACGACAGCGATGCTGACGGTAATCTTGAAGTCAATACATTGAGCCTGTTAACCAATCCGGCAAATGGTAACCTTTTCAACAATGCCAATGGTAGCTTTACCTATACGCCGAATAGCACCTTCAGCGGCATTGATAGCTTTACATATCAGATTTGCGACTCGAATAAACTGTGTGATACCGCTTTGGTAACGATTGATGTGCAAGCAGTTGCAGCCAATTTCCCACCGGATTGCTCAGGTGCGCGTCCAACAATTCGTTACATTTGGCCGCCTATTGGTATTTTGTTCATACCGGTACAGATCCGCGGCGTAACCGATGCAAATCATGACCCAATAAACATAACCATCACTGGCATCACGCAAAACGAATCTGACCGCAATCTGTTCCGTGGTGACCGTTCGCCGGATACATTAGGAGTAGGCAGCAAAACGGCATGGCTGCGTGCTGAGCGTGATCCAAAAGGTAATGGACGTATCTACACCGTAGCATTTAGGGCTACAGATACTAAAAATGGTGCTTGTACGGGCACCGTAACGGTCTTTGTTCCTAAGAGGTAATGATCATCAAGAACATTAAAGAGGTGTCTATAGGGCACCTCTTTTATGAATATTCCATCACCTCATCCTAAGGACAATATCTTGCTGTCCTACATGCACCAAGTTAATCTATTTAATAACCTGCTGCAACCATATGTTGTAGGGCGGAGGCGTGCCTCCGCCGCGTCACCAGCCACAAGCATCACCACGTTCGTAGGGACGCGAGACAGCGCGTCCGCGCCTCACCTTCGTACTTGCCCTTTACTTCACAAACGTGTTCCCGCCACCGTTTACGAGATCTGCTTTTACGCCACACCCCGCTTCGCCCATTCCACCCCGCCACACTCCCCACCGTAGGGACGCGAGACAGCGCGTCCGCGCCTCACCTTCGTACTCGCCCTTTACTTCACAAACGTATTCCCTCCCTCGCTTGCGGGGGAGGTGTCGCGTCAGCGACGGAGGGGGTTTGCTTTCCCCCACAAATCAAAAAGGGCGCAGTCTCGCCGCGCCCTTCGTTACAAATCCCTATCTATAATGGGTCAGCTTTACTCGCCGACATTGATCTCCTGCGTCAGCATCTTAAAAGTGCCGCCCGACAAAGAACCCACCGCGTACGCCACATACACCTTGCCCGCGCCCAGCCGAGCGCTAAACGGCCCATAAGCCGCTGTGGAGGTGCCGGTCGGAACCAGCGCCGCCGTGTAACTGCCTGCCGGTAAACCCGCCGCCGTCTGCTGACCGTTCGCCAGCGGCCCAACGCGCAGCTCATTCGCAGTACCGGGGAAGAACAGCGCATCCACCGCCGGAGCCGCCGCCGTATGCCGCACGATCAAGCGCGTTTGTCCTGCGCCGGTTTTCGAGAAATCATTATCGAAAATGGAAAGGGTCGGTGCGCCCGCTTCGGTCAAATGCGCCACAATCGCCACGTTCGCCCCGGCATTAAAGCTCACCGTCGCCGCCAGCGCGGGCTTCGCGGGGTCGCCATTCGCTGGAACGATCACAATATAGCCCGATTGACCGGCAGGGCCGACCAGCGGGCCAGCAATCGTATCCGGCTTGAAATCTTCAACGAATAAATTGCCGTCCACGTAAACATCAACCACCAAACCGGGAATGCCATGTACCACATAGCCCGTTGCCGTCCCTGCTGCCGAAACCGGTGCAAAAATCGACATCATCAAAACAACAACCACTAAAAGCCCCATCAACTTACGCATAATACACCTCAAAATACAGTAAATATGTAAATTGCTGACAGTCTAATTTATAAAACCGATACATGATATGAACATAAGTTGAACATAAGTAGTACATAAAGTGTTCAAAACAGTTTTATGGCAGCTTGTGATTGAAAAGTTTGTATTTTCGAACCAAAATCGCTTTACAAGATAGCCTTTTTGTTCTAAAATTAGATTGGTAGGGGTTAGAGATAGCACCCCACGAAACGGTGGAAACAGAATTTATCTTTTCCCCCGCAAATGTGAGCTATTACGGTCTCTAAAGCCCCTCCCTGTATTCGGGGAGGGGTTGGGGTGGGGTGAGCCTGCGAACGTACCGTCGTGGGGTGGGGTCGAATGAACGCTCCACCACTTAATGTAGTCCTACTTGGTCATATGGTAAGTGATGCTTGTACTTTCAAATACATAATTGATTCACATTGTAGGGACGAGATACATCTCGTCCGCGCCACCGCTTCACACATACCACTTACTTTGTAACCACCACCATTGGCTTGGTAGTGGTTAGGGTAGCATTCCGCCTTTAACTCGGACTTAAAAGCAAAAGGGGCAATCATGAACGTCGGCGCATTTTCCATCAGTCTAGCCGTCAAAGATATTGCGGCATCAAAAGTCTTCTACGAGAAGCTCGGCTTCACCGTCTTTGGCGGCAATCAAGCTCAGAATTGGCTCGTCATGAAAAATGGTGAACACGTCATCGGCCTCTTTCAGGGCATGTTCCCGAATAACATTCTGACCTTCAACCCCGGTTGGGATCAAAACACCAACACGCTCCCATCCTTCACTGACGTGCGCGACCTTCAGCGTGAACTGAAAGGGCAGGGCATCACCTTCGCCACCGAAGCCGACGAAACCACCACCGGCCCTGCCAGCTTCATCATTACCGATCCCGACGGCAACACCATCTTATTCGACCAGCACGTCTAAAGCTGCGAATGCATTCTAAAATTGTCGCATTTGCTGCTTTTGCCGCATATTTCGCATTTTGGACGAATAGGTGACTGCTCAATTGGCGCTCCACCGCCGCCGCCGCCGCCACAAAAGATGACCTGACAACTGCGACAGTGACGACAATGACGACATTTGCGACATAAAAGGGGGTTGTCACAACAACATCAACAGCATCATTCTCCCTCAAAAGTTGAGAATGATGAGAATCACAGTTGCAACAACTGCAATATTTTCAACATTTGCATTTGTGGTTTTTGCGGAAATTCTGCTTCTGAATCCGACGAATTTGAAGAATTTTACGAATCATCGTAACAATAATCGTAATCTAATTTGACGTTCTGATTTCTAAGTTCTAACGAGTTCCCGGTAATGTTGTGAAATTATGTCTGAAGAATTTGCCTCCCTCGCCTGCGGGGGAGGTGTCGCGCTAGCGACGGAGGGGGTTTGTAGTCGTATTACTTTATTTGAAGTGCTTCTATGCGTCTGGGTCAAAAATCCTTGGCGCGCTCTTTAATCTTGGCCTCTTGGCGATTCGTATTCTCTGCGTCTCTGCGGTTAGATCTTCTGCGCCTTGATCTTGGCGACTTGGCGGTTTACCCCACTGTAATTTCTCTGTGCCCCTGTGCCATTGAGCCTTTGTGTTAAAAATCTCCGCGCCTTTGGTTTTGTATTATCTCTGGCTTCCTCTGCATCTCTGCGGTTAGATCTTCTGCGCCTTGATCTTGGCGTACTTGGCGACTTGGCGGTTTATCCCGCTGTAATTTCTCTGTGCCTCTGTGCCATTGAACCTTTGTGTTAAAAATCTCCGCGTCTTTGGTTTTGTATTATCTCTGCTTATCTCTGCGTCTCTGTGGTTCAATCTTCTCCGCCTTAATCTTGGCGTACTTGGCGACTTGGCGGTTTATCCCTCTGTCTTTTCTCTGTGTCCCTGTGCCATTGAGCCTTTGTGTTAAAAATCTCCGCGTCTTTGGTTTTGTATTATCTCTGCTTATCTCTGCGTCTCTGCGGTTAAATCTTCTGCGCCTTGATCTTGGCGAACTTGGCGACTTGGCGGTTAATCCCACTGTAATTTCTCTGTGCCTCTGTGCCATTGAGCCTTTGTGTTAAAAATCTCCGCGTCTTAGCGCCTTTGCGTCTCTGCGGTTAGATCTTCTGCGCCTTGATCTTGGCGTACTTGGCGGTTAATCCCACTGTAATTTCTCTGTGTCCCTGTGCCATTGAGCCTTTGTGTTAAAAATCTCCGCGTCTTAGCGCCTTTGCGTCTCTGCGGTTAACTCTTCTGCGCCTTGATCTTGGCGAACTTGGCGACTTGGCGGTTAATCTCACTGTAATTTCTCTGTGCCTCTGTGCCATTGAGCCTTTGTGTTAAAAATCTCCGCGCCTTTGGTTTTGTATTATCTCTGCTTATCTCTGCGTCTCTGCGGTTAAATCTTCTGCGCCTTGATCTTGGCGAACTTGGCGACTTGGCGGTTAATCCCACTGTAATTTCTCTGTGCCTCTGTGCCATTGAGCCTTTGTGTTAAAAATCTCCGCGCCTTTGGTTTTGTATTATCTCTGGCTTCCTCTGCGTCTCTGCGGTTAAATCTTCTGCGCCTTGATCTTGGCGAACTTGGCGACTTGGCGGTTTATCCCACTGTAATTTCTCTGTGCCATTGAGCCTTTGTGTTAAAAATCTCTGCGCCTCTGCGGTTAAATCTTCCGGCTCTTCCGCAGCCAGATGCTCGAAATCGACTCTGGCCCCAAGATCGTCATCGCCCCGAAGTACCGGAGGAACGTCAGCAGGGGAGGGCGTATCCGCGTAATCTGCCCGAAGTCCGCCTTCGCCGCTGACCACTCGCCTGCTCGCAGCCGTTGTAGCCCGCGCAGCCCGTAATTCGCCGCTGCCTCCGCCCGATAGTTGTAAGGGATGCCGTTCCCACCGTGCCGCAGCGCCACGGCTTCCATCTCCTCCATTCGCGGTACCGCGCCCTTGAACGTCTTAGCCGCCGGATACATCCGTTCCTTCGCCAGCGTCACCGGCAGGTAGCGAATCGGGTAATCCGCCGAAACCCGCATCCAGTACTCGTAGTCCATCATGTAGTGCAGCGATTGGTCAAGTTCGCCCATTGTCTCCCACACACGCCGTCGCCAGAACGTCCCCGGCTGCACGATAAAGTTCACACCGTTCACCAGTTCCCCGTGGTCGCCCTGCCGGATGTGCGACCGTAACCCGTAAGGTGTCTCATGCTCGTCTACTGCCATCACATCCCCATAAACGAACGAGTCCTCAGGGTGCTGTTGGAAATGCCCAACCACCGTCCGCACCGCCCCCGGCATGTACACATCGTCCGAGTTCAGCCACGCCATAATCTCGCCCGTAGCCTTGCGGAAACCCTTGTTGATCGCGTCCGTCTGCCCGTGATCTTTTTCCGACACCCACGCCAGCCGGTCTTCATACCGCCGCAGGATATCCTGTGTGCCGTCCGTCGAGCCGCCGTCGATCACGATATGCTCGATGTTCGGGTAATCCTGCTCGCGTATGCTCAAAATAGTCTGCTCGATATAAGCAGCCTGATTGTAGGAAGGGGTGATGATCGAAACCAGCGGTTCAGCGGCTGTCATGGATGGCTCCTAAAACCGCCTTGTGTCGTGTCCGGCTCATATACCCGCGCACCCGTGCCATCATGCCCAGCGCTTGCGTGGTCGGTTGCTCGCTCGTCCAAGCATACCACCGTAGCATCTCTGCTCGGCTGATCTTCGGAGGCTGCCGCTTCCGCAGCGCCCCGACCGCGTTCCGTCCGAGCTGCCGCATCAGCGCCCAGCCAATGCGCGGCGAGAGCAGGGTACGGGCGATAAGGTTCATCAAAATAAGGGGGAGATTGTAGGTGAGCAGGTCGAACCAGTAAGCATTCTTCAACACCGAAAGATACGTGTTCCCCAGCGCTTGCCCCCGCCGCGCCGCGTTCAGCCGACCCCCGCGATGATAAGCCACCGCCGTTGGCACGTACCAGCAGCGCCAGCCTTGCCGCCGCGCCCGCCAGCCCACGTCAATATCCTCGCCGTACAGGAACATCTGCTCGTCAAACAATTCACCGTTCGGCGCAATCGCTTGTATGGCCTCGGCACGGATCATGAGCGCCGCACCCGTGACCACGAACACCTCGCGCGACTGGTTGAATAGGGGAGCGTCCGGCATCGCCTCGCCAACGTTCAGCACGTAACCATCCCGCCGGATACCTTGCCCCGCGCTGTACAGGATGCCTGTTGGCTGCTGGTTCTCGTCCTTATGCAGGATTTTGCCGCCCGCCCAACCCGCGCCGGTCTCATTCATCACCCGCACCAGTTCGCTGATATAGTCCGGCATCAGCGTTGCGTCAGGGTTCAGCGTCAGATAAAAATCGCCTGCATTGAGCTGGCAAGCTGTCACAATCTGGTTGTGCGCCCGCCCGAAGCCCACATTCTCGCGGTTGAGGATAAGCCGGGTTTTGGGCGCATTTTCCCGCACCCACACCACCGACGCATCCACCGAAGCATTATCTAAAACGACCACCTGCACATCGGCATACGTTTGCGCCGCCAGCGCGGCAAAACACGCGGGTAAATCCTCAGCGCTGTTATAGGTCACGATACCAACGTACACACGTCCCATAACTAGGCGATTGGCTCGCCCAGCGTCGAGAGATACCACTCGACCGTAGTACGGATGCCATCGCGGAACTGCGTGCTGGCCTTGAAGCCAAACTCGTTCTCGGCGCGGCTGGTATCCAGCGCTCGCCGTGGCTGTCCGTCCGGCTTGCTGCTGTCCCACACAATCTCGCCGTTAAAGCCGGTCATTTCGGCGATCAATTCCGTCAGGTTCTTGATGCTAATTTCCATTCCCGAACCGAGGTTGATCGGGTCAGGCTTATTGTAGCGTTCGGCTGCCAGCGTAATGCCTTCCGCCGCGTCGTCCACGTACAGGAACTCGCGCGTTGGCGAACCGGTTCCCCACGCGATCATCTGTTTATCGCCGCGTGTCTTAGCCTCCAAACACTTGCGGATCAGCGCCGGGATCACATGCGAGGTTTCGAGGTCGAAATTATCCCCCGGCCCATAGAGATTGGTCGGCAGCAAATACACCGACTCGAAGCCGTATTGCTGGCGGTAGGCTTGTCCTTGTACCAGTAGCATCTTCTTCGCCAACCCGTAGGGCGCGTTCGTTTCTTCAGGGTAACCATCCCACAGCGATTCCTCATGGAAGGGGATCGGCGTGAACTTGGGGTAGGCGCATACCGTCCCGATGCTCACGAACTTCTTGACACCGGCTTGCCACGCCTCATGGAGAAGTTGTGACCCCATCATCAGGTTGTCATAGAAAAACTCCGCAGGTCGCGCACGGTTCGCCCCGATGCCGCCCACCACAGCCGCCATATGAATAATCACGTCCGGCTTATGGTCGTTGAGCAGCGCCAGCGTCGCGTCATGTTCCCGTAAATCGTAATCTTTGCTGCGCGGAACATAGATATTTTCCGCACCTTTATTCTGTAGGGTACGAACAACTGCCGACCCCAAAAAGCCAGCACCACCGGTAACGACAAATCGGTTATCGCTCCAAAAGCTCATAACTACCTCTCTCGTACTTGATTGGTCAAGCATAATATGGTCTGAAACAGATAACAATACCAGAGTACTAGTGACGTTCGAGGGAGAAAATAACTTTCTAAAATGATGTCCCCCCAATTGTGCGGGGTAAACACCCTCCCCAAATGAACTTATGCTAGGGGTATTGTGTGAAAAAAGTAAAACAGTTAAAGTTTATAGATCACACATAGTCGTTGCACTTCATTGCACGCCACAGCAATCATTTTGACAATAAAGTCAGCGCAGGCGACATTAGTTGATTAAGTATCGGAGTGTTGTACCATGTTAGATATGTCAGGACGCACCCCCGTGCTAGTGAGTGAGAAGAAGATTGTTGATAAGCTCAAGCGAATGGATTCACGCATGTGGGAGCATATCTTCGAAAATTATACAGCCACTCTTGCCTACGACATCAATATGTCTTTGCGTAAGCGTGATCTTTCTGCCGAACTCGCTGACGATATTCTGCAAGAAACGTGGCTGACCGCCGTAGAGAAAATCCACGAGTTCGTCTGTGATGGCGACGGTAAATTTTACAATTGGCTGCGGGTTATCGCCCTCAACCACGTTCGCAATTACTGGCGCAAAAATAAACAAAATATTTCATTCGACGCGCTTGAAGAAACACAATCACCAAATGCCCTTGACTACTTCCTGCAAACGCAGGGATTAGCCATCAACGATGTTGAAAATCAGGTTCAAATCCGCCAACAAATGACCCAGCTTGACCAACTGCTTTCCGAACTCAGCCCGCGCGACCGCGAAATTGTGGTGCGCCGCCTGATTATGGACGAGAAGCCGGAAGAACTGGCACAGCGCTATCCGAATCTGAAAGTACAATCCATTTCGCAGTTGATTTGCCGTGTGCGTAAGAATTTGCGTCACCGGATGGATGACTAACGGTGTTGTTTCTAAAGTTTCAATCCCATTGGTTCATGCTTATAGGAGTCCGGTAGCATGGTCAACGCAACTGAAAAGATTAAACTCAACGTTTTAAAGGCCGTTCGCGAACGTGCCGAACAAACACGCCCCGCCCGTATCACCAACGGCCCGAAGTCGCTCGGCCTCTATTTGCAGAACTGCTTGCAAAATCAGGAGATGAGCCGTGTCAATTTCGCCCAATCGCTCGACATGGAAATCGAACTCGTGGATGGCATCCTCGACGGCATCCTGCCCGAATCCGAACTTCATGCCGATTTGCTGAGTGAATTGGCGGAAGCCGTAAGCTGCCCGTTCGAAACCTTACAAGGGGTACTGCGAGGCACGGTTGAAAAACCGGCCACCGGCTACGCGCCACATTCGTAAAACCTCAATGGGGGTTAGGGTGGGTAAAGTTTCCCACCCTTACTTCATCCTCAGAAGAACCCTACACTGCCGGTATCACCCGCAGCGTCACAATCTGGTAGGGCGCAATCTCGATCTGAATCTGATTGTCCTGCACCGCCAACGGTTGTTTTTCCTCTTCAAGCAAATTGGTGTGAATGGCCGCACCCACGTTGAAACCGAACGTAAGCGTAATCTTGCCACGGTTCCGTTGGTTCTCGTAAAGCCGCACGATAATCCCGTTGCCGTCCTCCGCTTGCTTCACCGTCTCAATCACCGCCCAATCGACGTTCAACGAAACCAGCGAGGCAGACGCTTGTGCAGCCCCCGTCCCGCCGCTCACACGCCGCAGGATAAGCGGGTCGTTGAGCGCGTAGGCTTCCTGCACCACCTCATCACGCCAGTCGCCTTCATGCGGAAGTAAGCTGTAGACCATCAAGTGTTCACCTTGATCCGCGTTCGGGTCGGGGCTGGTCGCGCTCTTAAGCAGGGTCAACCGCATCACATGGTCACGAATATCGTAGCCATATTTGCAATCATTCAGCAGCGCCACCCCATAATTACCCTCGCTCAAATCCGCCCACTTATGCGCGCAGGTTTCAAACCGCGCCATATCCCACGACGTATTCCGGTGCGTTGAGCGTTCCACGTTGCCCCACTGTACGTCGAAGGTCGCCAACGGACTCATGACCTTCACCGGGAATGCCGCCTTTAAAAGCGTGTGCTGTTCATGCCAATCAACCCACGTGTCGAAGTCGATACGCTTGCTATCGTGGTAAAGGGCGATCTTCTGGTGAATCCGGCTGCTGCGGTACACCCGTTTGATTTCAACCACCGCGCGTAACGGCCCTTGCTCCAAAACCGTGATGCTTTCCACACCCTCAATCTTCTCGGTGCGGTCTTCGTAGAAAATGTCGATGTCCCAAGCATCATAGTTCATCGGGCGGTCTTCAAACGCCAGCAGGGCATTCGCGCGGGTATCCGGCAGCAGCACTTCGCGGTCGGCCTGCTTGTCGTAGATGCGGGTGATGTCGCCAGCCGCATCCAGTTCGACACGGATGAGCGCATTCTCAAGCACGACACCATTACTAGTCTGATTGACGGATAACCCCGTGTCAGTCGCGCTCGGTTGTCCGCTGGCCTCGCTTAATCCTTGTAAGCTGTAAGGTTCGAGGTTGTTGATCTCCACCAGCGTACCGTTGGCGACCGCTTGCGTAACCAGCGTGTTTCCCTGTGCATCCACCAGATGCGTGTTGTCGCTTAAGCTATCCGTCAGCAAGCCAATTTGCCGCCCACCGAACGAAGTCGGGTTCGCGGCCAGAATACTGCTGTTGGGGGGCAGGGCAGCCGCTAATGACGCAATAGCGCCATCCAACACCTGTTCGCCCAATTCACGGATAACCGCGTAATCACGATCACTGTCCTCATACACCTCGCCAATCGACGACCCCGGCAGGATGTCGTGGAATTGGTTGAGGCAAATCAATTCCCACGCCTTCGCGATGGTCTCCGCTGGATAAACCGCGCCGGTTAACAGGCTTGCCCACGCCGCTAAGAACTCGCCGTCGTGCAGCAGGATTTCGCTCTTACGGTTGTTTCGCTTATTGCGTGCTTGGCTGGTATACGTGCCACGGTGATACTCAAAATAGAACTCGCCATTCCACACGGGCAGTTGATCGGCGATTTCCTCATCAATCCGCGTCATAAACTCATCAATCGTACCGGTACGCACGCGCGGCGCACCGGGATGGTTATTCAGCAGTTCGATATTTTCGATCATTTCGCGGGTCGGGCCACCACCGCCATCTCCGTAACCGTATGCCGTAATCAATTCGCTGTGCGTCGCCTTCTGCCGGAAGTTACGCCACGTACCGAAAATTTCCTTTGCCGAAGCCATGCCGTTATACGTCGTCGCGTGGGGCAGGTATTCATCACCGGCGGGCGTGGTCAGGAAGTGCGTCAGTACCCGTGTGCCGTCTAACCCTTGCCACCACAAAATTTGGTCAGGCATGTGGTTGTACTGGTTCCAGCTCATCTTGTGCGTGATGAAATACTTCATCCCCGCCTCTTTAATCAGTTGGGGGATTGCCCAGCTATAACCAAACGTATCCGGCAGCCACAGCACCGGCGTATCCACATCCCCAAAATGTTTGCGGAAGTAATTACGCCCCAGCAGGAATTGACGCGCGAACGCCTCCGCGCCAATCGCGTTACAATCCGGCTCCACCCATGTGCCGCCCATCACTTCCCAGCGTCCCTCACTCACACGCTGTTTGATCTGCTCGAAGATTTCAGGGTAATTCTGTTCGGTGTATTGGTAAAGCTGTGCCTGACTTTGCGAGAATTTATAATCGGGGAACTGCTCCATCAACCGCAGTACATTGCTGAACGTACGACCGGATTTGCGCACGGTTTGGCCCAGCGTCCACAGCCACGCCACATCGATATGCGCGTGACCAACACCGATCACGTCCACATCCATCGGCGCACCGGCTTTGGCAACCCCTTCTTTGAGGATGGCTAAGGCGTTCGGCACGCTGTCGTAAAAGGCCGCTGTACCGAGCGGGTCACGGCTGTCCAGCGCGGTAAACGCCGCGTCCAGCGCGTTATACAACCGACCCTTCACCGGATCACTGTCCTCAAGCTGTGCCGCCACTTCCAGCGATACACGGGCAGCCGCGACGAATTCCCGCGTTGGCACATCAATCTGCACCACCGCGCATTCCTTCATGTAGAGTTTGGTGTTCGGGTCATAGCCTCTCCAGCCACCCAGCCCCGTCCAACCGTGTAGGGCGATTGTGTGTCGCTGTCCATCTTGCCATTCAGGGGGTAGGGCGATTTCGTGATGATGCCGGTCTGCCGAGGCATACGGCTGCCCATCAATATACGCTAAGGCTTCTGGATGGCTAAAATCGCCCGCTTCCCCCAATGGAAAGAATAGGGCAATCGGGTCAGCATTTCCCCAGTCGTCCGGCACCTCAAAATGAGAACGCAGTACGAAATTCGTTTTCCACGTCCCCCAGTACGTATTCGGTGCAATCGTTTCCCACCCGCTGTCATCAACATCGGTGCCGGTTGGTGGCGTGTCTTGCGGACTCGACAGGGTTTTGTAGCGAAAAGCATCCATCGGATGTCGCTGCTTATAAACCAGCGGCAGGATAAGTTGAATGCGTTGAGCGATCTTTTGAGGTGTCCAGCGTATTTTATGAAGCAAGATGAATACTCCCAATAGGGGTTAAATGAATAGCCGTAATGATTGATCCGTAAAAAGCTGCTGCGCGTTTACCGTTAGGGCTGGCGGGTAGCAGCGGCGACACCATTTTCATCATACAGATAGCATGATGCTTCATGGTCAATCGCATCAATTTTATAAAGCGGCGGTTGAGCCGTAAGGCAGCGTTCCATCCGCGACGGACAGCGCGGGTAGAAGCGACATCCACTGTGAACCGAACTCCGCATTTCTTCCTCTGGTGGCAGGTTAATTTCCCCCTCCCACTTAATATCAGGGTCAGGCACCGGCACCGAATCAACCAGCAGTTGCACGTATGGATGACGCGGCTGGTCAATCACATTAATCGTGCTGCCTTTTTCAGCCGTCGTCCCTTGATACAACACATAAATCTGGTCGCCAATCTGGTAGGCCGTGCTGAGGTCGTGGGTGATGTATAGGAAAGAGATACCGTTGTCTTCTTTCAGCCGTACCATGACATCCAGAATCGAAGCCCGCAGCGACGCATCCACCATCGAAACCGGCTCGTCAGCCACGATCAGTTTCGGGCTAATCATGTAAGCCCGTGCCATCATAATGCGCTGCCGCTGCCCACCGCTCAACTGGTGAGGATACTTTCGCAGCACATCTTCCCCGTGCAAACCAACGATATTCAGCGCCTTCTCAACCAGCGCACGCCGCGCCTCCGGTTTGTTGGCAAGTTTGAAGTTATTGATGACCGTGTTGAAGACATGCTCGATCCGGTAAAACGGGTTATACACACCGAATGGGTCTTGGAAAACGGCTTGGACTTGATGCCGGTAGGCTTTCATTTGCCGGGCATCAGCCGTCGCCATATCCTGACCATCGAAGATGATTTGGCCGGACGTGGGGTGCGTAAAACCGAGAACCAACTGCGCCAGCGTGGTTTTACCGCTGCCGCTTTCCCCCGCGATGGTGATGATAGACGGTTTTTTCTTGGCGATATTCAGGTTGAAGTCCTGCAAAGCCACGACTTCGCGCTTCACCCCGCCAACCCCACGCTGCTTATAAACTTTGGAAGCGTTACGGATTTCCAACAACATCTCTGACATCGATGTAGCTCCCATCTTCATGAACTTGATAGAGGTGGCAGGCGACCAGTTGGTCAGGTTTCACTTCCTGCATCGGTGGCGCGTCTCGTCGGCAAACATCCATGACGAACGGGCAGCGCAGTTGAAAGATGCAGCCGGGGGGTGGGTTACGGGGGTCATGGGTAATGCCCTCGGTGATTTTGAGCGGCTTGCGTTCCTTGAGTGAGGGTACCGAGTCGATCAACAATTCGGAGTAAGGATGCTTCGGGTCAGTAAACATATCCTTCACCGGGGCGATTTCGACGATTTTCCCCGCGTACATCACGGCGATACGGTCTACCATTTGAGCCATCAGCCCCATGTCATGACCGATCATAATCATCGAGACACCCAGCGCTTCTTTAACCCGCAGCATCGTTTGTGCTACGACCCGCTGCACCACCACGTCAAGCGCACTGGTCGACTCGTCGGCAACGATAACCGTTGGGTTCAACGCAATCGCCATCGCGATACAAACGCGCTGCTTCATACCGCCGCTTAACTCGTGCGGGTACAGTTCATAGACGCGCCCCGGCAGCCCGACCAGCGACAGCAGTTCTAAAATGCGCGGCTTGAGGCGTTTGCGGTCATACTTTTTCTCATGCGCGAGGATCACATCGGCGATCTGGTCACTCACCTTCATCGTCGGGTTGAGTGAGTTCATCGCCCCTTGCGGGATCAGTGCCAGTTTCACCCAGCGCATCGCCCGCAGTTCCTTATCGGGCAGTCCGAGGAGGTTTTCGCCCTCAAGCATCACCTCGCCATCCACGATGCGCCCCGGCGGCGTAACCAGTTGTAAGATGCCCATCGCGGCGGTTGATTTGCCGCAGCCGGATTCGCCTACGAGTCCCAGCGTCTCGCCTTCATAAAGATTAAAGTCGATGCCGTCAACCGCCAGCACATCGCCCTTTGGCGTTTCGTAATACACACGCAAATTGCGTACTTTCAGGACAGGATTTCGCTCTTGTTCGTGTTTATTCATTTCCCACTTCCATTTACTGCGATGATTGGCGTAGGCGCGGGTTAGCGATTTCGTCAAAGCCCAGGTTGGTCAGCAGCAGGCCAATGAACATGAGCGCCAGCAGCAGGGTCGGGAAACCCCACCACCACCACATATTACGCAGCAGCGCCGCCGAGCCAATGGCGAAGTAGATCGTGCCGCCCAGTGTCGGGACACGCTGCGGGCCGAGGCCAAGCGTTTCAAGGCCGACAGCCGCGAGGATCGCGCCGGTAGCGTTGCCGATGAAGCTGGCGAACAGGTACGGGATCAAGTTTGGCATGATCTCGCGGAACATGATCGAAAATGTTGACGCGCCCGAAAGCCGTGCCATCTTCACGTAGCCGCTTTCCCGCATCGACAAGACCTGTGCGCGGATCAAGCGGGTAGGGTGGGGCCATGCGAACAGCGCGATCAGCAGCGCCATTGTGGAGAGTTCAATCTGTTTGAGCACTGATTGAATAACGATCAGCACCATCAGCGTGGGTATCGTGATCGTGACATCCGAAATGATGCGGATAAAGTCATCCACCCGCCCGCCGATGAACCCCGCTGAAAAGCCGAGGATGATGCCGACCGTCATGCCCACACCGGCGGCGATCACACCAATCAGGAAGGAGTTGGGTGCGCCGACGATAATCAGCGCCAGCATATCGCGTCCGCTGTTCTCGGTACCGAGCGGATGTTCCCATGTCCCGGCTTGCCCGCGTGAATTTACGAAGCCGGGCGGGGGTAAATTCAGGGGCGAAGTCGCCGTAAACGCGAGGTTCGTATCCCAGAATAAACGGCCAATGATGCCCAGCAGCAGAATAGCCGTAATGATCGAAATCCCGGTGATGAGTTTGGTATTCAGCCACGGCGTATCCCAACGGTTGAATCGCCCCATTGTTTTTGCCTTAGGGGCTTGCGTGGGCAGTACAACCATCTTGTCAGGACTAGTATTTGTTGTCGTCATGGCTAGCTTCTTTCATGGGAAATACGCGGATCGATCAAGGGATAAACGAGGTCGATGATTAAAACAGCCAGCGCCGTCAGCACAATGAGGAAAAATGAAGTGCCTTGTATAACCGCGAAATCTTGGTTACGGATCGCCGTAAAGATGACGCTGCCCATACCTTGATAAACGAAGATGTACTCTACCAGCACTTGCCCGCTGATGAGCGTCCCCAGTGTGATCGCGAATGCCGTAATTTGGGGCAAAATGGCGTTGCGTACCATGTAGCGGTAAAGCACATAAAACGGGTTCAGCCCTTTAGCACGCGCGAGGTGCATATAATCTTCACCCTCGACGGTAATCATCATGCCGCGCATACCCAGCGCCCAATAGCCAAAACTCACAATAACAATGGCGAGTGCTGGCAGCGTACCGTGGTGGATAACACTACCAATGAACTCCAGAGTGAGTCCCGGCTTCATCCCACGCCCATAAGAGCCGCTGAGAGGGAACCAATCGAGCAGAAATGCGAAAATGTAGAGCAAAAAAATCGCTGCCAGAATCGACGGCAGTGATGTAAAAACCATGCCAACGGGGATAAGAAGTTTAGCTAATCGCGGTGTCCCACGCCATGCCATCAACGCGCCCAAGAAATTACCGAGCAAAAAGGTGATGGAGGTCGCGAGAAGTAACAAGCCGAGTGTCCACGGCAGCGCTTGACCAACAATTTGGCTGACCGGCGTGGGGAAATAAGCCAATGAGTAACCGAAGTCGAACCGGATAATATTGCCGAGGTAACGAACGTACTGTACTGGAAGGGGGTCGTTCAGCCCGAAACGTTCACGCCAACCTTCAATAATCGCGGCGGAATTTTCGACGCTGCCACCCTGTTGGATCATGCGCCCGACCATAGCCGTAATGGGGTCACCGGGGGCAAGCCGGGGAATAAGCCAGATCACAGTTGCCGCGATCCAAATCGTCAAAAAAAAGATTGCCAAACGCCTCAAAAAATAACCAATTGTTATACCACCCATGAGGATCCTCTTTTAAACTGCATAGCTTGTAAGGGCAAGGGGCGGGAATTTCCCGCCCCTTATGGTTGCTTAGTTAGTTACTAAGAACCGGCCTTGTGCAAGTTGAGGATGATTTGATGGGTGCTGTTCCACCACGTCGCAGGATGGTTGTAGTTGTTCGTTTGTGTCGGCCAACCCGTCCAGTAGGTCGTGTCGAACGGAACCAACTTCGAAGCCTGTACCAGCGGAATGAACGGGGTTTCGTCGAAAATGTACTTGTACGCTTCGAGAACCAACGGCTGAATTTGCGGGTCGCCCAAAGGCAGAACGCCGATTTGATCGACGATAGCGCTGTAGGCCTTCGCGCCTTCGGTGTTCCAGCGCGGGTTGTTGCCCGAAGCACGATCACCAATCGGTACATAGAAGCTGGTGTTCAGGCGGTTCATCGAGTTCCACGGTTCGTTGACGGAACCGCAGTTGTCCCAGTTGTAAGCAATACCGAAGTTACCGAAGCCGCGGTTGTCATTCGCTGTGGTTTCCGTCAGCGGTTGAGCCGTTGCGTCGACACCGGCAGCGCGTAGTTGTTCGACCACGACATTGACGGTACGGACGTATTCGATACTGTTCTGGTTCACTTCAATCGGGGCGGCCAATGTCGCGCCGTCTTTTTCATAGATACCGTCGCCGTTCTTGGCGTAACCGGCGGCTTCAATCAAAGCCTGAGCGGCTGGGACATCACCATCGGGGTTCGCGCCCATGCCGGCTGCGACAATCGCGTCAATGTAAGGTGCCATACCGCCGTACTGGACGAACAGTGTCTTGGAAGGCGTTGTCGTGCCTTCGTAGGCCACTTCCACAATCTGGTTGCGGTTGATAATCAAGCTAATGGCTTTACGCAGATTTGCATCATCCCACGGCGCAACTTCCGTATTGAAGGAAATTTCACGCGGGCAGGGGTCGGCCCAAGCGTAGGGCAGGCTGTCCGTCCAAGCAATAACGTTCGGGTTACGCGCCTGAATAGCCTCAAACGCGCCCAGTGTGATATTCATCGAGCTGTCAAGCTGGCTGTCCGACATCAGCAGTGCTTTGTTTTCCTCAGAACCGGTGATGGCGAAAATGACGCGCAGCGGCTCTGGCAGTGCGTGCCAGCCTGTTGCTGCACCCCACCAGTTGTCGTCACGATCCCAGACGAAGTTCGTCGGGCTGGCGCTCACCAGCTTATACGGCCCGGTACCGAGCGGCCAACCTTTTTCGGGGTCGTAGTTGGTGAACGTGAAGGGGTCTTGGCCTTCAAACACGTGCTTCGGCAGAATGTTGTTGTTGCCCCAAATACGAACCGAGAAGTAGTCCAACTGGAAGCGCGGGTTCGGAGCTTTCAGGTTGAACTGGACCGTCAGGTCATCAACCTTCTCGATGCTCTCGACCCATTGCTGGGTGTTCGCCGCTTCGTTCAGGGTGACGGTTTCGTCGTCCAACAGCGTCTGGAACGTGAACACCACGTCATCGGCACTGTACGGTACGCCGTCTGACCACTTCACGCCCTCGCGAATTTTCAGTGTCCAGACATCCTGTGCTTCGTTCGGGGTAAAACTTTCGCCCAACCACGGCTGAATTTCACCGGTTTCGTAGTTCAGAATGAACAACGGTTCCCACATGAGCTGGTGAGCGCCTTGGTTACGCGCGGTACCCGGAACCAACCAGTTAAAGTTTTCGGGGTTAGGAATAGGGTCTTGACTGTCAATGTCGATGATGACCGTGTCTTCGCGGGCAACAGACCCGTCCTGTGCGAACACCTGAACGCTGGCAGGAATGATGAAGACCAAAAGTAGTGCTGCGAGGAAAAGACGCTTAAAACGTAGATTCATTATACTTCTCCTAAAGGCTAAATAGTTACGAACTAGGGCAAACGCATATCAAACCTCAAGAGTTGGGGAACAAAGGACTTTGAGTAAATAATCATTATTCCAGCCCGCCATTTTGCGTTTGGCAGCGATGCCGACTTTGCTAGAATGTTCACTCTTCAACAAGTTGAGAGCAATATGGCGCATAACGGCCATGTTTTGTGGGGCATGGTCTTTACGAATACGGGACGCATCTTCTCGAAACGCAATGTCGAGTACCCAGTGCAAACCATTTTCAATTTGCCAATGGTCACGGATCGCACTGAGGAAATCATCGGCGTTTGCATCCCAACTACTGATAAAGTAGCGGGTGCTGATTTCCGTTTTTTGAGGAGTGGTGCGAACCGTAACCAATTTCACCAATGTCTTTAAGTGCTTCCAAGCCCCTGCTCGGCGTAGATAATCGCGATATTCACTTTCTTTGACCACAAAAATGTGTCGAAACTCGTCTCGACCGTGCGCCTCAGAGTGGTCTTTAACTGTTTCAAAGATCACCCCTTCATAATTAGTCTGCTCAAAGCCCTCAAAAAGTAAGTGTAAATCCGCATAAACCGTCCCCTGATTTCGCTTGACCGCAAAAATGTAGTCCGCGCCTGCCTCGACAATCACATTGGCTAAGTGCGTTTGCGTATTGAGCGCATCGACTGTCACCACACAGCCCGTAATATCGAGACGCGAAACTAATTCTGGGATGGCGGTTATTTCATTGGATTTCTCATCCACCTTCTTCTGCCCTAAAACCAGTCGATTGTCTTTTGCCCAGGCACTTACCATCCAGATACCGGGACGTTTGGATGCTTTTTCCTCACTTCCTCGCAACTTCTTCCCGTCAAAGGCAATAATTTCGCCTGCGCTGACTTGGCATAAACTGGATGTCCATTTCAGAAATGCCTCTTGAAAAGCGCTTTCGTCTAGCCAGCGAAATACACGCCCAAAGGTATCATGGGACGGTATCCCATTTTCTAACGCTAAAAACTGTTTGAGCCATTCTTCCTTTGCCAAACCAAAACGCTCGATTTCTGTAAACGTATCCGCTCCACATATCACACCCAATATCGCTATCATGAGTACATTGATGAGCGGGTGGTCTCGATTTTTCTCTATTCTGGGGTCTTCTAATTCTGAAAAGTACGTAAATAGGTCGGTCTTGGGTAACATGGCAAGTCCTTTTTCTTGCCATTATCCTCCGTTAACATTTGATATGCGATTGCCCTAGTTACGAACAATCGAGCAGATGTATTCTCATCAATAATTACGAACCTCCTTTGCTGTTACCCGAGTAATTTGCCGTTGAACTTCTGATGCGAAGCTCAGTCGAGAGGACTTCAAGTTTGTTGGTTTCGCGCTTCGTATCGATACGGTCAAGCAGCAGTTGTGCAGCCGTTTTACCGATAGCGAATGGATCTTGGGCGACCGTGGTGAGAGGCGGATCAAGATGTGCAGCGAGTTCAATATCATCAAATCCGGCGATTGATATATCGTCCGGGACATTTAGCCGGAGTTGTTTCATCGTCTGCAAGGCGAAAACCGCTACCCAATCGTTAAGGGCGAAGAAGGCGGTTGGGCGTGGGTGGGCGTTCAGCAGGTAGTCTTTGATTTGTTGGATTTCGAGGCTGTTTTCGTCAATGGATGACCGCAGCGCATATTTGGCGCTAATTTCGATACCATGTTGGCCGACCAGCCACGGTTCCGAGCTTGGCAGCCCCGCTTCTTCAAGCGAATCGCAGTACGCGCGGTAGCGTTCCATAACTGGCGAAACTTCCACCATGTCATGACTTAAAAAGACGATATGCTGATGTCCGAGGTTAATAAAATGCCGCATCAGCGCACGAGCGCCAGCATAATTATCACTGGTGACAAAATCACAGTGAAAGCCGGGGATTTTACGATCCATCAGCACGATTGGCGCTTTTAGCTGCTTATACCGGTTCGTGAGGGATGGCGTGGATTGTGTTGATTCCGCGTTCGCCCAAAGCAGGACACCGGCGATGCTGTTTTGCTCTAAACTCTCAAGGATGAGGAGTTCTTCCTCTTGGTTCTTGGCGTTGCTAAAAACGATTTGGTATCCATGAGCGCGTGCTTCTTGTTCGGCACCGTTCAGCATCAGGAGGTGGTTTTCAGCGTCAATCCCGCCCGTGATAAAAGCAATCAGACGGCTGTTATGGGCTTTTGTCGGGGTATAGGTGACGAATGTCCCGCGTCCGGCTTTGCGCTCGATCAAACCCTCAATCTCTGCCAGTTGCAGGGCGAGACGAATAGTGCTGCGGCTGATGTCGAGGTGTCCGGTCAGTTCATTCTCGGAAGGGATCCGACTCGCGTTGGGCCAGCGCCCCGAATGAATCAGTTGCCGGAGTTGGTTGTGCAACTGAACATGCAGCGAAACGAAACTGTCGTCAATTAACGAAATATCAGTAACTTTATTCATAATAAGACTTCATTTTTTGTATGTACATACCTGTACATACATTTGAACATAACACCTGAACAAATTTTATGCAAATACCTAAAGTCACTATTTGAGGGAATGTATGAATAGCTCTTGTAAATGGGACGTTTCGCGACTAGTGCGATGGTGAGGCTTTTTAAGCAGTTGAGGAGGGTTGGTGTCAGATTTTGACGAACAGACTTGATCTCCGTAAAACAACAAAGCCTAGTCAGCTATCATGTCTCACTAGGCTCTGTTGTGACTATAAGCACGATAACCTACGCTGGGTTTTCGCCAGTATCTTGGTCGTGTACCTCATCTTCCTTTTCTTGTTCAATCGGTTCGCCGTACTTCCCTTTACCATTCGGGTTATTCGGCCATGTATTCTGGCTGTTCATGCCGCCTTGGTTGCCCTGCCCCGTTCGCGCTTCTTGCCCGCCCATGCTAGGCTGTCCGCCTTGTGCGCCCTGCGGTGCTTGCTGTGCGGCGTAAGAAGTCTTTTGAGGATTTCGATCAGCCATGTTCGTCTCCTTCAGGCTCAGATTTGAAGTATCAGTTCTATAAACCACTTTAAAGGGGATACTCAACGAGAGAATGGGCGAAGCGGATAGTTTATGGATAGGCTGAATCGCAAGAGGCTCATTTCGCACGGTGCTAAGTTATAATGGTGTTTTCCCGTAAGCAAACACAAAGGAACAGCGTCTTGGAAATTGAATTGGTTGTGGTGCAGTCACCGGATGTTGAAGAATTTAGGGACTCCGTGGGGATCAATCTGGTTGTGCCGGCCACTGGCATCGCGATTTGTGGCATTTTCGTCTGGGCGAAAAATCAGGCCGATCTCAAAATCTACGAAACGTCGCTCTTGCGGGCGAACGCGCGGCTCTATATTAAAGTCTTTAAAACGGCGGCTGCCCTCGCCGACCGGTTGGCGGAAAGCGGTGTTCAAACACCGGACGAAATCAAGGACTTACTGGGCAAGACGATCAAGCAGTTTAACGAAGTTCATCTGACCTTGAAGTAACATCAACGCTGGAGGCATCCCAATGAGCGTTCTGGAAGTGATTAAGCGGCATCATGCCGTTCGCCAATTTTCAACCGATCCTGTACCCGATGACGTGATGCTGGCGATTTTGGACGCAGGTCGGCGTTCACAAAGCAGCAAGAATACCCAGCCGTGGCAGTTTGTGGTCGTTACCGACCGTGCTAGGCTCGAAGCCATGTCCAAAATGGGCAATTTTGCCGGACACTTGGCGGGTGCATCCTTCGCCGTGCTGCTGGTCGGGCTTCAAGAACACAATTGGAACAGCTTCGACCTCGGTCAAGCCGCCTCCTACTTGCAGCTTGCCGCCGATGAACTCGGGGTCGGGTCTTGCATCGCCGCCATCTATTACCCCGAACAGGTCAAGGAACTCCTGAACATTCCCGCCGACCGCAGCGCCTTCTGTGCCATCTCGTTTGGCTACCCCGCGCCGGAACACCGGCCCGCGCAAATGGGCGGTCGCAAACCTGTGGAAGAAGTCGCCTACTGGAATGCGTGGGAAGGCGAACGGTCTTAGCGGTGATAGGTTTCGAACGCAGTTTTCAACGCATCGTGGGTGGGTGCGGTCGTCGCGCCGCCCATTCCCTGCACCGAAAACCCGCCGCAAATGTTGCCATATCGCAAACAGGTTTCAATCGGCTGTTGCTCGACTAGGTATGCAAAGAGAAATCCGGCATTAAAGCAGTCCCCTGCCCCGGTGGTATCCACGACCTGCACCGCCTTTAACGCGGGTACGTGATACATTTTGCCTTCATGCATCGCCCACGCGCCGTTCTCGCCGTCCTTCACCACCACAATACGCCCCGCGCACCAGTCGCCAAGCTGCCGCAGTGCCGATTCGACATCCGGCTTTCCGGTTAAGAGCATCGCTTCACGGGCATTCGGCGTAAAAATATCGACGGTACTCACCAGCTCTTGCCAGATATGCGCCTCGCGTAATAGCGGCACATCTTGGCAGTCCATCGAAAGTGTCGCACCTTTGCCATGTACCGCTTCAACTAAGGGCTGTATGTTGTTCGGATGCACCAAGCCGCCAAGATGAACATGCTTGAATGAACACGCCTTAATCGTCTCCAACCAATAGTCTTGCATCCGCGCCTCGTCAGGGTCGGTAAAAGTGACAAATGCGCGTTCGCCGTGCAGCGCTAAAGCCGTTGTCACGCGGCGGTATGGCTGCTGTAGCTGTCTGCAAAAACGCAGATCGAGCTTTTCCATCTCGGCAAGCTGCCGCACATACTGGCTGTAGTAATCATCCCCGAAATGGCTCGCCCACGCGACCGTTGTGCCTAAGCGCCGCAGTGCGACCGCCGTGATGTACATCGCGCCGCCCGTCGCGAACAGGTCTTGGCTGTACGTTTCCTGCCCCAACACCGGCATCGTATTCAGTCCGCTGTAAACCATATCGAAAAAATAATCGCCCAGCAGTAAAACATCATATGAGTTGCTGGTCATCGAAGCACTTCCTTGTGGCAAGTCGTGCCGACCACCAAATGAAGGTCGTTTTGTAACATCGCTAGCCCCTTGCTCATGATCGTGAATGACAATTGTAGTCAATGTCGCTTGGAGGTCACATGCATTATGACAAAAGTACTGATTATTTTCACCTTTGCTTTCGTGGTAGCACCACTCTAAACGGTGGAGATGGTATTTGTGATTTCTATACATAAAAATCGAGTCGTAGCGATCTTTAAAGCCCCTCCCTGTTACTACGGCTAACAGCGGAGGGAGCCTGTGACCGTGCTGATGTGGGGTTGGGTCGATTGAACCCTCCACCCTTAGTGTAGTCCTACCGCTTTCGTAGGCTTCGACAACAGGTGACTCAATGAGCGCACAAGCCGATTATTTGTTCAGGCGAAAAACAGGATAGAAGGCATTCGCCTTATCCGGTTGGCAAGTTATAATTCCGGCATTCCGAATAAGCGATTATTGAAAGCTGTTGACTATGTTTAATGCTGCCGACCACCCCCACCGCCGTCTCAACCCGCTCACAGGCGAATCGGTATTGGTTTCCCCTCACCGCAACAAACGCCCGTGGCAGGGTAAACAAGAAGCCCCGCCGCCGGATAACCGTCCATCCTACGACCCGACCTGCTACCTCTGCCCCGGCAATAAACGCGCCAGTGGCGATTTTAACCCGCAGTACACCTCGACCTATGTCTTTACCAACGACTTCGCCGCGCTGCTGCCGGATACACCCGACGCGGAACCAGCCGCAAATCCACTCATGCAGGTACAGGCGGTACGTGGAACCAGCCGTGTGATCTGCTTCTCGCCGCGCCACGACCTCACCCTGCCGGAAATGGCGGTTGAGGACATCCGAAACGTCGTTGATGTTTGGGCAGAACAAACGGCGGAACTCGGTCAAAAGCACGCTTGGGTGCAGGTGTTCGAGAATAAGGGCGAGATTATGGGCTGTTCCAACCCGCACCCGCACGGGCAAATTTGGGCGGGCAATTGGCTGCCGAACGAAATCGCGACCGAGGACACCCATCAGCGAGCTTATTTCGCCGATCATGGCTCGCCGTTACTGGTGGATTACGCTCAGGGCGAGATCGCCAGCGGTGAACGCACCGTCATGCAAAATGACGAATGGTTGGCGGTTGTGCCGTTCTGGGCGGTTTGGCCTTTCGAAATCCTACTCCTGCCGCGCCGCCATGTGCTGCGCCTGCCCGACCTGACCGAAAGTGAACGCGGTGGATTAGCCGATATTCTCAAGCGGCTGCTCACCCGCTACGACAACTTATTTGAGGTGTCTTTCCCCTACTCGATGGGTTGGCACGGCGCACCCTTCGGCGGTGACGACTACAGTGGTTGGCAACTACACGCCCACTTTTATCCGCCGCTGCTGCGATCAGCGACCGTCAAGAAATTCATGGTCGGCTACGAGATGATGGCCGAGTCCCAGCGCGATATTACGCCCGAACAAGCGGCGGAAAGGCTGCGCGGCCTCAGCGACGTGCATTATAAGCAGCGGTAATAGCTAGGGTAGCGCCACACTAAACGGTGGAGATGGTATTTGTGATTTCGATACGCAAAAATTGAGTCGTAGCGATCTTTAAAGTCCCTCCCTGTTACTACGGCTAACAGCGGAGGGAGCCTGCGACCGTGCTGATGTGGGGTTGCGCTGGGGTCGAATGACCATTCCACCGCTTAAGGTAGTCCTACCACAGCCAGTTCATCTGGTGGCGATTGCTCTAACCGGGTTGGGCCGTGGGAAGCACAATTCTAAAGGTGCTGCCCTTCCCAACCTCACTGACCACATCAATCTTACCGTGATGATTTTCGACAATTTTTTGTACGATTGGAAGTCCCAAACCAAAACCGGGTGTTGAATGGGCTTTGTCTTCTCGCCAAAAACGCTCAAATATGTGGCCTAATGACTCCGGGCTAATTCCCATACCCGTGTCTTGAATTTCGATGACGGTTTCTTTTTCCTGTGGGTAGGCGGTGAGGGTAATTTTGCCGCCATCTTGTGTAAACCGGATCGCATTATTCAACAAATGGCCTAGTGCATCTTGCAACAACGCGCGATCCGCCAGCAGTGCCGGCAGTGAGGGCGCTAGAGAGAAATCGAATGTGAGGTTTCTTTGGAGTAGATCATCCTTAATCTGGGCTTCTAAGACCGTCAGAATATCATCCAGTTTGAATGATTGCCGGTTCACTGCGACATCACTGTCGAGCCGGGTCATGACAAAGATCATATCCAGCAAATCAGTTAACTGTTTAATCTGGTAATTGATCTGCTCCATATACTTTTTCTGTTTCGCTGCATCTTTCAGCCGGGGCAGCAAAAAAACAGCCGCACTGATAATCGCCAGTGGGGTTCGCAGCTCGTGTGAAGCGTTTTGCACAAATTCAGTCAATACCTTCGTGCGCGCGGTTTCAACGGCTAATTTAAACGTCTGTTCCTCTAATTTTTTCAACTCGGTGACATCGCGCACAACCGACATTATCTCCCGTTCCCCAGAAGGAAACATACGGGCTTCGAACTGCGAAGTTGCCTCAACCGACAGTGAATACTCAAACGTCACTGCCTTTTTAGTCTGAATGATAATATTGATGTTATCGGTGATGAGCTGGGCGAGATGCGGCGGCATGACATCAATAATATTGCGCCCCAAAAACATCTCTGGCGGCATGACCAAATCATTGGGATCGCTGGAATGATAATCTAAAAAGTTTCCCTCATAATCGAGCCGAAAGACCAAATCAGGTATCGCATTCAGCAAGATTCGATTCCGTTCTTCGCTTTTAGACAGCGTAAGCTGTGTTTGTTTCAAGTGGATAAGGTGTCCATATGTGCTGCCTAGAATCGATGAAATTTCAGCTTGATAAGGACGTGGGGGTTTGCGTGAGATGAGATTATCCGTCACTAAGAAACCAATGACTTCTTGCCCATTCCACAACGCCGAACTCGTATGCCAGCACCCATCCGCGATTTGAACACCATTCTCATAAATGGGGACATTTTCCAGTAACTGTGTGCGTGCGGGGCTGTTCATGATACGATGTGTCCAATGGTCGTCCGTAACCACTTGAACGTAGTCATGCTCATTTCTAAAGTGTCCTTCCGGGCTGATACCGTATGTTCCCTTGAGTAGATTCGTTTTAGGATCAAAAAGGAAAACGGCTACCCGATCAATATGTAAGTTCTCCTTAATCAGCCGCACCATATTGGAATACAACATTTCCAAATCGTTAATTTTGGTGAGGATGAAAAAGATTTCCTGCAACGCTTTCATATCGCTCAAGTATTCAGCATTCTGCTTCGCCATCCGCCGCTGTTCGGTGATGTTGCGGATGATCGTTAAAACCTCACTCTGTCCCGAAGGCATCATACGGGCTTCAAATTCCCCGGAATTTGCTCCAACGACTAAGGCATAATCAAACGAGGCTTCTTGACGAGTCTGAAGCACAATTTCAATGTGCTGCCTGTAAAGATCACAAATATCAGACGGAAGAAATGTATTAATTTTCTTGCCGATGAGCTGATCCCTAGTGGCGATCAACATCTCAGGGCGAGGCGCATGAATATCGATATACGTGCCGTCTTGAGCAATGCGTAGGATGAGATCAGGGTTGCCCTTTAAAAATTCTGCTTGCCGCTGCTGAACCGCTCGTAGGTGATTCTCGGTTCGCTTACGTTCTTCGATTTCATGCGCGGTTGATTCTTGAAGTGCCGCATTTTCAAGGCGCAAACGTGCGATGAGTGCCTCTTGCTCGTGATCGGGCTGATGGGTAAAAGCCGCACCAAAGAAACGCCAAATTCTCTGGAGTTGTGCCGCCACTTTGTTCATTATCATGCAAGCTGTTCTCTGAAATTGCCTAAGTCTTTGGCTAAAAAGTGCCTTTCTAAGATTCGATTATAGAACACAAATTGAAATTAATACCTGTAAGTCGGATTTCAAATCTGACTTGCATTTCAATCATGCGTGGCGCTGTCCATGTCATGACATCGAAGCGCAGCGTGCGCCAAACGCAGCACCGTCTCGCGCAGTTCCGGCGGAGCCAGCACCTTCAGTTGTCCTCCAAACCCCAGCGCGAACGCCCGTGCTTGCAGCTCGACATCGAAACGCATCTCAACCGCTTGCCAACCATCCTCACCTGCCGGATGCACAAACTCGATATGCCCCATATAGCGCATCTCCGGCAAAATCGCCGGGTCGACGTAGAAGGTCGTGCAGTAGCGGGGTAAATTCGCCTTGAAATCGCTCATCGACTCGCGCCAGAAAGCCGCCAAATCAAAATTGGCTGGGCGAAAGGCACTGTCATGCATGAGTTCCGCACTTTGTATCCGGCTGACGCGGTACGTGCGTGTCTGCCCCTCGACCGCCGCCACCAGATACCAGATGCGCCCCTTCGCTACCAAGCCCAACGGATCGACCACTCGTTCAACCACGCTGTCATCATTCCGCTGGTAGTTGAGCTTGATCTGCCGTTCCTGCCACAACGCCTCCTGTACCAGTGGCAGCCAGACGACCTGCTCCGGTTCTTGCTGCCACCCTGCCCCGTCGATATGAATCCGTTCGCGCATGAAGGCTGCATCGTGTCGCGAGCGATCACCCGGCAGCGAGGCTAACAATTTGATGAGCGCGGTTTCGGATGCCTGCCGCAGCCCTAAGTCCGCCATCAAGTGACTCGGCGCGGCGACAAACAGCGCCTGTACCTCTGAAAGGTTCAACCCTGTCAAATTGGTGCGGTAGGATTCCAAAAGCGACCAACCGCCCCCTGCCCCACGTTCTGCCATGACCGGCACACCAGCAGTACTCAGCGCTTCCATATCACGGTGGATTGTGCGTTCCGAGACTTCCAAGCGGTGCGCCAGTTCACGCCCCGTAAGGCGGATGTGATTTTGCAGTAATAGCAGAATGGAGAGCAACCGATCCGCGCGCATACCCTAACCCCTTTCCTACAGCCGTTACACTAAGGATACACCCTGAATATGACATCTCATGTCCTGTATAAGGCCGGTAAGGTTGTGTTTACCACTACCAGTACAACGTAACTTAAGAAAAACTTACTTTCGAAATTTTTATGAATATAACAGATTGATAGGTTTCTGTTAGGCAGCCTGTATACATTTGCAAGGTGGCTTTGAAACGGTTAAGTCGTATATCTATTTTGAAGCAAACCCGGAAGGAAAATCATTGATGAGAAAGCGTTTGCGTATCTTCCTCCCAATTGGGCTTATAATCGGCCTGATGACCGTGTTTTCGCCCACATTGGCAGCCTGCACGACGACCACAAACGCTTATGGCGGCATGGACTGGAATTGCAGTGGTCAAACCGTTGGCGTGATTAACGGTACCGAGTTCACCGATAACATTGTCAATACGGGCACCATCACAGGCTACATCTGGCCTGCTGGTTACCGCAGTTTGACCACCCAGCAAGATGTCGTGATGAACAATGGCACGATTGGCGATAACCAGATTAACCCCGAAACCAACTCCAACGACGACGGGATCTGGGGTACTGCCGGGAATGACACCATCATCAATAACGGCATCATCTTCGGCGGCGACGCTGGCGCGATGTTCGGTGATGGTTTGCTGGCTTATGCGACCGACTTTGATATGCTCGTCAATAACGGTACCGTTCACGGCGACATCATGGGCGATATGCAAACCCGTGGCAACGATACCATCGTCATTAATGGGTTGGTGAACGGCAGTGTATATGGCGATGTTGCCCCGCATCTTTTGGGTTATTCACCTCCCAACCTGCAAAATGCAGGTGGAAATGATCTTGTTCGACTGCAAAACAACGCGCAGGTAACAGGCATCATTGATGGTAACCCCGGCTCTGATATTCTCCGTTTCGAGTTCACAACCTCCAGCCAAACCGAATTCAATACCCTTTCAGCCGCCATCAGCAGCGCCTCGCCCTCTCAAGGCTCTTTGACGTTTCGGGGCAAGGTGTTCAACTGGCGCAATTTTGAGACGCTTCAAAATCAAATTACGTTAGTCTCCGGCCAACCGACGGCCACCAATACCGCGACCAATACGCCGGTGCCGCCAACCGCGACCCTTACACCTTCGCGCACACCGACCCGAACGCCGGTGCCACCAACCGCAACGCTTACGCCATCGCGCACACCGACCAATACCTTTACACCGACATTCACGGCAACGAACACGCCGACGAATACGTTCACGCCCACCTTTACGGCGACGTTGACACCATCCAATACACCGACGAACACACCGACATTCACGGCAACCAACACGCCGACGAATACGTTCACGCCCACCTTTACGGCGACGTTGACACCATCCAATACACCGACGAACACACCGACGAATACGTTTACGCCAACTTTTACGGCAACGAACACACCGGAGCCGACAGCAACCAATACGCCGACCAATACGGCGACGAACACACCGGAGCCGACCGCAACATTCACGCCTACAAACACACCGGTGCCGACGGCAACATTCACGCCTACAAACACACCGTCGAACACACCAACCAATACGGCGACCTTCACGCCGACCAACACACTGCCGCCACCACCGACCGCAACAGCGCCGCCGACCAATACACCTTTGCCGACGAACACCGCAACGTTCACGCCGTCACCGACCGCGACGCAAACACCGCGCCCAACCAACACCGCGACGGTTACACCCTCACCGACGGCAACCGTTACGCCCAGCCGGACACCAACACCGCCGCCGACCAGTACACCGGTTCCGAGCAGCGGCACGGTCACGGTTCAGGTCAACTTGGGCAGTGATGATGTGAATGAAGAAGGCGCGACCTTTACCACAAACTACGTGGGTTTCTGGGCGGGCAGCGCGGGAACCCCGGCCACCAGCTACAGCGGTTTGCGCTTCAACAGCATCAACATTCCGCGCGGCGCGGTGATTACCTCCGCCCGTATCGAGGTGTATTCGGTCAACCAATCGCAGTGGACGCAGATCGCCTTCCTGATCGCGGGTGAAGCGGTCGATAACTCGGCGACCTTCACAGCGAGCAGCAAGCCGTCGCAGCGCCCGCTGACCACAGCGCGCATCAACCACAGCACCAATACCAACTGGGCCATCAACACATGGTACGTGCTGCAAGATGTCACGCCGATTGTTCAGGAGATCATCAGCCGCAGCGGTTGGCAGTCCGGTAACAGTTTGGCCTTCATCCTGCGCGGGATGGGCGCGGCGTGGGGACGCAAGTACGCATGGGCGTTTGAGGCGAACCCCGCCAACGCGGCGCGCTTGGTGATTACCTACACCACTCCGTAAAAACCAACCTGTTCAATTGATAAAAGAGGCGAGGCGAATACCCTCGCCTCTTTTTATTCCCCCTAACCCCCAAATATGACAGTACGTGTCAGCTTACCCGCGTTATAGTGGGGTCATCATCAGGGTAAAGCGAGGTTCAGATGACTGATAAAGAGAAGAAATTACAGGGGAAAGTGGCGCTCGTCGCGGGGGCCACACGCGGCGCGGGTCGCGCGATTGCCGTGGCGCTGGGCAGCGCGGGCGCAACCGTTTACTGCACCGGACGGACGACCCGCAGCCACCAATCCGACATCGGGCGCAGCGAAACGATTGAGGAAACCGCCGAGCAGGTGACGGCTGCCGGTGGTAAGGGTATCGCGGTACAAGTTGACCACAGCAAGGAGGCCGAGGTGAAGGCGCTGGTCGA
>Ga0209460_1000366_pt1 | contig 44106 bp, 45 predicted proteins | sample EBPBio132013_DNA_FD_185868 | JGI IMG/M metagenome (GOLD analysis project Ga0209460, IMG submission 185868) | Wastewater treatment Type I Accumulibacter community from EBPR Bioreactor in Madison, WI, USA - Reactor 2_5/13/2013_ DNA (SPAdes)... | ecosystem: Engineered > Bioreactor > EBPR >... | reverse complement strand
CCGCCAGATAACGGTTCACGGTCGAAGGCCGAATATCGAGGTGGACGTAATTCTTCCCGCCGATACCGTTACCCAACCGCAGTTCTTGGTAAATCGAACGGCTTACCACGTCGCGGCTGGCGAGATCTTTAATCTTCGGCGCGTACTTCTCCATAAAGCGCTCGCCGTTCTTATTGAGCAGGATGCCGCCTTCGCCACGGATACCCTCGGTCAGCAGCACGCCCAAACCGTACAAGCCGGTCGGGTGGAATTGGTAGAACTCCATATCCTGCATCGGCACACCACGACGATAAACGGCTGCCGCGCCGTCGCCCGTCAGCGTATGCGCGTTGCTGGTGATCTGCCACACCCGTCCCCAACCACCGGTCGCGAACAATGTCGCCTTACCGTGGAACACATGGAACTCGCCCGTGCCAAGCTGAATGGCGACCACGCCCACACACGCGCCTTGATTCATAATCACATCAACGACATGGAACTCGTCGAAGAAGCGTACTTCGTTCTTAATACATTGTTGGTACAACGTCTGCAAAATCATGTGACCGGTACGGTCAGCCGCATGGCAAGCCCGGCGTACCGGCTTCTCGCCAAAGTTGCTGGTATGACCACCGAAGCGCCGCTGGCTGATGCGCCCTTCCGGTGTACGGTCGAACGGCAAACCCATGTGTTCCAGTTCGATAACCGCATCAACCGCGTTCTCGGCCAGAATCTTGGCCGCGTTCTGGTCTGCCAGATAGTCGCCACCCTTAACCGTATCGTAGGCGTGCCACAGCGGCTTATCCTCGTCCAAGTTCCCCAGCGCCGCCCCGATGCCTCCCAACGCCGCGCCCGTGTGGCTGCGCGTCGGGTAAAGTTTGCTCACCACCGCTACGTTCGCGCCACCCTTGCTGGCGTACAGTGCAGCCATCAATCCAGCGCCGCCTGCCCCAACAATAATGGCATCAAATTGATGCGTCTGCATTCCGATAAACTCCTCAATGTGGTGGTTGGTTCCTAACGAGAAAGCCTCGTTCTGCTGTGACCCAACCATCTAACCGCTAACGTTTATATGTTGATCCGTCTTACTGGTGCAGCGCTTCTGCCGCGTGCTGCGCCATCTCAATCGCACCACTGTCAATCGTGCTTAAGAGCGCAAGCCCACCGAGCACGAGCAAAGTGACGGCTGCGATCAGGCATAAATAAACCGACGCACGCTTTAGGAACGGGTTGAAGGTGGTGTAATCCGTCAGCACCAGCCGCAAGCCGTTGAAACCGTGGATCACGACCATCGCCAGCAGCGCGAAGTCATACACGCGCCAGATAGCGACACCCGCGACGAGGAAGCCCCAGCGGTTCGCCACAAATTCGACGGACGTACCGGTAACATTCGCGGTTGTCGTCCCCACCACTGCTCCGCCCGCCAGCGTAATATCGAATACGCCTTGAACGATGTGCATCATCGCCAGATGCCCAAACACCAGCGGCACAATCAAGATACCACTGGCACGCATAAACGACCACCAGAAGCGCTCAATTTGGCTGCCGTGTGGGGTGTGTTTGACACCCTTCGCCGGTGCGGCAGGTGCGCCCGCGACCAACCCGTACACCGCCGAAAGCAGCAGTGCCGCGATGATCGCGACCGCGAAACCCGCCACGAACGGCAGTTGGGCGTTAATCACTTCAGCCAGACCTAAGTATTGGCTCTCAGGATCCCCGTAAAAGTGCAGCACATGGTTGAACATCAGGATGAAAACCGGAACGAGGATGATTGCCGTACCCCCCAGCACGTATACCGCTGCCCGCTGCTGGTACTTCCACCAGACAGGCTTAAAGTCGATGATGGCAATCCGTAACCCGTTTAGCGCGTGGTAAACCACACAGGCGACTAACCCGAACTCGCCAATGGTGAACAGCGGCGTTTGGTAGGTGGCGATGGCTTCTACATAAAGCGCGGGGTAAAACACTGCCCACGAGGTATCTACAACATGGAGAGTGAGGAACAGCACCACGCCCAAGCCAGTGATGCGATGCAGTACCCAACTCCATTGACCGAGCGCACCTTTATAGCGCAGCGTCTCGGTTAAGGTCAGTACGAGCGAAGTCAAAATAATACTCCTTAGTCTCAAAAAATGGGGGGCAACAAACCATTTTTTCAGCGGTTGAGCGAATAAACTGATTATAACACTGCATCTGTGAGGTGCAACGGTTTCAGGTCGTTGGTGCTAAAGCCAAGTCGCTTTGATGCAGGATGTCACGCGGGAGGTTAGTCGTTTGTCACCACCGGAAACGGGAACAGCGCGGTAAATTGCCGGATGAGGTCATCATGTCCTTTTCCGTCGGGGCAGTAGATATGCCGGAGTTGAGTAATGTCCTGCTGGTAAACCCCTTCACCGTAGATAGATCTGCCATGAAATCGCTGTTGCATGGCGAAGCTGATAAGCCGCTCGATATGATTGTCAAGTAAATTCATTCTCAAGCAAGCGACATGAACACGAGAGGCTGCGACTTCACGCCAAAATTCGGCTGGTTTAAAAGATTTATTTAGGATAATTGAACCGCCAACCAAGAGGGGGCCAACAAAAATGGTCATCAATTGCAGCCCTTGTTCCGATGACAACGTGCGGCCTGACAAAGGCAAATAGCTAATCAGCCGTTGATTGCCTGTAATAACTTGTGCTGTTGTTAATTTTTGAGTGGCAGTAAGCAATTCTCCTTGAGTCACGACCACTTTCGAATGACGATCCCCCCAATCGGTATTCATATCTTTTGACTGAAATGCCGGGGTATCACGGGTTGGGTCAGGATGATCGTTGAAGAAGCTATTGGGCATCCCACGAACCAGTGTATGAAAATGGGGATAGTCTTCAGTCGGTTCGCCGCCCATTTGAACCAGTGGGTATCCCTTAAAAACGCGATTCACGAGTTCATTGAAGTGTATGTACGGTTCAAAGACATCAAAATGGAGAAAACGAGCCTTATCACGACCACTTTCTTCGTCTTCCTCTGTTTGCCAAAACGCGACCGTTGCACCTACTAGCCAACATGCCACTAATAAAACTGCTTCGTCGCCCAAAGAAGGATCGTATATGGATACTAAATCCGCCGGCTCGATATTTAAATCCTCCTGCAAGAAGTTCGCCGTTTGGTGACAGCGTGCGCTGAACTCGGCGTAACTCAGTTCTTCGCGGCCTTCATCGCTGATGACTGTCAGGAAAATTTTCTCCGGCGAAACTTTATTGTGAAGCGACAGCACTTGCCGGATGTTGGTAAAGGGTAAGTCCATGAGTCCTTGATTCTTGGGATATATAACCCAACATTGGGATAAATGCTCGTTTGGGAAATGGTGAATAGACGCAAGTACCAAGTTGCAAGTCACAAGTTAGGTCACAGAATCCAGCCTATGTGAGCGACAACTCAGAACTCGGTACTCAGAACTCGGCACTTTATACGGGTCGCTGTTTCTCCGGCTTGATGGCGGAAATCCAGTTCTCGGCGAACCATCCCGTCACATCCGGGCGCGAGAGAATTTGGATCTGCCACCAGTTGTAACCGTCCGCGCAAACCGGCCCGCCGATAATCGTGAAGCCGATACCATCCAGTAAAGTCGCTGCCACTTCTGACTGCAAATCCGGCGCGACCCGCATATTCTTGGGTATTTCGTCGATATACTGCACGTATCCGGTTAAGCCCGTACGCAGGTTCTTGACCGAGTAGCAGGTTTCAGTCGGCACGGCATTCGGGTCTTCCAGCAGGGCTGCACCTTCGAAGCCATCGGCTGCCCAGCCCGTGTACACCACGTCCAACACCGTCACCTGTATCCGCCACCAGTTATAACCGTTCGCGCAGCGCGGGCCTTCCAGCACCAGCGCGACACTATCCATCGGCGCGACCGTCAGCACGAGGCCGTCGATGTTCGCCTGTTCCCGCACCTTCACCCCCAAGCGCAGCCGTGTTTCCTGCCCGACCGTCAAATCGGCGCTGTCGGGGCAGAAAGTGCCTGCGGGTGGGGGGCCGGGGCGCATCCAATACTGCGCGGGTGTACCCTCTGCCACCCAACCGTCGTTACCGGGGCCGCTCACCTTCCACCAGTTATAGCGTTGGTTGGAACAAATCGGCCCATCGACAATCGTGACGATCACCTGTCGTTGATAGTAATTCACCCACGGGCTGGATTCGTTCGGCTCGTTGCGAACGTACAACCCACCGCTGACGTATGCCTCTTGCCCCTTCACCAACGGCAGCGGCGCGGCACAACCGGGGGTCGGCAGGGGGGTCAAGGTGATGACGTAAAACATCGTCGGCGCAGGTGTGGACACGAACCCCAACGGCGTGATGGTCGGGATCGGTGTCAGGGTCGGGATCGCCGTTTGTGCCGAAACCAGCGAGGACAACCCCGCCAGCAGCATCAGCACAAGGAGCAGCAGGGGAATAATCAGGCGTTTGAACATAACTCATTCTCCTCAGTTGCTCTTATTGTAGCCGATTTAACGAAAGCTGCCTGTAGTACGACTTGCCCGTCAATCGTTAAGCCTGTTTAATAAGTAAAACAGCATTGAATCGTCTGGGGAGACAAAGACATGCGTATCGTTATTGGCGTTCTTTTGATTATCATCGGCTGTTTGGCCTTATGTGCGGTGATCGTTGTCCCCGTATTGCCACCGCTCGCGGAGAACGAGACCATTGATACCGCGCTGGCCGCGATCCTCTGTAAACCCAATGAAACCTTCGAACGTGAACTTTACCAGACGCGCGACAGGGACGGCACCGGCTACTCGATGACCCCGTACTGCGTCAACAGTGACCACCAGCGTGAAGATGTAACCGGTAAGTGGGTGCTGGTCGGCGCGGGTGGCTTTGTCGTGCCTTTCATGATTGGCTTAATCCTGACCATCTGGGGCGCGAATGTGGCCGTCCGGCGGCGTGTCACCACCATGCAGGGCCTGTCTGGCGAGAACTATACCTTTGTGAATACCAGCGGTATCCCATCGTCAGGGGTCGAGTTTAAAGACGGCGTACTCAAAGTCGGCGGGATGCACCTCAAGATGGACAACCTGAACCCCGATAACATGAAAGCTCAAATGGGCGTGTCCGCAGGTGGTGGCGACCTGACGGAAAAACTGCGCCAGATTCAAGAAGCCAAAGACAACGGCCTCATCTCCAGCAGCGAATACGACCGGATGCGCCAGAAAATACTGGATGAGATGAGCTAACCTAATCCAACGGTCAGGCGGGTGGATAACAAACACCCGCCTTTTTATTTACGATGGTGCGCCTTCGGCCTGTACCCACGCATCATAATCGGCTTCGGTGACGAGTGTACCGCCTAAAATCTCGGTATTCGTCAGGCGTTTTTGCGAGTCGTACTCCAACATGAGTTCAGCCGTGCGGGTACATTTATAGCCCGTACCGCGCGCGCTTTTTCGCACGAAATAGCCGTTGTTATCATCATTCTGGCTGAGTTCGTTCATGGTATCGACGCGAATACGCACCACCTCGGTGCAGCCGGTCGGCTTCACGTAGTAATACTGCCCGCGCTGCTTTGGGCCGCCCCCACCACTGAATAAGCGTCTAATGAATTCCATGTTCAGCGATCCTTTGGTTCATCTGCTAACGTGTTGCAGAGCTGGATGATAGAACGCATGAATTGTAACGCATCCAGCGCCCTGCCCACCGTTGTTTGATAGGTCGAAGTGCCTGATTCTTCCCGAATACTCATCGCCTCGCGAATCAGTTTGTGCCAACGGGCGGGTAACTGCGTCAGCGCGTATTCGCCCGCGCCGGTTTTCGAGGTGATCTCGTGTTCGCGGAAGGTGTAATACTGCCTCAGCACACCCAGCACCGCCCACTGAATACCGTAGTCACTGAGCAGCCACGCCATTCGCGCGGGCTTACGGGTAAAGGTCGCCCAATACAAGTTCAGGTTGTTCTTCATCCAGCGGATAAGCGTATCCGTTTCCACATGATACGGTAGTTCTCCGGCAGGCGTACCTTTGACGGTGATGCCACGATGCTTGAGCAGCCACCATGTCACGGCGTTCTGGTCAAAATCGGCGCTGAGTTCGAGCTTGTTATCGTGGTAGAGCGGGTACGGCGCGGAGGCTGGCGGCTGGGTTCGGCCCAGGTCAGCGGGTTGCAGGTAGCTGACTTCGAGCAGCCATTTGGGATATTTCTCGGCGACAGTTTGGTGAATACGCCTCAGCGTCTCAAGGTCGGCTTGGGAGGCCGGACGGTTAAGAACCGCGAGAGCATCAATATCACTGGAACGCGGGTTGAAGGCATCCAGCGCGATTGAACCATGAATATAGAAGCCCATCAAAAATTCAGGCAGTTGTTCATCCATTTGGGCGAGGAAATCGGTGAGCAGCGGTTGGATAACACTGGGTATACGCGAGTCCATCAGCCGTCCTTACGAGGGGTCAGAATCAAAATGCCCCGCGTAAACGACGAGGCATTGGTGAAACCAGATGATGCTGACGAATTAGGCCAAGCGGTTGTAGAATTCAACGACCAGCGATTCTTCCACTGGAACTTGAATTTCACCACGTTCAGGAATACGGGTGAACGTCGCCGAGGCGGTGTTGGTGTCAATCGTCAGGTATTGGGGGGCGTAAGCGTTGGATTCCATCGCTTCGACCACATGCGCGTTCTTACGCATCTTCTCGACTACGCTGATGGTTTCGCCGGGGCGAGTCAGGTAGGAGGGAATGTTCAGGCGCTTGCCATCGACCAGAATGTGACCATGAGTCACCAGTTGGCGGGCAGCCCAGATGGTGGCAGCGAAGCCAGCGCGGTACACCAGATTGTCCAAACGGCGTTCGAGCAAACCAATCAGGTTCGCACCGGTGTTGCCGGGCATCTGACGCGCCTTCATGAAGTAACGGCGGAGCTGACCTTCACGCACGTTATAGATGAACGCAACCTTCTGCTTTTCGGTCAACTGCATACCGTAGTCGCTGCGGCGGCCCGAACGGAACTGCTTTTCCTTACCGTGGTCTCCCGGAGGATACGACCGCTTATCCAGAATACGGGCATACTTCGGGCGGGGCATTAATACCTCACCAAAACGCCGCATTACTCTTGCCTTAGGCCCGTGATATGATCCCATAAATTACAACCTCAACCTTGCGGGGAACCGCAGGAACTAGCAAACTGATTAACAAATTAACTCTGTAGCGTAAGATTGTAGCGGCTTTTTGCTGGATTTCTAGGGTAAATTTTTACTGGTTATGGTCTATTGTGGTGCTAGCCTGTTGCAATCGGCGGATTAGAATGCAAACTTCATCCATTTTATGATGTGATAAGGAGTGACTGTTATGCCTACGACCCTTACCCATGACGAACGATTGACGAAGATTGCCCGTTTACGCCGTTTCCCGGATGAGCTGGAAAGGTTGGTCAAGCACCTGAGTGAAGCCGAACTGTATACCGCGTTTATCCCCGGCGAGTGGAGCGTGGCGCAGAACGTTCACCACCTGCCCGACTCGCACATGAACGCCTACGTGCGTACCCGCCTGATCCTGACGGCTGATAACCCGCCGCTGGTGGGCTATAACCAAGCCGCGTGGGCGGAACTGGAAGATTACAAGCTGCCGATTGAACCATCCCTCCAACTGCTGCGTAACCTGCACATCCGCTGGTGTACCCTGTTCGACAGCTTGATTAGCAGCGACTTCGCCCGTACCGGCCTCCATTCGGAAAAGGGTGAGGTCAACCTTGACGATATTCTGGTGACCTACGACAACCACTGTGACGCGCATATCGAGCAGATCACACGGACGCTAGCCGCGAAGAATAGTTAGAAGTTTGAAGTGACAAGTTTCAAGTTGGAGAGCGTGGGCGAAGGCTTGTCCGATAATTATTTTTAGGGTGAATTGGGAGTAATTGGTAGCGATAACGCGCGTGTTTCTCACTCTGTTCTTGAAGCGCCTTTAGTGCGCTTGTCTGGTGATCAGCATGATGGCTTTAGCCTCATGCGACGAAACCTGACAAATACTTGGATTATAGGGGAAGCGTTAGTAGGGGCGCACGGCTGTGCGCCCTTCATCCCCACATGAAACAGTGAAGTCGCAAACTTTCGCCTACGCTCCCCAACTTGCCACTTCCAACTTAAAACTTCCCACTTCAAACTTCCTAATGCTGGCCTGCCGGAATAATCTTCACGGCGGGGTCTTGGCGCAGCGCTTGCTCCGAGCCAGCCGGTACATAAGCGACAACCAGCAGAAGCGGGCCGCTGCCGGTATTGATCGTCGAGTGGTAAACCGCTTTGGGTATCCAGACGCACGCGCCGCCGGAGCATTTCACAGGCGGCTGGTCGTCCACCATTTGCTCACCTTCGCCAGAGACGAAGTAGATGATCTCGTCAGCATCGGGGTGATTATGGCGGACATGACCCTTGCCCGGTTCGAGGACGACCGTGCCGAAGCTGATGCTCTTAGAGCCGGTGACATTTTCATCCGACAAGAAGTGTATTTTGCCCCAGTCAAAAATAATTTGATCGACATCTTTTTCGGTGGTAATCGCGCCCTGCCCCAGTTTGTGCATGGTCAAAATCCTTTCGGCAACAAATTTATTCTCTGCGTAGAAGATACCACAGGACAAAACCGAATACGATTTAACCGCAGAGACGCGGAGAGCGTGTTTAAAAAGGCCGGTTGCTAATGTAGGTATGAAGCGTGCTGCATCCGCGCCACCAACCACAAACAACGTCTTTTCGTAGGGACGCGATACATCGCGTCCGCGCCATTTCCCTCACTGCTCATCTCTCGTAGTTGAGTACCTTTAACGAGCTTTTCAACCCCCTCACAGACCCCTATGGCAGCATGATTTCCATTTCGACCGTTTGGTAGACGATTCTATCGTCGTGCGAGACGGTGATGATGACCCGCGCGGGTTCCTCGGTGGGGGCATCCGGCATCAGATCAAGTGGGAGGGTGAAGCGCTGGATGGTTCCGGCGGGAATATCCAGCGGCTGGGTGTAGCTGGCGTAGGTGGTGGCGCGGTTGAGGCTGACGACACTCACGGTAATGGTGTTCGGCGGCAAGGCGGGTGTGAAGTCGCCGAGCAGCGCAGAAACCATCAGTTGGCTGCCCTGCTGCGAGACTTCCGGTTGCAGGATAAACGGCTTGTTTATACCCGCGATAATCGCCGGAGAAATATTCAGCGGTTCATCAGCGGCGGGTTCAGTGAGGGCGTAGTACATGCGTCCGGCGAAGTTACCCGCGTTCGACCAATCGTTGGCGTAGACGGTACGGTGGGTGTCGATCCAGTCGAAGTCCGTGGCGGGTTGCAAGATCGACTCGGCAGCGATACTGTTGCCAAACAGCAACGAGGCAGCAGCTCCATCACCGGAATATTTCAACCAGATAGCCGCCATCGCCACCAGATCACGCGGGGCGCGGTTGACTTCCGGTATGCGGTTAAGCCAATTGAAAGCATCCACATCATAACCCGCGCTCATCAGCAAAGCCGCCCGTTCGCGCAGTTCGTCCTCGTGCCGCCATTCCATCAGGTTCGCCCATATATCCGGCTCATATGAATCAGTGATAATAACGGGATAGCGTTGATCACCGGTTAGCAAGCTGAAATACGGTTCAGCCAGCAGCGCTCGTGCCGCGAGAACCCGCTGCTGCCCATCGCTGCCAATGATGTAGGCATACAGCAGATCAATGGCGGCTTGCGGATCGGTCTGAGCTACCAGATTAGCGTAGACTTCGGTGAACTGGAAATCAGGATGCGAAGCACTGATGACCTGCCAGCGGTCAAGCGCCTCGTTATCCGCCATCAAACTCGTGAAGGCGAGGCCGTAGGCGGTAAGGTCGCTATCCGGCTGGCTCTGCCATTCGGTGATGAGGGCATCCCACGCCGGGTTAGCAGGACGGTCAAGATAAAAGCGTCCCCAATCCCAGCGCGGTTGGCTGTCGGCGGCGAACTGCTCGTTCATGGCGGCGAAAATGCTGTCGGCGGGGATGCTGACAAGCGGCTTTTTCACAGCGAAGATTTCGTAACCTGCAACGGTATCCACCGGCTCGAAGCGTTCCGGCTGAAGGCGCATCTGCGGGACGCGCGGGTTGGTGGCGGGCAGCACAATCGTGCTGACATCGTACGCTTGCAGGAAGGCGATGTCGGCGCTGTCCAGCCACGGCGCATTTTGGTCGTCCTCGTCGGTGTCAAAGAAGCGGCTCGAACCAGCGTAACTGCGGTTATCCTGTTTGCGCCCCCCGGTGACGAAAGCGTACGGCACACTTTCGATCACAAAGCTGGCGATGCGGTTATCAGTCAGGTAAACCACTTTGTCGCCCGTGACCGGCAGCGCGGCGAGGCGTGTGAGTAACTGCTGGTCGAACGGCTGAATATCGCGGACGGCTTGAATCTGGCTGAGGGCGTTCAACTGGTCGCGGGCGCTGTTGGTCAGCGGGAACGGCTCGGTGAGCGTGATGAGCGCAGCAGCAGCAAAACCCACCGACACGAAGCCCTGCAATACCGCACGGTGAAGGCGAAGCCGCTTGACCAGCCAATCGACCGCGAAGCTGATAGCAGCGCCTAACACGAGGCCGATGGGCAGGATGTAAAACAGCTCGAAAACGTAATGGATGCCGAAATACGAGCCGAGGACGTGCAGGAGCAGGTTAAAAATAGGCGGCACGTACGACAGCACCAGCATGACGACCGCTGCTGCCACCGCGTATTGGGCGGCAAGGCTGCGGCGAACGCGCAGCACGGCGACCACCGTGAAGGCCAGCGCCAGCACGACGAAGGGGTGAAACAGCAGCATATCCGGCGCGATGATGGCCTGTGAGATGCTGGCGACCCCACCGATTTCCGAGAGGGCATCGGCGGTCACGGTGGTTTCGAGGTGGTTGCTAAACTGCCATAGCGGAACCGCCAGCGCGGGTAAGATGGCGAGGCCAAGGATGACCGAACGCCGAAGCTCACGCAGCGAAGGCCGCACCAGCACCCGCAAACCGAGAACGGCGCACATCACCGTCAGCGCGACCAGCAGTTGGCGCGGGTGAGTGAGTGCCAGCGCGAACGTCATCACCGTCAGCAGCAGGATATAGCGCCGACGCGGCAGCCGCAGCGCCGTGAAGAACGCGAACAGCACCAACGGCAGGAAAAGCGCCGTCGAGTAATAGCGCAGACTCGTGAGGTGGAATCCCGCTTCCTGCCCGTACATCCACGCGCCCCCCAATAAAATCGGTGTATTGATAGTCGCGAGTGAGAAGATCAACGTGATTCCGGCTGCCCACGCGGCGGTATCGCGACGTTTGGTCACACGGTAAGCGACGGCAAAGTGCGCCAGCGGGATCAGCCAGATAAACAGGATCGGCGCGGCGTACCAGATGACCTGCACGGCGGACGTGCCGCTCGACCATGCCCACGCGGCGAACACATACGTCAGCCCATCGGTGCTCCAGTAGGTGATTTCGCCCCAGTCAGCGGCGTTGCGGCTGATGATGCTCGACGGCTGCGGCTGCTGCACCCACCAGTTCGCCAGCGATACCGGGAACGTTTGGTCGGGATAATCGCCCATGCGGATGTGGTTGCGTTCCCAACCAACACACAGGTAGACTCCGCAGATAAAGATCAGCAGTGCATATACCGGTAACAGGCGGCGCTTCACTGGCTGAGTCGGTGCGACCCGCGCCGGAACAAACACCAGCGCCAACATGAAACCATGCAGCGCGACAATATAAACCGCGAGTGGGATCAACAGCAAGCGAAACACCGCGCCGGCGACAATCGTCACACCCAAGCCAGCGATGACCACCCACATCAAGCGGATGACCAAACTTTCCGACCGGCTCCATAAGCCCAGCGCACGCGCGACCAGATAACCCACGCCGTAAACCTGCACCCCAACCACGATGACCAGCGCCGGCAGCGTGCCACCCAGCGGGCCGAAGTGCCACAGCGACAGGCCGAGCGAGAGCAGGATAGGCAGCAGCCATTTGAGTTTTGCGGGTGACAGGAAGCGCATCGGCAGGATGACCTTAAGCAGCGGTATTCGTCATTCATAACAGCGTAACACGCTTCGTAAGTGGTGAGTGTAGAGATTGTATGACACGGGGCTTGCCGTAGGGGGTACGGCTGTGCATAGGCATTAAGCTAAGGAATTTTCAGGAACAAAATCACTCAATAATGAGGCTCGCTGTCGAATTTTGGAGCGCCTTGAGTGCGCTTGTCCGGCTGGTAGCATGATGGCTTTAGCCCTCAGCGGCTCAACCCGACCAATTACCATTTTAATAAATAAACAACCATTAGCCTCATGCGACATCAACCACAAACCCATTTAGTTAACGGCCGAATCTTTTCGTAGGGACGCGAGACAGCGCGTCCGCGCCACTTGCCCCAAACATCGGCTTCTCGTAGGGGAGGGTCTGAGACCCTCCCACGAATTTGCACCCTTTGAATATCGGACGCGCCTTAACCGCTGCGTGGATCGCTACTTCGTCGGTCGCTGGGTGAGGCTGTACCAGTTGCCGCAGCCGTCCCGCATGATCGCTTCGAGGCCGTAGGGGGTTTGTTGGGGGCCGCGAATGAACTCCACACCCTTGGCTTTCAGCGTCTCGTAGTCGCGCTGGCAGTCGTCGGTTTCCAGCACGCCGCCGCCGAGTACCCCCTTTTCCAACAGCGCCCGTAGGTGATCGACCGTCTCCTGATCCATCTGCCCGGCCAGCAGCGGTTCGTAGAGGATGATTTCGACATCCGGCTGGTTCGGTGCGGATACGGTGACCCAGCGGAAGCCGTGATCCATTTGGATGTCGTTCGTCAGCGTGAAACCCAGCGTACCGACGTAAAAGTCAATCGCTTGGTCGTAATTCAAGACGTAGATAGTGGCATGAGACAGCTTGGTAATCATAATTCGGGTTCCTGACGCTGGAAAGTAGTATCAATTATACGCTCTAAAAATTGCATTAGTGGTCACATGGTAAAGATCATCTATTTGCCCAAACAGGACAAAATCCGAGTGTAGGGACGCGAGACAGCACGTCCGCGCCACCCAAACCACACACATCACTTATGTTGCAACCACCACTTTTAGAAACAATTAGCCGCTGCGCGACTCGACCAACAGGATTTTGTTGCCTTCCGAGTCGATGATCGTGGCATACGTCCCCCACGGCTGCACATCCGGCTCGCTGGCGAACTGCACCCCTTTCGCCTTGAGGTCAGCCGCCACCCCCTGCATATCGGTGACATCCAGCGTGACCGCCTGTGACTTGCCGACAACCCCCTTATAGTGTTCCCAATTTTCGTCCGGCAGGTACAGGATGACGTGGGTTTGTGCGCCTTTGGGGGCGACGGCAATCCATAACGAACTGGCACCGGGGTAAAGCGGCGCTTCGGTCAGGAGTTCGAAGCCCAGCTTTTCGGTATAGAAGGCTTTGGCGCGCTGCTGGTCACTCACATAAATGGATACGGTTCCGACGCGGTTAATCATGGTTGTCTCCTTAGTTAGATCAATCGTTCGGAGACAGAATAGCACAAGTTTTCGACTACTTGCTTATCGAAAATTGCTCACTTGCGCCGTGCATGAACAGGAAGCAGGCCGGTGCGGCTTGTTCCAAGCGGCGCTGCTGCTCCTGCAAGCGCAGGCGGTGTTCCGAGGGGGTGTAGCCGGTTTGGCGGCGGTACAGGTTGCTGAACGAGCCGAGGCTCTGGAAGCCCACCGCGAAGCACACTTCGGTGATCGGCAGGTCGGTCGTCGCCAATAACCGCTGCGCCTGCTGGATGCGTTTGCGCGTCAGGTATTGGTGCGGGGTGATGCCGTAGGTGCGGTGGAAGAAGCGGATGAAGTGGTAGTGCGAAAATCCCGCGTGGCTGGCGATCTGCGGCACATCCAACGGCTGCTCATAATCCGCGTCCATAACCGCCCGCGCCGAGCGCAGGTGGGGGTTAGGCGATGAGATTGGTTTTGTGGTCATGGATAACCTTCGGCTACAACTGAATGTTGAGGTGACAGGGTGAGCAATCGGATGAGCTTAACCGCACCCTCATTATATATCTGATCTAGGGATGTAGACTCGACCCGCTTTGCCCTTGTTGCACCTCTCGCCTTCTAGTACGCTTCACTCACAAACGACCAGAGGTCGAAAATGAGAAAGCCTGCGGAGTGCAGGCTCTTTCGGTTGGTTAAAGCAATCTAGGATTCGGGAAACCCTTATTTACTCTGGATGAGATTCAAAGTACTTGTGGAGTTCCCTAGATATTTCCTCAATACATTTGACAAGTTCTTCATCAGTTAGCCATATCCATCCTTGTTGCAAATAAACATTTGAATCCAAATTCACGTCTACAAATTGTTTGAGCAGTCTTCCAGCTATATCTACACGTATCCAATTGAAATCCTTACGGATACCTGCTTCATATACTGTTTGTTCAATTACATCTACTGTTAAGCGGTGAGTACTATCCTTCTCATACCACATTACAAAACCGTCTTTGTCTTCAGTCGGTGAACCTCTTTGAAATGAGTATCCTGCTTCATCTAGAATTGGTTGAAGTTTAGATTGAACTTCTTTCCGAAATTTATCCCATTTCTCTTTCACTGTTAAATCTCTCCTATTCTATTTGCAGTAGTAGAAAATGAGATCATTACTATTATCCCATGTGTAGATGTTAATAACCCTCTGTCTTGGTCTTGGTGTTCTCCGCGTCTGGGGTTCAACTCTAGTTTACTTAGATTGTTGGCTTAGGTTTTGCTCCTCCATCGCTTGCGGGGGAGGTGTCGCGTCAGCGACGGAGGGGGTTATTATAAGCTACGTTTGAATTTCGTTTGTGCCACAAACCATTTGCAAACCCTCTCCCAACCATCTTAACAATCGCACTCCCTCAAAAAGTTAGCGCCAACACCGTCTAAAAGCGACCAAATGTTCTGACAAATGTTCACCCTTTCGCCCTCAACCTCTGCTATCCTGTTGCTAGGGATAACCACATCTTACGCTCTCCCTCGCTTGCGGGCGATCTGCGACTGAGCTTGTCGCAAGGTAGCAGATCGGTGTCGAGCTAGCGACGGAGGGGTTTCCCAATGCAACTTAACAACAGGTTTGGCAATCTTGGCGGCGGCAGCCTTTTTGCCAGAATTGCAGCATTTACAGCCGAGCAATCCGCCGAAACACACGCATTTGCCATTTGAAGTTGCTGCCTTTGCCGCCAAATTTGCCAACTGACAACACCGACACTGACGACACTGACGACACTGACGACATTTGCGACATAAAACGCCCGATTCTCAACAGCAGCAACAACAGCAACAGCATCATAGCTCGGTCAAATGCTGAGAATAATGAGAATCACAACTGCAACAATTGCAACATTTTGAACATTTGAGGCCAAACTTCAGAAACTGCGGAAAATGAGATTCCGAATTTGAAGAATTTTCAGAATCTTCCGAATCAAATCACGCCCGAATAACTTGGTATTCGCCTCTGTATTGATCTGTTGACTGACGACTGGCGACTGACGACTGACGACTTGATTGGCACTATACTGCCGCCGCCGCCGCCGCCACTGCCGCCACAAACCCGCCTTTTGCCTTGAGCTGACGACTGGCGACTGAAAGCTGACGACTAAAACAAAAAAGCGGCGAGCTTCCGACCACCGCTTTCGTGTTGGTTCCTTCCCCTGTTACTACGGGGGAGGGTTAGGGTAGGGGTTGGCCTTACCCCTCGTAGTACCCGTCGATCTTGGTCAGGGCGTGGTCGATAATATCGAGACCTTCCTTGAGTTGAGCTTCAGTGATGGTCAGCGGTGGGCAGTTGAAAATCATGTTCCAGCGAACGAAGGTGCTCATGCCCTCGTCGCGCAGCGTCTTATACACAATTTGCAGCGGTTCGGTGAACGGCTGCTGGAACCCTGACAGCGCCTCGCGGGTTTCGCGGTTCTTCACCAGTTCGATCACCTGATGCAAGCCCGTACCGCGAATGTCACCAATGACCTGATGTTTCTCAGCGAGGTCGTTCAGGCCGCGACGCAGCACCTTGCCCATGTCGCGGCTGTTCTCGATCAGGTTTTCGCTGCGGTAAACCTCGATGTTCGCCACCCCTGCCGCCATCGCCAACGGGTGCGCGCTGTAGGTCAAGCCCATCGAAAACATATGGTCGTTAAAGTAATTCGCGATTTCCTCGCTGACAATCGTCGCGCCCAACGGCACATAACCGCTGGTGATACCCTTAGCCGTCGCGATAATGTCCGGCTGCACATTGGGATAATTATCGACACCGAACCATTCGCCAGTACGCCCGAACCCACTCATGACCTCATCGACGATCAGCAGCATGTCGTACTTCTGACAAATCTGGTGCAGGCGGTTCCAGTAGACTTCGGTCGGCTGGATAATGCCGCTGGTGCCGCTGTACCCTTCGATCAGGATAGCCGCGCAGGACTTCGGGTCTTCCATCTGGACGATTTCCTCGACCATATCTGCCATAATGAGGTCGCCCTCCTCCTGCGTGCGCCCGTTATAGACAGGGCTGCGGTAGGCGTAGGGGTCGGGCAGGCGGACAATATCCGGCACACCGGGGCCATGCCCGTGACGGCGAGGATCACCCCCGGCGGAGGCCGCACCAAAGGTCGCGCCGTGATACGAACGGTAGCGCGTCAGGATTTTTTGTTTACCCGTAAACATACGGGCGATCTTGATGGCGGTTTCGATGGCATCCGTACCGCCGTTGGTGAAGAACGCTTTGGTGATCTTGCCGGGGGTAATTTCCGCCAGCAGTTCACCAAGCTGACCACGCGCTTCGGTGGCGATGCTCGGTTGGGCGTAACCCATCTTGCCGATCTGGTTGCGGATCGCCTCGATGACATGCGGGTGGCTGTGACCGACGTTGACGTTCACCAACTGCGACGACCAGTCGATGTAGCGCTTGCCTTCAGCATCCCAGAAGTACACACCCTCCGCGCGATCCATCACAATCGGGTTCCAGGCATTTTGCACCGACCAGCTAGCGATGGTGTAATCCTTGTTATTCTTGACAATTTCGGCGGTGGTCGTCATCTGCATAACTCCTCTGATAAGGGATGAAGGCAGCCCGGGTGAACCGCTGCATCACTCTAACACGTATAGTAAGTAACTGAATTGTGCCTATTGTAATCCACAACCGCGCGACTCCCAAACGGGTGGATGTAGAACTGTGTAGCCCTCAGTGCAAGGCGCTTTAATGCAGAATGGGATGAGACTCTAAATAGAAGATCGTGCAGCTTGACGTGGATTTGAGATGACGCTGTTATAATGCGCCTATAAGTGAAAGGTTGGCGGAATGAATATTATGCTGGTCGCACTGCTCATCCTCGGTGCGTTCTTATTCTGGCAGGGGAAGCTCACCTTCGGGCCAGTGCAAACCGAAGGGCGGCACGTGAAAGCCGCGGGCGTGGTATTGATGCTGCCCGCTGCCAGCTTCCTACTGTTGAGCATCATTATGGGCATGATCTTCGGCGTAAGATCAAACTCGATTGGGTTCATTCTGGGTTTCCTTGCCATCTTCCAACTGGTGATGATGGTCTTGAGTACCGTGCTGGCCTATATCCTGATTGTTGACCCGCCGAACGCCCCGCAGCTCCCCGGCATCCTCGGCGAGATCCAGCGCGAACGGCGTGGGGGCAAATCCGCGCCGCCTTCATCGTCCTCGCGACCCAAGCCACCCACACAGCAGGAGCAGCGTCCGTCACGCCAGCGGCACCCGCTGGAACGGCACATGCCGCAGCAGCCGGTCAAGCTGCCGAACATCATGACCGTTAAGGAAGCAGCTATTTATATGGGTGTGACGCAGGACGAGATTTTCCGGTTGATCGACGAGGGCAAGCTGCCCGCCGCACGGGATAACGCCGGCTACCGCATCGCGCGGTCGGTGCTGGACGAGTTGAAGTCGCCGACAATGACCACGGAAGGTTAGTGGTGGTTTTCCCGCGCCCATGCCGCGAGGGTATAGAGTTCGGCGAAGTCGTCGCGGTCGATGGAGTGGAAGCGGCGAACGGCTTCATCCAGCGTCACGAGTTCAACACACGTCACCTGCTCGGCATCGCTGGGGTTCAGCGGCTTACCGACCAGTTCAACCTCGCCGTAGCTGACGAAACGGTAAAAGTCGGGGTGCGGCAGGTGCGGGCGGTACGGCACGGGCGAACTCGAATGGCAAAGCCACGCGCCTAAAGAACGGTAGTCTTTCAGTCTAGCACCAGCTTCCTCTAGGAGTTCGCGCCGGAGGGTTTCGGTATGCGGCTCATACGGTTCACGTGTACCACCGGGCAGTTCCCAGAAAGTGTTATCCACCTGAATGATGACCCATTTGTCGCCTACAAAGGGTACAAGGTTGACGTTGCTAATCATCGCGTCCGGCGGCGGCGCTTGTAACAGGTGAAACTGCATCTCGACCGTGCCACGGGTGAACACATTGAAAAGATGCGGATAGAGCGATGCGAGATCCGAGGCACTCATGATTTTAGATAAGCTCCGATGGATTGGGCTGCCCGTTGGCCCGCCGCGACACGCGCTGCAAGCGACAAACCGTGATAATCACTGCCCGCCAACGCGACCCCCGGCGGCAGCAGTCCTTCGAGCGCGGCAGTTTTTTCGGTGAAGTCCGGCAGGTGCGGGGGCAGCGGGTCGGCATCTTCCCAATAATCGACACGGCTGATGACCGGCTTGCCCTGCGCTTTAATCTGGCGGTGTATCTCGCTGATGATAGCCTCGGCCTTGACCGCTTTGGGCAGCATCCGCACACCGAGATTGAGCAGCACATGACCGGGCGGCACACGCTGGGGTGAATCCGTCCAACTGTAAAACGGAATGGCGACATCCCACGGGAAAATCGGCGGTACCGGCATATCATCTTTTTTGTAGCCGACCGACACACGGGTAATCGTGTCGTAGCCGTAATTGAAAAGCCGGAAGCTGAGTTCCGGCGCGAGGGTGCGGAACATGCGCTCGGCGTGGCGGGCGGGCGCGGCGACGATCAATGCGGCAGCATCCCACATCAGGCCATTTTCGAGGCACAGCGTAAACTTGCCATCGAGTGTGCCGAGGCTGCTGATCGCCATGCGATGGATGAAGGTGCCGTTCAGGTCTTTCGCCAGCGCATTTACGAGCATTTCCGTGCCGCCGGAAAAGGCGACCAGATCACGCTGATGACTATCGACCACCGGAACGAGCGCGTTTTGCAAGCCGAGTTCGGGCAAGAACGACCAGTCGTCGTCCCGATGGAACGAGAACGCGCCACCATCCAGCACGAAACCGTCGGTCGATTCGCTCACAATGCTCCCACCGAGGCGTTTCTTGACTTCGATTAGGCGATAGGGAATGTTGAGTCGCTGTAATTCACGGGCGGCGGACAACCCACTGAGGCCGCCACCAATGATGACCACATCACGCATGAAACCGTACCTGCTGCAAATGCTTAATTGAAAAGTGATTTTACTGACAAGTCCAGATCGGGCTTATCGGGTCTCGACGGCACGAACAGCGCCAAACCCACGCCCGTTCTGTTGAGATGCAGATGTTTGGTTGTGTGAATAAATGAGTATACGCTTAAATGGGCTACTTTTGAAGTGCCTCAGGAAATCGCTCGCTCAAATAGGTATGCAGGTCATCCAGCGAATGCACCAGCTTATTCAGCGAACATTCGAGCATGATGTTGACGGAGACATAGTGGAACTGCAAGCGCCAATCGGTATACACGCCGATGAGGTGCTTGCCTTTAGCGTAGGCGTAACCGAGTTCCCATGCCGTACCGTCGTCGGTGGTAATGCCGTTGAGGTTGGCGACCACAATATCAGCGCGGTCGATGGCGGCGACATCTTCTTCAAAAATTCTGGCGATGTTATCGGGGCCTTTGATTTTGCCTTCGGTACCGTCACGGTGCGGCAAGAAGGTGGTGAAACCGGCAGCGGCTGCAACCGCTTCGATCTGCTCGTCAAACCAGCGTTCGCCTTCGTTGAATAGTGGGCCAGCGATGTAAGCGTGGGGCATGTGTATCCCTTAGTCACTCGAATAATGTAATCAGTACATTATGCCGCGCCGATGAGCGATTGGCGAATGCCGACACTCGGCTTTTTATGGCATAATAGTAGAAAAGTGTGAGGAAATTAGCAGTGGCTCAATTCATCACCGCGCGTATGACAGCAGACGAATATTTTGCTTTGCCGGAAAGCCTAAATCCAACCGAGCTATTGGACGGAGAGTTAATCGTGAGTCCTGCACCCGTTCCAAAGCATCAGCGTTCTAGTCGAAATATTGAGATGCTCATTGAGGAACTGAAGCCCAACGGGGAAGTCTTTCACGCGCCGATTGATCTTTATTTGGATAAGGCTAATATCCCACAGCCGGATATTGTATGGATTGCCGCGAACAGCCGCTGTGTGGTTGGTGAGAAATATTTGCAGGGGCCGCCGGAGCTGATCGTCGAAATTTTCTCGCCCAGCACCGAGACGAAAGACCGCAAGGGTAAGTTCAACCTCTACCAGCACTATGCCGTTCCCGAATATTGGATGGTTGACCCGGAGCTAGAATTTATTGAAGTCTACAGCTACGAGAACGGTGCCTACAAACGACTCGGCCTGTTTGAACCGGGCGAAACGTTTGTCTCACCCGTTCTCGGCGGTAAAACGGTTGATGTCAGCCGAGCCTTCGGCAGGTGACTAACCCCGCACGGGTTTGAGGGTGAACCAGAAGGTGCTGCCCTCACCCGTGTTGCTTTCTACGCCGATGGTGCCGCCCATCGCCTCGACCCACGCCTTCGCAATCGCCAAGCCTAAGCCGGTATTGCTGCCCGCGCGCGAGTCATCCCCTTGATAGAAGCGGTCGAACAGATGCGGCAAGTCCTCTTTAGCGATCCCCTTGCCTGTATCGCTCACCTGAATGCGTACCACGTTGGCGACCTGCTCACCGGAGATGCGGATGCGCCCGCCGGGGGTGTAGCGCAGGGCGTTGGCGAGGAGGTTGTGCATAACCTGTACCAGACGGTCGGGGTCGGCCTGAACGCTGGGCAGTGATGAAGGCGTGATTTCGATCTGCGTATCCTGTGCTTCCGCCGCCAGCGCGAACTGTTCAATCGAGCGATTGAGGGCAGTACGGAGTTCCACCGTTTGCAGGTTGAGGGGAAGCTGCCCGGCTTCCGCCAACGCCAGTTCACGCAGGTCGGCTACTAGGCGGCTGAGTAGGCGTGTTTCGTCGTACAGCGTGGCGACCTCGCGCATTTCCAGCGGGTAGACACCATCCAGCAGCGCCCGTAGGTTCCCCTGCATGACGGTCAGCGGTGTGCGAAGTTCGTGGGCAATATCCGCCATCAGGTTACGGCGCAGCATCTCGGCATGTTGGAGCGCATCCGCCATCGCGTTAAAGGCACGGGCGACATCGGCGATTTCGCTCGCGCCCTGCTCCGGTACGCGCCGATCCCATTTACGGGCGGCGAAATCTCGCGCGGCGCTGGAGAGCTTTGCCAGCGGTGCGGCGATATTGCGGCTCATATAAAATCCCATGAGTGTTCCCATACCACCCGCAGCCAACGCCGCGATAATCAGCGTCAAATTCAGGCGTTCACGGAAGCTGTCTTCTGGCGTGCGCGGTAGCATCCCCGGCTGCTGATGATCCCCCCCACTGCCCATACCGCCCGGACGATTACCAAAGGGCGGCTTTTGTCCGCTAGTATTCGGCACGTTGGGGGCAGTTTGAGCGCTTGTAGCTACGGGTATGACGGCAATCGCATCATCAGGCATAAGGGTACCGAGGGCTTCATCGCGTTCCTCGACATAGCGGTTGAATTGGTCACGGGCGCTGACACCCGCCAGCAGCGCGACAAGGATAACCGTCACTAAGGTGACGCTTAAGAAGGCCAGCGTCAGGCGGGTAGAGAGGCGGTTCATGCCGCACCTTCGCGGAAGCGATAGCCCACGCCGAATACCGTTTCGATGTAGCGCGGCTGGGCGGGATCATCGTCAATCTTTTTCCGCAGGTTTTTGATGTGGGTGTCGAGGGTGCGTTCCAAGCCCTCGTAGCTGTAGCCGAGCGCCTTCTCAACCAATTCCTCGCGAGTAAAGGCGTAGTTGGGGTTCGCCATGAGAGCGCTGAGGATGGCGAACTCGGTGCGCGTCAGTTCAACCATGCGGCTGTTGTGGGTGAGCGTGTGCTGGTCGAGGTCGAGGCGCAGGTCACCATTTTCCAGCACATGCGGCGGCTGCATCCCACCCCGCGCACGGCGCAGAATGGCCTTTGAACGGGCGACGACTTCCAGCGGGTTAAAGGGTTTGGTCAGGTAATCATCCGCGCCGAGTTCGAGGCCGGTGATTTTGTCCTCATCCTCGACCTTAGCGGTCAGCATCAGCACCGGAATATCGGAAAGGTGCGAATCGGCACGCAGCCAGCGCGTGATTTCCCAACCGCTGTGTCCCGGCAGCATCAAATCCAGTATCACGAGGTCAGGCCGTTCCTTCTTGATGACGTGTTTAGCCGTTTCGCCGTCATACGCCATCAGCACGGTCATCCCTGCCTGTTCGAGATACGAGCGCACCAACCGGACAATTTGCTGGTCGTCATCCACGACTAGAATACGCTGTGCCATAATCCCCCACTCTTACCGGTATGCTTGATAGTCTAGTCACTTTTGTGGTAAACGCAAAGAGGGCGAACTCGCGCTCGCCCTCCTCGTCAATCCTGTGCTTAGGCGTTGGCCTCAGCAGTTGCTTCCGGTGTCGCCTCTGGTGCTGCCGGTGTGCTGCCATCCGGCGGAACGGGCATCCCGTTACCGGGGCCGCCGTTGCCGGGGCGGTTGTGATCACCGCGACCACCCTGTCCGCCACCCATCGGGCCGTTGCCACCGGGGAAGCCACCCCCCATTGGGCCATCACCGCGCCCACCGAAGCTCCACGTCTGGCTGAGGCGTTCGGTCAGGTTGGCCTTGTACAGCTCAAGCTGTGCGTCGGCCTGTGCCTGCGTCAGCTTGCCATCGGTGACGGCAGCGGCGAGGCTTTCCTGATACACGGCGACCACCGCGTCAACCACGACGCTCAGTTGGACATCCTGCTCGGTGGCGATGTCGGCAATCGTCTTACCGGCTTCTAACTCGGTTTGCAGGGTTTCCACGTCGATGCCGAGAGCAGTCGCGACGACTTCCAACGACGCGCTGCCACGCCTGCCGAAACCATCACGCCCACCAACATTGGTCATCGTCTCGTTAAAGCGAACTTCCAAGTTGGCTCGTAGCAAGGCGATTTGTGCATCGGCCTGTGCCTGTGTCAGTGTACCTTCGCTGACGGCAGTGGCTAACGCTTCCTGCTGGGTGGCGACCACCGCGTCAATCACAGCGCTGAGTTCGACATCCTGCTCGGTGGCGATGTCCGCAATCGTCTTACCGGCTTGCAAGTCGGTTTGCAGGGTTTCCGCGTCGATGCCCAATGCTTCGGCGACGACCGTCAGCTCGACACCACGACCCCAACCCCGACCACGATCTCCGCCACCGTTGCCATTACCACCCGGCGGCTGCGCCCCGACGACTGCTGCTGTTATCGCCAGCATCGCAATGACCAGCGCTAGTACTCCCATCTTCATCCGTTTCATTTCCGAAACCTCCATCTGTTGTCTGAGCGCCCAATGCACTCTGCTTACGACAATCAGGTTATCAAAGGGCTGTGAAGAAATGGTGGAGATTTGCGTAACGATTGCTAAGTCTGATTTCTGAGGGGACTTCCATACAGGCAGTACAACAAAACAGGGCAGCCGATGTCGATTGCCCTGTGAAAGTGGGGTTATGTGCTGGCTGCCCGTGAGACTCGCCGCTTAACCCGTTGGATAAGACCACCACCAAGGGTTTGGACGACGATAACAACAGCGGCGATGGCGAATAGGTACCAGACGTTATAAAGGACGCTGCCAATTTGCGAGAGGCTGAAGCCGCCCTGCTCGCCGCCGCGCTCGCCCATCTCGCCCTGAGGTGGGCGCTCGCTGGTTTCACCGCCCGTCATCTGCGGTCGCTCACCGCGTTCGCCGCCTTGCCCTCCACCGATGAAGGCTGCCAGCGGGTTTTCGAAGCTGCCATTCGCGGCGAGCGCAAAGCCACTGAGGCCAACAATCAGGACGAACAGGATAATCCACAACGCCTTACGACGATTATTCTTGCGGTTCATATTAGACCTCCTTCACGGCGATGAATGCTGGCTGCGCGGCTTTCGCCTGCCCACTCTTGATGCGAAAGATGTACTTCTTGGTGTTCGAAAGTATCCACTTCCAATGAATGGCGACGTGCAGTCCGACGAGCATCAGACTAAAGTTGCTGCCGAGAACGTGCAGACTCTTGAAGGTCTGTTCCGATCTGCGGCTGATACCGAGGTTTAGTCCCAGCGTTTCCGAAATAAGGATACCGGTGACGATAATCACACCCATATCAACCAGAAGCAGGATGTTCAGGATATAGCTCAGGCGCGACGTATGGAACAGATTACGGAAAAAGGATTTTGTAATGCCCCACGACCACTTCCAATGCAATACGAAATGAACGATCAGGGCGATACCCATGCCCAAGCCGATCAACTCGTGATTGCGTAGACCTGTGAAATGCCGTTCGAGTTCAACGACGAAGGCGAGTGCTAACCCAATGTCGAGGAATAGGTTAAGTTTGGTGGTGTTGAGCTTGAACACCTTTGATTTTTGCTTGGGAACTGCTGCTTGTACGGCTGTCATTTGAACACCTCCATGTGGTGCGGCGCTACTCTCTTAGGTGATCCAGTGTGTTTTGGTATACCGGATGACATATGGATGAGGTTATCAAAGAGGTGTGGAGAACCTGTGAAGATTTGCACAAGGATTTCTAAGAGGGGATCTGGGAGTATCACAAAAACAAAACAGGGCAGCCGCTGCCGGTTGCCCTGCTTTGTCATCCGTTGGGAACTCGTCCTTTGAGGTGGGGGTTAGCATCAATGCAAGTGTGTTGTCTCAAAGGACATCCTTAGAATATATGTTAGATATGGAGAAGTAATGGAGAGTTCGTGAAAGAATTCTACACAATTCTCATCATAATCGTCAGCCGATCATGCGATTGACCAAGCCGGACTTTTGCATGTCGAATGCTCTGTCGTGCAAGCCGAGGATGTCCTGCACGGCGAGGTCACGGTTCTGGGCGTGCTGGAACACAGTATCCCGCCCGACGCTGAACATATAGTGCGAACCGGCGACCACGCGGATATGTCCGGCGGGCATTTCCATTTCACTGAGCATGTCCATCATCGGCAGCAGGCCAACCAGCGCGTCCTTATGACCGAGCATGACGCGGAACAAATCCCAGCGGTGGGCAATCTCCCAATTTTGGAGCAAGCCCATCGCGCGGAAGGTGGCGGAGGTCGTGCCGCGCGGCGTTTCGTCGTACTGGCGCGTGTGGGTATCTTTGACGTAACTGCTGCTGCCCTCGCAGACGGCATTCACCATGTTGGGCTTGATGATGTCCTCAATCGGCTCGAAGATGCGGAGGCGGTTGACGATGCCGATGCCTAAGCCCATCGCGTTAAAGAAGGCGCGGTGGGTCGTGTCGTTGAGCAGCAGCGCCGGAGCGAGGGCATAGCGGGTTTCTTCGCCGAGGTCGTAGTTCATCGGGTTAAGGTAAAAGAGCGCCGCGCCCCCCATGCTGTGACCGACGTAGTTCATCACCTTGCGGCGGGTTTCCCCCGGCTGGCGGCGAATACGCAGCACCTTCACCAGCCGTTCAGCGGCAGCCATCGCGGAAGGCGGGCAGCAGCGGTCGAGCGCGGGGGTATCCACCTCGAAGCGCGACTCGCCGAAACCGTTGTGGTCGAGCGAGAGGCAGATGAGGTTCGGGTTGGCACGGACGATCATGGCGGGCATGTCTTCCCAGACCGTGTTGTTGCCCGTCCAGCCGTGCATGAAGATCACCCAACCATCGCAGTCGGCGAAGCGCGTGGGCAAGTAGGGGTCGGGCAAGCCGTCGTCATCCGCCCACGTCACCCGCCACACCATATCAAGCAGCAGCGAGTCGTGCAGCACTGCCCGCGCCATGTTCGGGTCGAGCGCACCGCGCCGGATCAGGTCGCTCATGCGGTAGAGCGCGTGGTCAGTTCCCGGCAAGTTGGCGTGCGAACGGTTATAGAAATACTGCCCCCAAGCGAGCGGATTATGAGCCAGCATGACATTCCCCTGACACTGAAAATGTGATTGGTCGTAAAAATATTATAGGGCGAAAATCGGAAGCGCGTCTCAATGGTGTTTAATTACAAGCGGTTGGGTTATCATCGGCAAACGCTCAATCATCCAAACAGCATACAGGCATTCCCATGCAATTTTCGGTCGTCATTTGCACCTACAACCGGCTCGACCATCTCCCCGCCGCCATCGTGAGTGTGTTCGCGCAAACGCTTGACCCTGCCGACTATGAATTGATCGTGGTGGATAACGCCTCGACAGATGGCACACGCGCGGCAGTCGAGGCGATGCTGCCCGACCACGCAAATCTGCGCTACATATACGAAACGAGATTAGGATTAGCGACCGCACGAAACACGGGCTGGCAAGCGGCGAAGGCGGACTTCGTGGCCTTCCTTGATGATGACGCGAAGGCCGAGAACAACTGGCTGGAAACAGCGGCTGGCATGTTGAAGGACGCGCCGCCGAATGTGCTGTGCGTCGGTGGGCCGATTTACCCGTTTTACACCAGCCCACGCCCAGATTGGTGGCTGGAGAAGTATGAAATTCGCACACGCGGCGACGCGGTACGGCACTTGAAAAAGGGCGAGTTTTTCAGCGGCTCAAATATGATCTGGCGCAAAAGTGTGCTGGCGACCTACGGCGGCTTTGAAGTGAGCGCTGGGATGAAGGGTAATACGCTGGGCATGGGCGAGGAAACCGCGCTGTTCCGGCGCATCTGGGAAGCAGAAGCAGAACCCATTTTCCTGTACTCGCCCGTGTTGAAAGTTTACCATTGGGTTCCACCAGAGAAGATGACCATGCACTATATCCTCAAACGGGCAACGGCGGTCGGGCAGTTCGAGGCGGAGTTTGCGCTGGCGGAAAACCCCGGTATCGGCGGCTGGCTGCGGACACTCGGAACAACACTCAAAACGCTGTCGTGGATGCTGCCGAGCGTGGCGCTTAAGCGGCTGCGGTATAAGATCACCGAGAATTGGTACTTCGACCACTGCTTTGTGCCGATCCAGAATGTGGCGAAGCTGCTGCGCTTATTCGGGCTGCGGATGACCGTCCACCAACGGAAGGGATAAACGCGCCTATGAAAATCGTACTTGGCGTGTGTGGTTTTGGTTATGGTCACAGCATCCGGCAGCGGCCAATCCTCGAAGGGTTAATCGCGCGCGGGCATTCGGTCATCCTCGTGACCAACGACAGCAGCTATCAATTCTTCTCGACGTATTACCCTCAGGTGACGAATGCGCGGGTTTACGTGCCGGTGATGCACACCACGCCGCGCGGCCTCGACTTCGCGGCGACGGCAGCCGACCCGCGTAACGAGCAGCCGGGGGCGAACGCGGCCTTCTGGAACACCTGTGGACTGATCGAGCGTGAGTTTGGCGTGCCGGATTTGGTCATCTCCGATTACGACATGGTGACGGCGCAGATCGCGTATCTATTCGGTGTGCCGCTGGTGACGCTCGACCAGCAGAGCAAATTCCTCGGCTATGATTTCCCTGATGTGAACGGCTACAACCCCAACGAACACCGGATGCGCCTCGGTTACTTCTTCCCGAAGGCACAGGCACGGATTGCGACATCGTTCTTCAAGGTGAACTACGACACGCGCACCCATTATCCGGTGACCATCATCCCGCCCATCATTGGCAAGGATGTGCAAGGGCAAACGGCAGCGCCCGTCGATAAGCAGGTGACGGTCTACATCTCGAACGCCAGCCATATTCAGCAGTCGGTTGCGGAAGTATTCGGCGTGTTCAGCCAGTTCCCCGATACCGCCTTTAACTGCTTCATCAATGCGCCGGATGCCGCAGCACCCGCCAACGTGAAGGTCATGCCCAACGGGCGGGCGGCGTTCATCAACTGCTTGCGCCAATCTGCGGCGGTGATCGCGACTGCCGGACACAACCTGATTACCGAGTCGTTGTATCTGCATGTGCCTGCCTTCCTGCTGCCCTTCGATCATTACGAGCAGCAGTTGAACGCGCAGGTGATCTCGCAGGAGGGCGTGGGGACAGCCGCTGATGTGATCACACTCGATAACCTGAGCGCGTTTTTAAGTAACCTCGACAGCTATCGGCAGCGACGGCACGAGTCCGAAATCCTTTACAACCGCTTTGATGGCGACGAGGTGTTCCTCGCGCTGGTGGAAACGGCGGCCTTCAGCTATGCCAGCCCTTAACACAGGTTTAAACGGGCGATAACAGCCATCAACCAGAATTGAACCGCAGAGACTACATAGGAATATGAGAGAAAATGATCGAGACTGTTTTTTCGAAACCCGGTAAGTTCTGGCGCGGAAATTTGCACACGCATTCGACCTGCTCGGATGGGAAGTGGACACCGGAAGCCGTCTGCCGCCTCTATAAAGATGCTGGATACGACTTCGTGGCGATTACCGACCATTTCAAGGCACGCTACGGCTGGCCGATTACCGATACGCTGCCCTTCCGCAGTGAGGGGTTTACCACGCTGGTCGGGGCGGAACTGCATACCGATGGGATGGACTTCGGCAACGGTTGGCATATCGTGGCGCTGGGGCTGCCGTTCGATTTCGCCCAAACGCCCCTCGAAGAAACGGGGCCAGAACTCGCACGGCGGGCGCTGGATGCGGGGGCGTTCGTGATCGCGGCGCATCCACACTGGTACGCGATGACCGAGAATGATTTCCTGTCACTGGGGGATATTCACGCGGTTGAGATTTTTAACGCGGGAGTCGGGCACGACAGCGATACCGCCGAGAGTACGTACATGCTCGATCTGATGCTGGCGCGGGGCAAGCGGCTTTCGGCCTGCGCGACCGATGACGCGCACTTCAACCTGAACGCGCGTGACCGCATCAAAGGCTGGGTGCGGGTGAAAAGTACCGACCTTTCACCGGAAGCGTTACTGACTGCTTTGAAGGCAGGAGACTATTACTCCAGCACGGGGCCGAGTTTGTACGATGTGCAGGTCATACCGGGGGAGAAGTTGTACGTGCGGTGTTCACCCGCCAGCCAGATTTACGCGCTGGGGCGACCGATTGAGTTCACCAGCGTGAGCGAACACAGCATCACCGAGGTGGAGTTCAGCCTGAAGGACTGGCGGAGCGATTACGTGCGGGTGCTGGTGCGGGATGAGTACCAACATAAGGCTTGGTCAAATCCGATATGGTTTAGGTAGGAATGCAAATCATTTACCACAAAGGCACAAAGAAAATTTTAACCGCAGAGACGCAGAGAAAATGCAGAGAATACGATAAACCGCCAAGAACGCCAAGATTTAAAGCATAAAGACAAAGGTTTAGCCGACCCAGCCTTTCCATTCGTCGGAGTAGGGTTTTTCGAGTGCTTTGAGGTATATGCTGGCTTTGGCGTAGAAGATCAGGATAGCCTCGCGATAGATCTGGAACTGGACGTGCAGCGATGGAGTGAACCCATGCCCACGATCAATCTGCTGGGTGTGAATCTCGGATTCGGATAAGCCGCTCAACGCCTCGACCAACTGCACGTCCAGCTTTTTGAACCATGTTTTTAGACTTGCCACGCTGTCCGGTGTTTCCGGTTTTGAATCACGGTATACCCAATCGTGCTTGAGCGTTTTAAAGGATTGGGTATACGCCTGCTGCACGTAACCCATTTCCGCGCAGAGTTCGCCTAACGTCGGGTTATTGCCGGGTAATTTGTACGCCAATTCCGCGTCCGAGAGCATGTCCAACAGTTGGTCGCGCAGTTCTTCTTCGATGAGGCTGTTCATGGGTGTCCTTCCAAGTAAACATCGCGAGAGGCGTATTAGGGAACACAGCCATGCGCCCCGGTAGCACCACACTAAACGGTGGAGACGAATTTTCAAGCGGAAGAGCATTGTTTTAAGCCGTCTTTCGGTCTTTTCTCCCCTCGCCCTGAGGGAGAGGGGCTGGGGGTGAGGGCTTAAAATAATCATCCACCACTTAAGGTAGTCCTACCACAGAGCAATACAAGAGCTATTATAGCACAAAAATTCTTATTTGAGGATTAGAGTTTACAAACCTTTTGAGGGGGATTTATAGTTCATCTTCATTATCTTGGCTTGTGATAGATCTCCAATATCGTAAATTTCGCGCTCGTCTATGCCTTGAACTTGGCTGTAAACGACACCTAAAACATAGTGTTTATGATAACGGTTATAAGGAAAGGTACTGATTGTTGCGCGGTCTCGATCTCTAAAGTAGCCCCCAAACGTTCCTAACGTCATGCCGTTGACTTTCATACGTCCCTGCTTATCCGTTCCTGTTCGATAAGTGGTTTTGATGTCTAAGGCATAACAAGTCGTGTCGATCTCTGAAACAAGGCTGATATCAGGATATTGATTTTGAGCGCGTGCCAGAAATAGCTGAAAGTGATGTTCCTTTGCGAATTTTGCCAGAACTGGAAACATAAGCAGTTCAAGTACTTTTGACAGCACTTTTGTATCGAGCGAAATGGTATAGATACGTTGATAGACATCAATGAAACCTTTTACCGTCCAATCCCCGCTTTCGGTCGCAACACGCTCTTTGAGTTCATCAAAATAAGCTAAAAGTGATTCACGAAATGGATCAGCGGGAAAATTCAAAATCAACTCCTATTGAGCAATGAGTAGTAATTCGTTCGTTGAACGTTTCGCTAGAGCGTACTTATAGAGATGATTGACTACTTGAACCTGCGATTTGTAGCGCTTGAGTAAATTAACCAATGCAGCCTTGCTCGGTATTCCATCATCTCGATAAGAAACAACTAAAATACTTTTGCGGTGGCGTTCAATCAGCGCTTCAAACGCTTCATAAATCGTTTTTTCATTGTTCCATATGGATGCTTGAGGGAATAACCGACGGTGGCGGCTGCGATAATCAATCATTGAATCCCATGAATCATAATGCACCAATCCCTCAAGAAAATGGTAAAAGTCTCGATAATCCACCCCTATTCCCTTTGCATTCAAGTAAGGGGGATCGAGATACACGAGATCAGCTCCTGTCGGTGTTTCCATTGCATCAAGGTTGAGGGCTATATTTTTCCGTCCATTGTCAAAAATAGCCGCATTTGCTTCAGCAGCGAAATTCCTGAAATGCACGTCAAATGGGGTATCCCATGTGGCTTTATTACCGAATGAGCGCTCAACTTCGGCGGAACGCATGTATAAGTTCGCGCGGTGAAAAAGATTATACGGACGTTTAATAATGCAGGCTTGGAAAAGTGCGAAACGCGCTAAGGCTTGCTTGCGCGTATCGGCAAGATCGTGATTAATGTTATAAACAACGGTATCAAGCCATCTATTCTCCTCATCCGTAAAATAGATATTGGCAAATGTCGATTGAATAAATTGAGGATAATCGACATCGTTATGCCTCTGGAGAATCGTTTCAACTTCTATATCTGAAAGCTGTACCGAGGCATTTTCCACGAGCGCACAGCCGATATTCCAGTTAAACACGAGGTTGTCATTATAGATAACCGTCTTACCTGCTTGTTTGGCACGGTAACTAATCGCTCCCGTTCCTCCAAAAATATCTAAGACAGTATCGAATCTCAGATCTCGAATATTTTCCCAAATTTGATCCACAATTTTGCGTTTGCTGCCTTGAAACCGTGTGGACGGAAACACGTGCGTTGTCGGCATGTCGATCAAAGGCAGTTGTAGAGGTTGGTTCATAAACCGGGATCACTCACTCTTTTGAAAGCAAACACCTTAAATTGTACTGTAATTTAGCTTCGTTTGTTTCTTCCCACATGATTAGCACCCTACGATAATTTTGTGAGGCAGTGGTCTTTTCCTGTTCAACCTTACCAAGCCGATAGGGTTCGGTTAGAATCGCTGCGAATAAGGTTTGAGGAAGGATTTATAAAGATGTTTAAAGGTCAAAATGTGTTACTGCGGGCGGTGAAACGCGAGGATATGAACCGCCAGTGGGAATTTGAAAACGATGCCCATCTGCACTTCCTCGATGGCGGCAAGCCGCGCCCTTCCACGCTGGATGGCTTGCTAGCCTTTTATGACAACACGCTTTCGAAGGGTGAAGGCGAGGAGATGAATTTCTCGATTGAAGTGGATGCGAAGTATATCGGTCACTGCGGCCTGCATAACATCGACCAGACGGCGCGGAGCTGCGAGCTGGGCATCGAGATCGGCGACTCTGATTACTGGGGCAAAGGTTACGGGCGGGAAGCCGTGAAGCTGCTGCTGGATTACGCCTTCAAGCACATGCACATGAACCGCGTGTGGCTGAATACGCACAGCGAAAATGAACGCGCCATCCGCTGTTACCGCGCGTGTGGTTTTGTGGAAGAAGGCCGTTTACGCCAGCACCTTTGGCTCAACGGGCGGTATGTGGATCGGGTGATTATGGGTGTTTTGAAGGATGAGGCGGGGGCGTGAGCCGTGGGCGAGGCGATGCGTAGGGACGCGAGACAGCGCGTCCGGTATTGCCCAACCCACCAAAATTTTGCACGGTTGGGGACGCGGACAGCCTGTCTCCTGTCCCTACATCCAAAATCGACCTTTTAAACCCACTTTGCGAGATGGAAATTAACATTTGGATTCGGTTTGTGCTTTCAAACCGCGCCTTCATAAATCGGGTTCAGAAAGGCTCACGCTGCCTGTTCCTGCCTGTTTTACAGGCAAAAAAATAGGGCTTTACCAGCGGCAAACCCCTACATTAACGGACTCTGTATTCCTCTATCTTTTCTTGGCGCACTTGGCGATTTGTATTCTGCTTTTGTCTTTTAACTTGCCACTTAAAACTTAGTGGTTTATCGAAATTCTTGAGCTAAAAATCTTGGCGTTCTTGGCGACTTGGCGGTTAATCTTTTTCTTGTGACTTTCGAGACTCTACTTTGTAACTCCCCTATCCCTGCGTAAACCACGACAGGTACAGGTAGCTGATGTTCGACCCGCCCGTTTCGGTGGTTAGGTCGCCCAGCTTCACCGGCACGGTCGGATGGTTGTTGTCCGTCACCCACACGCTGCCATCGGCATCCACCGCCTGCACCAGCATCAAATGCCCGTAAACCGGATCAGCATATGGATGCGACTTTTCCATCACCAAAATCGACCCGACCAATGGTGTACTGCCGCCGGTTACGCCGTACTGTGTCAGCTTCGCCGCCTGTTCGTTCCACAGGTAGGCATCCCGCGCCAAGCCGTCCGGTACTGGCACACGGCTGACGATATAATTCACGCAGTCCTGCGTATTGGCCTTCACCCACTGGTTCGTCTGCCCATATTCGAGTTCTTGCAGCAGCGTCACATCCGCCCCGGCCCCCGGCCTGACACGGTTCAGCCGTTCGGTCAGGCTGTTGATGGTCGCCTGCTGCTGGCTGATGGTCTGCTGCGTACTGGCAATCTGCCCGTCGTAACCGGCGATTTCGGTCTCTAACGCCTGTACTCGTGGTGTATGGCGCAAATCGGTGTTCGGATCGTAACTGAGGAGGTTATTTTTCAGCGCCGTTAGGTCTTCCAGCCGTGTTTCCCGTGTTTGCATCAGCACCGAAAGCAGCAGTTGGTTGCTGCTCAGTCCCTGCTGTTCCCGCTGCAAGACCGTGTACAACGGTTGGTTGATGGCTGCCACGTAGCTGCCCAGCGGCAATGGCTCGGCTATAACCGGTGGTTCGCTGGTGTCGACCACTAACGCGGTTGGCTTTTTGGTGGTACTGAAGCCATGTCCCCACAGTGCCAACGGCACCGACTCAGGAATATACGGCAGCACCAACGGCGCAATCGGTCGGCCCGGCTGGTTCATCGCCTGCTGAATATCGTCCGCCGCCTGCTGAAGGTTGCTCGCAAACCGCGCTAAGGTTAACGGCCACTCGCTCATGGTTCCGGCTTCAGCCGCGTACATGGCGCTAAACGCCCCTACCCCACCGGCTGGCATCCCCAGCGCATACAGGCCGGCAACCTCGCTCTGCACGGCCTCTAACGACGCGGCAATCTCACGGTTGGCCCGTTCGATCTCGGCGGCTGCTGTTCGCAAACTATCCAAGCGCACTTCAAGCGTTGTCATCGGGACTCGTTAGTCGTGTTTGCTGGCATCGGCTTGTTCGATCCGTCCGGCTTGCCACCATACGTATAAGCCTGTGCCAATGCCGAACAAGGCTGGTAATAAGGTTAGCAGGTTGTTGAAGTTGCTGTAGAAGTAGGCCGACAGCAGGATGTTGATGATGATGTAGATGGGTACCCACAGCCGCAATACTCTCGGATTTTCCAACACCGGTCGCGTCGATTTCATCATCTTGTCCCCTTTAACACCGTCCGATAGCTTCATTATAAATGGACAAGGTGTTTTTGAGCGCATCGGACACGCTGTCTCGCCCCCTACTTCTGATGCTTCTCCCGTGTACTGCGAAGATACGTCAAGCCAATCAGAGGAACAGCCAGTTCAGCGATGATGGCAACGACAATCATGAGTTCAACGTGGCTCAGATTCATGATCGAACCTTTCTCAACTCAATAACGAGCAATCGCTGCGTCTGCCCTCATCTTACGCCGATTCGGTTGTCGCCCGTTAGTGCTAAATGTACTATTCAGCCCCTCACAAGCGGCATCACGAAAGGGCTAAAACAATGGCAGTTTGCGGGCTTTGGCGGCGGCTTGATTGCGCGTGGCGACGTTGAGCTTGAACAGGATGTTGGAGACGTGCGTCTTGACGGTCGAAACGCCGATGGTAAACGTCTCGGCAATCGCCTGATTAGACGCGCCGGTCACAATCATTTTGAGAACCTCGACCTCGCGCGGGGTCAGCGTTTCGCCGGTTTCCTCGATCTTCAGCGAAGCCGTTTCCGTCCGCAGCAGGGCAAGGACGCGGGAGACAAACGCCTTCCGCAGATTTCGTTGGAGGGCGAGTTCCATCACCGGCAGCGCGAACGCCCCTTCCTGCGCGATTCGACCGGGTATATTCGCGCGTTCGCACTCGTCAATCAGCGGCGTAATCGTTTCGAGTGCGTCGTCCTCCATCCCCTTTTGCAGGTAAAGATAGGCGAGCATTACCCGTAGATCGGTCACAAACAGGCTGTAATAATTGCGGCTGCGCTGCGCCTCGATGGCGGGCAGCAGGATCTTCTCGACCCCTTCGATGCTGCCATCGTGCATTTCAACCAGCGCTTGAAGGCCAGCGTGATACATGGGCGCGACGATATTCGTCTCCGAATCGTAGAAGTCCGGCATCTCGCGGGTGATGGTTCGCGCTTCGCCGATATCCCCCTTCAGCCAGTCAAGCCGCGCCCGCAGCATCGCCAGATGGGTCTCACTCATTTTTTCGCGCCCTGCCTGTGTCATCCGGTTGAGCGTGGCCTCATCATGCAGCAGCATTGCCATAACCGCTTCTTGCCACACCACCACACTTTGCTGGAGGTTCGGCACACCGCCCAGATACGCCCACTGCTGCTGTGCCTCCGCCATCCACTTTTGGGTAGCGGGTAAGTCGCCCTGCCACAGGGCGATTTGTGCCAGAATGTTGAGCAGCGCCGGTTTGAGCAGGTGGATTTTGTTTTCCAACGTACTCATGAGCCGCCAGATCGCCGCTTGCAGAGGCTCGACTTCGTTAAACACAAGCAAAATCGGCGCAATGAGATGGAAGCCCAACATGCCCGCCAGTTCTGGCGACTTCTCGACCAAGTTCATCGACGCGAGGAAATAAGCGGCGGCTTGAGCGCGGTTGCCGTTGTAGAGATGCACCCACGCCGGTGCCAGTTGGATATACAAACGGTGGGAGGTGGACAGGTTGAAGGGTTCTAACGACCGCACCAGCGCCTCGAACCCTGTGATATGTTCACTTTCCGGGCTGGCGGCGTAGTGCATCACCAGTGCTTTGGGGATGCCCTCGCGGTCATCAACCTCCCGAAAGCGTGTTTCTGCCAGCTTAAAATAACGGCGGGCTTCCACCAGCGCCCCATTCTCGTACGCCAACATCCCCTGTAAATACACAATCCAGCCGTGGTGGTCGCGCACGCTTTCCGGCAGGGTTTCGAACCAGCGCTTCACCGTCAAACGGTTGCCGGATTCCGCCATTTTGACACCGACCTCGACGATCAACCGCGCGGCTTCTTCCCACGCCGAGGCTGCCAGATAATGCTCGATCTTCCGCAGGGGTATCGGGTCGACCGCGGCGGCGCGTAAGTGCAGTTCAGGGATCAAATCGGCATATTCCACCCGCAGTTGGTGGCGCAGGAAATCGGCGAACAGGTCATGGTAGCGGTAGGTATGCGTATTGGTATCCACCAGCCGCAAAAATAGGTTGTGCCGGTAGATCATATCGAGAATACGGTGCGAATCCGCTCGTTGGGTGACGGCGTTGCACAGCTTGGGCGACAGTTCATCGAGGATTGACGTGAGCAGCAGGAATTTCTGCGTATCCGCGTCCTGCTGCTTCAGGATTTCATCCGCCAGCAGTTCGAAGATATAGCGGTTGTCGCCAATAATGCCGGTGATGCGCTGGCTGCGGAGGCTGTTGCTGACCTTCATCAGTGAGAGGCCGATCAAGCGCAGCCCCGCCACCCAGCCGTCGGTGCGCTGGACGAGCCGCGCCAAATCGGCATCCGCGAGACCGAGTTCGAGGTGTTCGTTCATCAACACCCGCGTTTCATCCACGCCGAACCGCAGCGCGTCGAGGCGGCATTCGTAAAGCTGCCCGCGCGACCGCAGCCGAGCCAACGACAGCGGCGGGTCATGGCGGGTCGAGATCAACACATGGCTGTAGGGTGACAGATGCTCGATGAAGAAGTCGATGGCTTGCAGGATGGCCGCTTCGTGGATGACGTGCAGATCGTCCAGCACCAGCAGGAACGCGGGCGCGTCCAGCGTGTCGTTAATCAGCACCGCCATCTGCTGCTTGAGGTCGGGTGCGGACCCGCCCTCGAAACCGGCTTCAATTTGGGTGATGTTCGCCAGCCCCAACGCCTGAAACGCCGCTGTCAGCGCCGACATAAACAAAATCGCGTCATTATCCGACTCATCCAACGACAGCCAAATGACCGGCATCGTCAGCTCGCGCTCAACGAGGTTGGAGATAATGGTCGTTTTGCCGGAACCCGCCGGTGCGGAAATCAACGTCAGTTTGCTGCTGCCCACCGCCTTCGCCAGATCGGCAAGCAGCGGCTCGCGCACGACGACATCGCCGGTGCGTGGGGGATTTAGTTTGGTGCGGGGAAACCAAGTCAGCATAATGGGTTCTGCCGTTCATATCGGCGGATGAGCATAGGCGAAATTATAATGGGCAATATATTCGACACCACAATTCTCATTTGTATCACAAAACGGTAATCCCGTTCGCCGCCCCATGAGGCCGTTCATCCAAAACTATTTATATGCCCTCAACCTAAAATCTTATATACTCTGTGTGACTGGAAGACATCCATACATCAGCTAAAGGTCATGCGTCCACAGCACTTCTTTCGCCAAATGCCGCCCAAGAGCAGTATTGCTCGTTACACTACCGCGCTGGTCAGCGTCCTCGCCGTACTCAGCCTGCGACTGCTCCTGCACCCCATCCTCGAAACCCGCAGCCAGTACACCGCTTTCCTGCTGGCGGTGTTATTCAGCGCATGGTATGTCGGCAGCAAACCGGCATTAGTCGCGCTGGCCTCAGGCGCATTTCTCGCCAATATCTTTTTCGTCAAACCCTATTACAGCATTAAATTAGAGCCGCCCAGCGATGCCTTAGCCGCCTCGTTTTATTTGGTTGTCGGCATTTGCGTCGTCTATATCGTCCATGTGCTGAAACGACACCAAGCGAACCTCGCCGCCGAAATTCAGAGGCAGGACGAAACCGCCCAAGCCCTACGGAAAAGTGAAGAACGCTTCCGCTTGGCGACCGAAGCGCTGCAAGGTGCCATCTACGATTGGGATGCGGCCACCAACTCCGCCTACCGTTCCCCCGGCATTTATGATCTCGTCGGCTACCGGCAGGAAGAAGTCGAGTTTACCCGCCAGTGGTGGCAAAACCGGATGCACCCCGACGACCACGAACGGGTCGGCCAATCGCTGCAAGACCGTGTGGCGGAATATGCCTCGACCCACTCGGTCGAATACCGCGTCCGCCACAAAGACGGTCACTACATCTGGGTATGGGACAAGAGCCGTATTCTATATAACGACAAGGGCGAAATTGTCCGCTTAGTCGGCTGCACCCTCAGCATTGATGAACGCAAACGCGCCGAAGAAGCCTTGTTCTCGCTTTACACCCTCACCGCCGACCTCGCCCAAGCCGGCAGCACGGAAGCCGTAGCGCAGGTGATGGTCGATTACATCCTCAAGCAGATCAACGCCAAAGCCGGCACGGTTTATATGTACGACGAAGCCAGCAGCAGCTTCGACCTGCTCTACGCCAACCTGACATGGGCAGCTTCCGGCAAGCTGGCGGATTGGTACCAGTTTCCGGCTGACCCCGCCTACCCGTTGACCGATGTCGTGAAGAACAACAAGGCCGTGTGGTGTCCGACCATTAGCGACTACGAAGCGGCTTATCCCGTCGTCAAAAACTTTAAGCACCTCAATCAAGGCGCGACGGTGATGCTGCCGCTGGCGGTCGCCTCCGGTGTGGTCGGTGGTATAAGCCTGTTATTCGCCGAGCCGCGTTCGTTTACCAACGAGGAAAAGGCCGCGCTGGTTTCGGTCGTTACGCTCTGTACACAGGCCATCGAACGCGCACGGCTGGCGGAAAAGACGCAGGCACTCGCCGTCATGGAGGAACGCCACCGCCTCGCCCGTGACCTGCACGATAACGTCAACCAACTGCTGTTTTCGTCCAGCGTCATCAGCGAAATCCTGCCGCGTATGGTCGTCACCAAGCCGGAAAAAGCCGTGCAGCAGGCCAACGATTTACACACGATGGTACGCGGGGCAATGGCCGAAATGCGGACGCTGCTCTGGGAACTGCGACCGGAAAACATCATTCAGACCAAGCTCTCCAACCTGCTCACCCAGTTGGTTTATGCCGCCAAGTCGCGCCGTGAAGCCGGGGTGTCGCTGCATCTGCACACCACCGGCGAAGCCCTGCTGCCGCCAGATGTGCAGGTCGCCTTTTACCGCATCGCGCAGGAGTGTTTGCACAACGCCCTCAAGCACAGCAAGGCCAGCCGCATCGCCGTGCGCTTCCGCCAAACACCCCGCTGCACCGCCATCACCATCACCGACAACGGGCGCGGCTTCGACACGCTCCTCACCAACGCGGGCTTCGGCCTCAACACCATGCAAGAACGCGCCGCCAGCATCGGCGCGGTGTTCAGTGTCAAAAGCCAACCGGAGAAAGGCACACGGATGCGCCTGCTGTGGGTGACGCAGAACGGGAACACCTGAGGAAAGCACCACATTAAAAGGTTGAGGCCGATTTTAGAGCAAAGACGATTGTTTCAAGCCAACTTTTGGCTTTTCTCCCCTCGCCATGAGGGAGAGGGGCTGGGGGTGAGGGTTTGCCCCCACAAATAAAAACGGATGACCGTCGTCGTCAGTCATCCGCTGCGCTAAGTGCATGGTCATAGGCAAGCCAGCCGCTTAGTCCTCCTTCTTTTTATTTTTTTGCTTGTTGACGGTCGCGTAGGCAATCCGTTCGGCTTCTTCGTCGGATTTGCCGCGATCTTTCTCACTCTCTTTAATATGATCGGCCTGTCGATCTTCCTTCTTAGTGTAGCGACTCTTCTTGCCGGGCATGATAACCTCCGCAGCTAGCTTCCGTTATGTCAACCGTAATCTGCTTTGGGATGTCACTCATGGGGCAGATGGATGTAACCACTCATCCAACTGACCCATTTATACCGTCATTCGCGGCAGGTTTGCGCGGTTTCACGGTGGGCATGGTTCCTGTGTCGGCTTTCGTCCGGTCAAGCCACGCCTCGAAGTAATCCTGTTCTTCGGGTCGCAGCGTTCGGTCTTCAACCACTTCAATCCCGTTCTGCTGATCAAAGACGCGGTAATGGGCATATTCCCACCCCCGCCCCTCGCGCGGGGCATACACCACTTGGAACTCGGCTTTCCCCGGCAGCGTGCCGATGTGGTTGGCCTGCACGCCGAAGTAAAACACCGGCGCATCCTCGACATACTGCACGTCACTCGGCGTACGGTCAATGATGGTTTCCATCACAATCGCTCCTCTATGAAGCCCTTTAACAAAACGGGCGACCTTTCGATCACCCGTTTTACTGTTCGTGCTTCATTTATAGACGGGTAGCGCCACACTAAACGGTGGATACTCATTTTATGGCAACCCCCTATGTATGGTGAGCCATAAAAGTCTTTAAAGCCCCTCCCTGTTACTACGGGGAGGGGTGGGGTCGAATGAACGCTCCGCCATTTAGTGCAGTCCTACCTATATACGGCGTATCGTCCGTCGGCGGCGTTCGGTCTCAAATGCCTTATACAACATTTCCTCGTGACCAGCATCCGCGCCGCTGCGCTTCTTGTTGTTCCAAGCCTCAAGCGCCTTCTTACGCTGGTCGGCAAATTCTTCGTCGGTGAGTGCGCTCAAACCTTCTCGTGAAAGTTTCAGTGGATCATTTAACATGGTCAACACCTTTTAGGTAATGGATGTGCATTTCACACACCAATACTATATGCCGCCCTGTCAACAATCGGATGACCCATCGGGCGCATTTCTGTTTGACCATCAGACCTAGCGCTTTTGTCAGCCTTTCCTAGTATATGTTTTGCATTTATTCGTCTCCAAAATAGGCTTAACGCGCATTTTAAAGCCCTTCTCCCTTGCTTGTGACCGAAGGAAATCCTTTAGGGCGGGGCTGTTGGCGTACTGAGCTGGCCGCAAGGCAGCCAACGAAGGGTTGGGATGAGGGGGATAAGATGAAACTTTTCTATCGCAAAATGCCCCAAAATTCGCCACAATAGGCGCATAATTTGTGTCAACATAGAAGGTCAACCATGAGTACGCTCGCCTACCAACTGCAAACCGCCGCTCCAGCCGCCGACATCGCCAACCTGTGGGTGCGCGACGAGGATAACCGCCTCATCTGCATCATCCACATCAACCCGACTTACGGCGCGACCCTCGAAGTCGTGGATTTCGACCGCTACGGCGACCACTTGGGCGAAATCGTGAAAACCACCAAACTCCTCAAGTCCGCCAAAACCGCTGATCTGGCTGCTGTGAAAACGGCGCTCGAAAATGCGGTAAAATATACCTACGATGAACAACCTGCCTGACCCTAAACCCACCACCGCCCTCACCCGCGCCACGGCTGCCGACTACGCCGCCATGCTGGAAGTGATGCTCGCCGGGATGTCCAACGGCAGCCGCCGCCAGTACGAGCACACCTATGCCGACTGGCGCGTGTGGTGCGCCGCCAACAGCATTGACCCCGGTGCCATCTCCGCGCCGAACGTCATGCGTTACTTAAACGAGCGCCCACTTTCCCGCGCCACCAAACAGGCACGGCTGACGCACTTACGCCGCCTCGTGCAAACCCTCTACAGCGCCGACACCACCAATACGCGCCTCGAAACCTACTACGCCCAGCTTAAAATGATGCGCCTGTCGGTGGATGATGCCCCCGCTGAACCCAACCCTAAGGGCAAGAAGCGCCCCGGCAAGCGGTTGGATGGCAGCCGCGTTCACGAGTTGATCGCCGCCTATCCCGTCAGCCTCGATGGCAAGCCGCACCTGCGCGGTCTCCGCAATCGTGCCCTGCTGGCGGTGCTGTTTTACGCGGGGTTACGCCGCTTCGAGGCCGTCAAACTGAAGTGGGCGGATATTGATTTCGAGCAGGAGCATATTCAGGTCGTCGGTGGCAAAAGCCGCAAGCGCGATGCGGTGGATTACGTGCCGTTCCTCGGCAGCCTCGCGCGGCATTTGCAAGCGTGGCGCGCCCACACCCCCGACCGTGTCTACGTGTTCCCGCGCATCTACAAAGGCAACCACATCGGGCAGGATCAGCCCATCAGCGACGACGGCCTCTACCGCCAGTTTGCCGCCGATTTCGCCCCGCACGATGCCCGCCGCACCCTCATCAGCGACCTGCTGGAGTCCGGCACGTACATCGGCGACGTGAAAGCCATCGCCCGCCACACCAACGAAAGCACCACCCTGCGCTACGCCAAACCCCACGAAACAAAGGTCATCAAATCCCGCGCCAAATTGGGGTATTGAATCTAACCCGCTCTAACATTTCTAAACCGTATATTGTAGGGGAATGTCTGTGACCCTCTTCTGCATTTTTCCTCCCTCGTTTATGACCGCAGGAAATCCTTTAGGGCGGGGGAGGTGTCGCGTCAGCGACGGAGGGGGTTCTTGCTACCGCCACCCCCTCCCCACTCCACCGCCGTCCGTAGGGACGAGATACATCTCGTCCGCCCCGCCACACACCCACTCCCCCGCCGTGCGTAGGGACGCGAGACAGCGCGTCCGGTGTCGCCTGAGACAAAACGGGCTGACACGCCGATCTTCAACGTAGTGTTGCAAGAATACTCAACCGTTTGTTATGCAATAGTCGGGCGTAAATAACGAACGTTTTTCTTGCACTTTTTGAGAATGTGATCCACCACCCTTACAATAGAGAATGCTGTTGATATATTTATTTGTGAAATTTCATTTTCTCAACCGTCTCTACCAATTACCTAACCAACCGATAAATCACCTTTGCATCATGAACCCATATAGCCTCAATCGCTCCAAAACCTAGATAAGTTTAGATTTAGTAGAAAGCGAATAGGTATGACCTCAGGCGGTTTTTCTGCGGAGTTTCTGGAAATAGTGCGGAACTTAGCCGCGTATTACGTTCTTCGTCAGCAATTGGTTGTGCTTGCCATGCTTGATCTCAATACGCGGTTTCTAAGCGAGGTGGGTGAGCTTGATATTGCACCATATTTCAACGCTTTTAGAGAAAGAAGGCGCAAAATATGGGAGGAAAGATCGAAAACATCGGATGCGGAAAAAACTCCTGAAGAACTCGTTTGGAAAGGCGATTGGAAGCACGGCGTACACGGCTCTGGTTGTAAATTAGTCAATTTGCGCAGTGGAGAACCACTTGAATGGGACGGACCGAATACGGAAGAGTTCAATATCGACTGGTTCATCAATCATTTAGTGTGGCGATTAAAAAACGAACTGGAAGATCCCTACACTAAAGCCTGTAAGGACTGGCTTGAAAGCCAACAAACAGACATTAATACGGTCAAAAAAGCTATTTACCGCCTCACAGAAACCGGTGTGCTTAAGCTCAGCCAGTCCACTTATAACTGCATTATCGTCAAGAAACCGCATATACACCCAAAGTTAGACACAGATATTCCTCAAGAGGTAGTTTCAGCAGCCCTTACCGCTATTACGGATTATCGCGAAAGACAGAAGCTCGCTATTGAGGCAACGATTGAACTTCGGCCTGATTTTGTCGTTGAGGTGGCAGAAGATCCATACCTTTTGCCCGAAGTAGCATACCGATTAAAAGCACTCTATCAGCATTTACAGATGCCCTTAAAGCAAGGCCCCAAAATACAAACAGGCACATGGAATGAAAATTGGAATTACGACATCCGCTACGGTCATTGCACGCTTACTCATCTTGTCACTCAAGAACCGATACGATGGTCTAGTGCTGATCCTAACACAGCAGATTATCATGGCTTCACACAGCACTTTTACTGGGAATTGAGTAAAGACCAACGTGATAGCAGTGTACAAAGCATTTATCAATGGATGGAAGATTTGATTCTGCGTAGCCGTAATATCTCAATATCAACTCACGAGCATGGTCAGAATTATATAGGCACTGCGTGGCATTATTTATGGACCAGCTTGATTGAGCAGAACTTTGTAGTTTTGACGTTGTCTGAACAAGGCACACTAATTAACTTGTTGAAAAAATAGATAAAAGTTCTCTTCTCATTGGCTAAATAACTCCTGATACCCCCACTTTCCAATCTTATTGTTCCATGAACCACATCCACTCCCCCGCCGTGCGTAGGGACAGCAGACAGGCTGTCCGCGCCTCCAACCCCATAAATTCGCTTGTGGTGGGCAACTCGGACGCGCTGTATCGCCTCCCCTCACCCTCCCCACTCCCCCC
>Ga0209460_1000365_pt1 | contig 44153 bp, 43 predicted proteins | sample EBPBio132013_DNA_FD_185868 | JGI IMG/M metagenome (GOLD analysis project Ga0209460, IMG submission 185868) | Wastewater treatment Type I Accumulibacter community from EBPR Bioreactor in Madison, WI, USA - Reactor 2_5/13/2013_ DNA (SPAdes)... | ecosystem: Engineered > Bioreactor > EBPR >... | reverse complement strand
CACCACATTGAAGACTTGGCGCTCTACGGTGTGGTCGTGCGCCTAGCGCGTTTCCTGCTCAAACAGGCGGAAGACCCCGCTCTGAGCGCCCCCGGTGTCACCCGCGCCGCGATCGCCGCCTATCTCGCCACCACACCCGAAACGATCAGCCGTGCCCTGCGCACACTGGAAGAGAGCGGCGTGATCCGCTTCGACCGCCACCGCGTCCTGATAGTGCGTGAAGACCTGCTGCGCGATCTGGCGACGCTCTGATTCATTGCCCAACTTGATCTAGATCAAGGACGAAGCATTTATTCGCCTGTATCCTGATACCAGATGTTAGGAGAAAGGCATGAGCGATTGGCTTCCTCGACTGAACCAAAATACCTGCACTGGCTGCGGCGACTGCATCACCGCTTGCCCGACGAACGCTTTGGCTCTGGTTGAGGGCAAAGCTGTGCTTGTCTTTCCTGACTTATGTACGTACTGCGCCATCTGTGAGACGATTTGCCCGGTTGATGCAATTGAACTGCCCTATATCGTTGTGCGATACGATCAGAAGCAAGAATCTATCAGAGGAACTATAAAGTATGAAGAACCAAAAGTTTAACGAGTACATAACGCAAAGACTGGATCGGCGCGACTTTCTAAAAATAACGGGTGTTATAGTCGGCAGTGTTGCTGCCGCACCGCTGTTGCGTGCTGCTGCACAGGGCAACACCAATATTGTTGAATACACGCTTCAAACTATCATGGGACAAACTCCACCAATGGCTTTTATCGGTGTCGGCGGGGGCATCGATGGACAAATAAATCCCCAACTCACTGCCAATGTCGGTGACACCGTGCGGATCACCGTGATCAACGGCGATCCGGTGTTACACGACCTGAAGATCGATGAATTCAATGTCTACACCGGTGAACTGTTAATGCTTGACGAGCAGGCGACCGTCGAGTTCGTCCCCGATCATCCCGGTGATTTCGTCTATTATTGCGCCCAGCCCGGTCATCGACAGATCGGCATGTGGGGCACATTGACGGTCGCAGGGGAAGCACTCGCCAGCTATGTCAACGCTACGCCAATGGCGATGACCGTCGCTGCTGTGCCGACTGCCGCGCCCGCTACCGCCGGTGCCGTGTCGGTGGTGCGTAACCCCGCTGATTTACCTGTGCCAGTCGGGGATCGCGGACCAACTAATGTGCGCGTCAATCTGAATGCTATCGAGGTCAACGGCATCCTCGCCGACGGCACGACCTACCGCTACTTCACCTTCGACGGCCAAATCCCCGGACCCATGATCCGCGTGCAGGTCGGCGATACCGTTGAAGTGAATATCCGCAACGACAGTAGCAGCCAGATGCACCATTCGATTGACCTGCACGCCGTGACAGGTCCCGGCGGCGGCGCGGTCTTCACTCAGACGAACCCCGGCGAATCGACCAGTTTCTCGTTTAAGGCGTTGGCACCCGGCGTCTACGTCTATCATTGTGCCACACCCAGCGTCGCCCAACATATCGCCAACGGCATGTATGGGCTGATCGTCGTCGAGCCAGCCGGTGGGCTGCCGCCGGTTGACCGAGAATTTTATGTCATGCAGGGCGAGGTTTACACGGTCCAGCCGTTCGGCACGCAGGGCAACCTGACCTTCGACTATCAGGCGATGCTCGACGAACGTCCACAGTACTATGTCTTCAATGGTGCATCGATGGCACTCACAACTGACGAGAATGCGCTCCGGGCGAATGTCGACGAAACAGTTCGCATCTATTTCGGTGTCGGCGGTCCCAACAAAATTTCGTCGTTCCACATCATTGGCGAAATCTTTGACCGGGTTTATAATTTGGGGTCGCTGACCTCGCCGCCGCTCACCGACGTGCAGACGACGATTGTCCCGCCAGGCGGCGCGACGATGGTCGAGTTCAAGGTTGAGGTCCCGGGGCGCTATATCCTGGTGGATCACGCGCTGTCGCGGCTGGAACGCGGGTTGGCAGGCTACCTGTATGTCGAGGGCGAGGAACAGCCGGATATTTTCAACGGCGTGCTTACCGAAGGATCGGGGCATTAACGAGGATTGCGGGGCATAGCGCGTGCTTTCGCCTCAATACTATGCACAGATTGTCGTAAGGGCAGGTTTGAAACGATGTTGTTGGCGAATTGGTGTTTGTAGGGTGCCCAGGGCAGACACATAGGTCTGCCCCTACACCCGTGCCCTCTGGGATTCGCCAACAGCATCACGAATCCTAAGCCCCCTCCTTTTCTGTATTGAGCTTCACCCTATCGAGTGGTTCTTCCGCACAGTCTGTTGAATCGAAACCGACTTCACATAAAACAGGCATGAGACAAGGCATTGGTCACTCGGTTCCATTGCCGATTCTGATATGAACTATGATGAACTACATGGATTGTGGAAGAACCACTATTCGGGGTAAAGCTCAGGACGACGTGGTCACTCAGTGTCACCGCCTCATTCACCAGTTTCGCAAAGCACTTCATGACCGCGATCACGATGCATTCGACCTATGGTTACAAACGGCTGAGAAGAGTTCCCTCAAGCAAATCCGTTCGTTTGCCAAGTCACTGCACGACGAGTATGCCTTTATCCGTGCAGCGTTTACCTCGCCTTGGAGCAACGGACATACTGAAGGGCAAATTACTCGTCTCAAATTCATTAAGCGCCAGATGTATAGGCGTGCCAGCTTCGCCCTGCTCCGCCAGAAAGTCCTGTACCAACTCGGTTCTACATGATTCGCGGAAGAGCCAGAATTTCATGCGATGTGCAATCAGCGTTGTTCCTCGTAATGCCCACCAATTCATCGTAGGAACGAACACACCGGAATTTTACTTCGCCTGACTGGAAGATTCCCAACCCTAAACTGGAATATTCCGGGTTTTTCCCGTAGCGACTTTGCTATGCTGAGGTCATCGGTAAAACCCGGAGCAAACGATGAACCGGCAGCAGCTTTTTTCTCAACAACTGAATAGCATTACGGGGACGAAGATCGATGCACGATGAACTGCGCGATACGCCCCTACCGCCCGAAGAACGCATCAATCTAGTGGATGTGTGCCGTCACATCCTGCGGATTGTTGCGCGATTGGAAACACAGTCTTATACTGATTCCATTGAACGCCGAACCGAGGTGGTGGTACACCCCGATCCGGCTGACCCCGCGAGTGATTGTGACTCACCGCAGGGCTAGGACGCATTGTATATCAAGCGCCTTGCTCTTGCCGTATTTTCACTCACGGGAGCAGGGCGTTTTTCGTTATCCATACCGGGAAGGAGGAAACCAAATGCCACGTCCATTGAAACGCCCTGAGCAGCCAATTGATCCGTACAAGGCACAGCCCTTACCGCTTGGTCGCCCGGCAGCCGTGTACTATCGCCAATCGTCCGAGGGACAAATCGGCAATATCATGACGACGCTACAAACCATCGACATGATTGAGCATCTGCTCCATCAAGGCTATGTGCGCGAGAACGTCATCATGATCGATGCTGATGCCGCCGTGAGTGGAACAAAGAAGATTCACGAGCGTAAAGGCATGACACAGCTCATGCAGATGATCGAAGCAGGGCAGCTCGGTTTGGTTGCCGCGCAGGATGTGGATCGGTTCTTCCGCGATGTGACGATGATCGAAACCAACAAGTTCATCGAAGCGTGCCGCGCAAACAACGTGCAGGTGATGACCCCGCGCATGGTCTACGACTTTGCACATCCCGTCATGGGATCGTCGCACATCAAAATGTTCCGCGAGGAAGCACAGCGCGCCGCTGACTACCTCGAATATCAGATTCGGGGGCGTTTGGTGAAGGCGCGGCACAGCCGGAGCGCGGGCGGCATGTGGTCGGGTCGAAAGATTCTGCCCGGTTTCATGGTGGACTGCCGCGCAAAAGTGGATGAGCAGCGCAACCCCGATTTCCGCAAGTACAAGCGCTTCGACCTGTACGCCGATGTAACCCTGCGCTATTTCGAGTTATTCCGTGAGAACAACGGTAATCTCTACCAGACGTGGCGCTATATTGAGCATCACGGACCTTACTTCCCCGACATCGTGGAGGGAATGGTACCAGAAGGCTTCAAGGCGACCGATCATCTTGACCGTCGTTCCCTGATTACGGGAAAGTTGACTCCCTCAAGCACAGGACTGGAATACATGCTGGTCAATGTTGCCTACATCGGGCATTGGATTCACATGGGGGCGGTCGTGCAGTGGAATAATCACGAGCCAATTATCCCACTTGACCTATTCATGTATGCGTTCAATCGTCTCTCACCGACTGATTTTCATGGTGAACCCAATCCAAATTATGTCCCCTACCGCCCGTGGATCCGGCATGACAAAGCGGAACGCTGCGCCAAACCGCCTACCTATTCCGGGTTGATTTACACCGACGATTTACCCGCTTCTCCGCACAAGCGACTGGCAGGCATTTGGAATTCACATGCCGAGAAATATGAGTACCTGCTCAACGAGTATCCGTACCGTTCAACCGTATGGAAGCTGCGCGCATTCATCCTTGACGGATTGATCGACGAGATGCTACTCGAACGGCTGCGAGCGACAACGATTGATGAGGCAGCATGGGCGGCAGCGCTGGCGAGCTTCGAGAACGTGGATCAATCCGAGGTGAGGCGGTTAAAGGCAGCGATCCGGCAGGCGGAGATGGCGAAAGACAACATCATCGCCAGCTTGGGACTGCTCTCCAATGCCGAGATGGTCGCCCGTGCTCAAGCACATTTTGAGAAAGCGGACTACGAGATCGCCAATTTGCGGACTGAACTGGCGCGGATTGAGTCGGGTAAACAGCGCTCGCGCTCACTGGTCGAGGCTCGTCCGGCGCTGGAAATGGTCATCGCCCGGTGGAACGATGTGCCGAGCGAAGAAAAACGGGCACTGTTCGAGGCATTCGCCCACTACGTGAAGGTCAGCAAAATCAGCCGCCATACCAAACAGGCAGTGGTGTGCTGGCGCGACGGCACAACCTCACGTCGCAGCACGACCCACAAGAGTCTCGGCTACTTCTGGGAAGAAGACGATTTGGAAAAGCTGCGGGCGATGGTCGAAGGGGATGTTGACCAGTGGATTATCCTCCGCACCTTCCCCGATTATTCGTGGAAGGCACTGCAAGAACGCTATGCCTACAAGTACGGGAACGGGCACTGGCGCAGCGCCTATGCGGGTAAGAAACCCTATGGACGGTATACGCACTGGCGTGGGACGGAAGAATTCAAAGCCGAACGCGCTCACCCGCCACAACTTCTGGCGAGTGCTGCATCCATTGATCGACGCAGATGAGCTTTTTGCGCCGGGTGCGGAAGGTCTTGGCCGCTTCAATCAGAAAATCCAGCAGCGACGGATGGCGCATCAGACGGTAGACCTCATCCACCGCGATGATGCGCGGTTGCTCGTCGATGAGGCTGTCGCGGCGTATAGCACTCAAGACCTGTGTGTAGGCCAACGCCTGCAAGATTGGGTCACTTTCCAGTTCGTGGAAGCTGAAGACGCGCGGTTGAATGGTCTGCCTGCTGCCACGCGATAAATCCACGTTGGTCGTCCCGTTGAGAAAGCCTGACCACGGCCCGCTGCCGGTACACAGTCCGGCGATTTCGTCGGCTAGGTCTTTGGCGATGTGCTGAGTGGCTTCTTTATCGCCCAATCCTGAAAGCACGTCGCAGACCACATCACTGGTTGGAGCCAGATCGGGGGTAATCTTGGCGAAATCTGGGAAACCGCGATACAGGATTTCCAACGCCTCACCCAGCAGCCCGCGTTCCAGATTTTCGCGCTGTGCGCCGGACAGAGAGCGTCCCAGCACGGTCTCGTAAATGCGGGTCACATGCGAAACCTGCTCAATGAGAGTAGGGAACATCACGTCTTGTGGATTGAGCTTGGTCGCTTTGGCGCTCATCACATACCACGGTAGCCCGAAGGCATCCGCGATGTGCCGTCCGTGGCCCATCGGTTCGAGCAGGTCGAACGGAATGCCGTTTTCGGCATATTCACGGGTGAGATAGCAGTTCAGCCCAAAGGTCTTGCCGAAGCCGGACACACCCACCCAAATTTCATGGGTTGCGCGTTTATCCCGCCATGAGTTGTGGAAGACCGGATAGGACGCGCCGACCGCTTCGCCGCGCAGGATGCCATCGGTGGCCGACAGTTTCCGGTAGCCCAACGGCGAGAACATCAGCGCCAGCTCGCGCGAGGTCACCGGCCATGTCGTGGTGGGGACGTTGATTTCTTTGGTGGTTTTGGCCGTGAAGAAACCCACTGAACGCGCCAGCAGTTCACCCACTTCCTGCCGCAGTGAAAACCATGCTCTCGTTTCGTTGATGACGGTTTGCACCCGCTCTTTCAGCAGATCGAGGTCATCGGCGGCAATGGCTATCGTCAGTTGGATCATATGGAGCGCATCGCCATTGTTAATCTCTTGCAGCGCTCGGCGGCAGTCACTAATGCGCTGCACCGAGCGGCTGTCCTCGCCGCTTACTCCGGCCAGATGCACCTGATAGGCTTGGATGATGCGTTCCAGCGCATCAATCGCGGCATTGCGGTCATAGGTTTTGGAGATGTCTACTGACAGCGCCAGCGGAAAGTTGAGCCGTAAAAGCGGCGGTAGCGGGCGGAAAAAGTTCCAAGTTGCCGGGGCGAATTCATAGCTGGTCAGGATTGACCAGAAGGGGCGGCCACCGGGACGACCTGCTGGAGCAAGATGCCAGAACGGGGTTTCCCGGATTTCGTAACGCCTCTCAAACAGAGCAGGCCAGTTTCCTTCGACGATTGGCACTTCAAAAGCCGATGCCATGCCGCCAGCCAACGCACGAGCATTCTGGTCACTCCACAGTGCCATCCCGCACAAAGCGCGTTGATATTCCGCGCTGTCATTAAGGCTCTCGAAGTGGCGGCGGTATTCCATTAAGAGTGCCCGACGCTGGGCATCATCCGCCTCTTGCGCTTTGCGGCTCAGGCTGCTGATTTTGTCGTTCAGCGTGGCGGGCATCTGCCAGCACAGGAAACGTGCCGGTTCGCGCAGCGTTCGCAGCCAAGTCGAGAAGCGAGCCTGAAGCGACTGCACCCCTTCTTCGGTGGCGTGTAGTACGATATCGAACGGTTCCATCAGGAAGGTGCGAGCAGGGGTCACCAATTCGCTCCTTCCACCATCGGCGCATCGACGAAGACCAACCCGTCATCCCGATCCACTTCTGAGGCGCGGGCAAACGTCACCCATTCGCGCATGTCGATAGTGTGGTGCGAGTGGGCAGAGGCAAAGATCGTGGTGGCATCCAGTTTCACTAGGTCAACCGGGAGGTCGAGTACACGCGCGATTTGTCCAAACAGACCCTGTGAATCATGAGCTGCGGCCAGCAGCAGCGATCCCCGCACATGATATAGCAGGCGCTGCCACAGCGGCAGTCCGCCGCGTGTTCCGGTCATGACCAACATTGTCACCGCTAATCCGATGCCAATGGGAATCGACCAATCCGGTATGGCTATTCGCAGGATGGAATAGGTAATCCCTCCCGACACCGCCGCCAAAATCAGGCGCTTGAAGGGAATACCGACAAAGCCTTTCTCATCGCGCATCAGGACGTGCGATTTGAAATCCGCAGCCATCAAGTTATCTTCCTTTCCCTAAAAAGTGCGAAAGGTGCAGCGGGCTGCCACACCCTACGCTGTGCAGTGATTGAGAGGGAATTAGGGGCCGGTGAAGGTGATAAGGGTGGTGACACTGGCGGCAAAGACGACGAACAGCAGACCGATGACAACCTGGTTGGCGGCTTTGGGATTGTCGCGCTTCCAGTCGCCGATCAGCGGCCAGCTGCTCCCCATATACATGATGCCCAGACCGATGAAACCGATTACAGCGGCAATCGGCGCGATGATCTGGGCAACATCCCGAACATCATTGAACAGTTGGGTAACAAAATCCTTTAGGTTCAAGCGAGAAGCTCCTCACTATGAGTGGATGAAAAGGGCAGCCGGAGCGAGCGCGTGCGCCATGACGAATAAGGGGAATTGCCCACGCTACTGCCTGCGTTTTGAGGTCATCTGGCACGAGTTATTCATCCCGCACCGGCTGATTTCAGCGTAGCAAAGTCCGATGTTCAAACTTGACGAGGATTACAGTTTCGGGTTAGTAGTTTTGCTAAGCTGATAATCAAAATTACAGTCCGATATCCTGTAGCGGAGGTCGATATACATCGGTGAAACAGGTGGTGTCTGAGAGGGCAAGGTGATTTGGTTACCGAGTAAGGTCAATCAGAAATGGATTTATGAGGATTTGGTATCGGGAAGGAAGTGTGTCGCACAGGAGGATTGAATTGGAAGTAAGAGGAGGGGTCAGATGACCCTCCCTCCGTTCCATTGAGGATTAGCGAACGGTTATGGTGACGAGGGCCGTGTCACTTCCGCCTTTGCCGTCGGTCACGATGTACGTGAAGGTATCGGTCCCTACAAAGGTGGGATTGGGAGTATAGGTTCCGCCTGTAGCATCTGCCAGAGGGATGACTGTACCGTGTTTCGGTAATGTGCCATCGACGACACTCAGACGATTTCCATCCGGGTCGATATCATTCCTCAGGAGCTGTGCGATTGTAATCACGATTGATGACCCTCTATACACACTAAAGGTATCATCACCTGCAACCGGTGACCGGTTGATGGGAGTCGTTATAAGTCCGGCGTTGGTCAGAATTTCTGTATCGCTCAGCGATGTGAGGCTCGTGTGGAGGATGTTATTGAAGGCTTCGATCAAACGATTGGCAATCAGAGCTTCCAGGACCGTTCCAGCGTGGATGTGATCGCCCAACAGACCATTGTGGGGTTCATCCCCACTGGAGAACATCTGGATCGCGACTCCGCCGACAATGAGCTGACCATTGACCACGCGACCGACCAATTGAGTATAAAGCGCTTGACTGTCTATGATCTGGACACCACGCGCGCGTGCCATCGTGGCTAGTCCTGCATTGGCTGCTGCAATTGCATCCGCGACTCGCTGGCGCTTGACCGGATCAGCGAAACGGGGATCATTGAGCAGCAGCGGAGAGTTATTCCAGTCGCCGATGGTTATCAGGAGAATCGGGATGGAGCGGGCACGCCGAATAGTATCTACAGCGGTGGTTACATTGGAAATCACTGCATTGATTTTCGTCGTCAGCGCTGCCCCACTGACTGAGCCGCTATAGATCGGCTCGTAACCATTTGAGTTATACGGCGCGAAATCGTTACTGCCAATGGAGATCATTACGATGTCAATCTGACCAGCAGCGACCTGCGCCGCGAGACCGGTGTGCTGACCCTGCGCAAGCAGACTCGCCGTCGTCGCGCCGCTGCGTGCCCAGTTATAAGCGAAACCTGTGCGACGTGGTTCTGGGTAGTTGCCCCAGATACCGACATCAATCCCTCGGCTCTTGACCAACTGCTCAACCCAGTTCAAGGTGACCGCATGATATGCGCCGCCCCGATTGTCGCTGCCCTGATATTCATCATGTCCACTGTCGCCTAGGATGCCTAATCGCAGGGGTGCTTGGGCCAATCCCTGCATCGATGGCAGTCCGATTTGTAAGATAAGCCATGCTGCCACCACCAACCAGACGGCAGCCCGGAGAGAAACTTTCGCGAGGGGATTTTGTGAGACTGCATCAACCGAATTCAAGTGAATAACTCCTCAATCCGTTCGGGTAAATAACACATTGAGCGCAGTCAGAATGTTGCTGATCTCAACGTATTTCAGACTAGCAAGAACGAGGCCGCCAATCTCACGAGGATTACAGTTTTGGGTTAGCAATTTTGATACAAGAGTTATCAAAATTTCAGATTTTGAGGGCTTGACCTTATAGTCACTATAAGGTTTAGCATAAAGACATGGGGGTAAGTGATGGTTTCTATCGGTGAACTCAGCGGGCAAACAGGCGTATCAACCCAGACTATCCGCTACTATGAGCGAATTAAGCTGCTGCCAGTACCGAAACGTGCCGACAACAGCTACCGGGTCTATGACGAAAGTGATGTGGAACGCCTACGGTTTGTCAACAGGGCAAGGCAGTTAGAATTTGCCTTGGAGGACATTGCTGAAATTCTGGCATTTCGGGATCAGAATGAGCCTCCCTGTAAGTATGTGATGAATGTGATGGCACAGCAGATTGCGGTGATTGAAGAACGGATCGCCGACTTACAGCATTTGCGTGATGAGTTAGAGACCCTGCATCGCGTTGGCTTAACTATGCCAGAGGACATTGAGATGAAGCAGTGCGTTTGCCACCTAATAACAACGGGTTTACGAGCTAGGGATGAATATGATGGATGAAGAAATCACAACCACAAAATGCGCTTCTTGTGTGGCATCACAGCCCACGCAGCAAAAAAACTGTCCTAGTTGTGGGGCAAAAGGCACAACGGTCGATGGAGCGACAGTGAAATCCATGCTGTCTGTCAGCCTGCGTCAGGTTCGTGAGATTTCCTATCATTTCTGCGCTGCGGCTGATTGCAATGTGGTCTATTTTAGTGGAGACGGCACACAGACATTCACAACAGACGCTGTTCGTGAGCGCGTTTATCAAAAAGAGTCAGAGGCAGATGATGTTTTGATCTGCTACTGCTTTCAGCACACTCCAGGTGAAATCCGCGATCAACTCGCTCAATCGGGCGATACAACTCTCATTGACGACATCAACGCCGGTATTCAAGCGGGACAGTGTGCTTGTGACTGGCGCAATCCACAGGGGAACTGCTGTCTAGGAAATGTACGCCAACTTGTAAAGTATCTTCAGTCAACGGACAAATTTAGTGTATCGGAATGAAAGTGACGAACCCCAACCTTAGATAACCCGCCTTTTTTGAGTAAAGTGGGTTATTAAAGTCTCAACGGCTCAACTGGATCGCAAAGCGATATTCTCCGACCCCCATACTAGCATAGGGTTCACTGCTCCAATACCAGATCAGTGTCAGGTCAACCGCCTGTTGAGGTAGCAGATCGAACGGGTTCAGCCCTTCCGCAGGGTTTCGTGGGCCGGGAGGATTCGGCGCAAAGCCCAGCGCCAACCAGATGTCATCCTGAGTGAAGTGCAGCGTCTCAGATTGACCGTTGTAGATTCGGAGTCGAGTCGTTATGTGTCCTTCACTGTAAGTCACGCTCACCAACCGCACATCCACACCTTCGTAGTTTGCAGCGGGGTTCGGCTCATCCCATGACAGGCTGAATGCCAAACTGTTTCCTGCGTTGTCGGATATCAACCAGCGACCGCCAGACGCATTTTGTGGAATGAGATAGGCAGCAGAGGATGAAAGTGATGACAGCGCCGGAATTTCCGTTGGCAACATATCGAAGTTGGTGTAGGTGAGTGCATCATTGCTGGTGGGGTAAACCTGCCCGGTTGAGTCCATAAACTCAATTTGCCAGTTGGTGGTGTCGAGTATCTCCTCGCCTGCTGCCACCTCGAAGTCCAGCAGTAGGTACTGCATCCCAGTAGGGAGATTGGGCGAATCCATCAACGTCTGGGCATTGTGCAGCGTAATCGAAACATTTCCTAGCGATAACTGATCTCCAATTTCCCCCTCTTGCACACTCCCACCGGTTCCCAGAACCAGCCCGTCACGGGAGAGTTCCTGTTCGGGTGGATAGATGGCCGTTACAATTGTGCGTGCTGCCGTCGGATTCCCTTCGCTATCGCGTTCCCCAATTAGCAGCAGTGCCAATCCAGGACTGATCTGACGGAAGATGCTGGTTTCGCTGCGCCGCACCTGCCTTTTATCGTCGAAGACGAAACGGAGTTCCGCGCCAGTATTCATGGTTAGTAGAAAGCTCGTACCAGCCTCAATCTGACTGAAGAAAGCCGCATTCTCCTCTGACCACGGAATACCAATAACCGGACGGACGGACATCCCACTCACAAAGGAGGCGGTATCGGGATTGGGGTCAAAGTTCCACTCAGATGCCTGTACTTTGCGACGCTGCACCACCCAGACGCGCGGAGCTGCTTCATCTGCCGTAATTTGCAGACTGACCGGATAGGCGGCTTCGCGGGCGCTGTCACCCCCTTGAATCACGGCGTCCTGATCTTCGAGTGCCAGCGGCGTTGGCGTGGGACTGACGCGAGGCGTTGGAGTCAGGCTGGCACGTGGAGTGGCAGTCACCATGCTGGATTGTCCACCGCCCGCCAAATGTGTGACGAGGAAGCCCATACCTGCCAAGGTCAACAGCCCCAGAACCAGCACGACCTTGGTCGAGGGTTTACTAGAAGCCGGTTTCAGCTCGTCTTCCGGCGCATCAAGGGCGACATTCTGACTGGCAGCCGCCTGCACACGACCGGGTGTTCGCGCCCAACGTGCCCCAACAGGCACTAACGCAGCTTCGTCATAACGTTTCAGCAGTTCAGCAGCTACCTGTCGTTCCAGCGCATCGGAGCCGACTGCGCCCGCTGAGCGCACTTCACGGTCATAGGCCGCTTTATAGGCACGCTGGCGGTCAGTCGGAACCAGTTCCCACAGTGCCTGTAATTCGTTGAGCGACAGTTTCCGCAGATGTTCTATCGGTTCATAGCTGAGGGTGTCCAACTAGGTTTATCCTTCTATAACACTGCCGCTGCCATCCAACGCAGCCTGATCGCGTGAGGCATCATCATAAGCAGTGGGCTGGTTCGTCTGCGGCACTGAAACCGTCACCGCGATCTGTGGTTCGACCACAACCGACGGTTGAATTGTTGGCGAGGGAGACACGCGCATGATGCCAAAAGCCGTGATCTCATCGGGCAGCATTCGGGCACTGTGCTCCAACCGGTTGACTTCTCCCTGAGCGAAATCATAGGAGACGCCTTGATGGGACTGCGCCTGATCGATGAGGGCGCTACGAGTGGAATCCGGCAGACGGCCATCAGGTGAACCCTTAACTTCACGCACGACCTGCTCAGCTTGGTCACCAGAAACCCCCATGCGCAGCGCTTGATCTGCAAACAGGCCAAAGCGAGGCAGATTCTCTTTGACAGGCGACTCTCCATCCGCTGTTGGGGTTATCCCCATGACTCGCGCCATCCGGTCGGCGAGAGCGATATTGTCCATACCGCCGATCAATGGTTCTCCGTTCTGAGCGCGTTCATTTTGGGTCACCCGGATGGTATCGCCCAGGACACCGGCAACATTTCCACCTCCGCTCACCTGAAGCTGACCGAGCATCAACTGCATCTGCGCCGCCTGCTGGAGGGCTTCAGCACTCTTCTCCAACGCGGCGGCAATCTGTCCCAATCGGCTCATCTCGCCTGTTTCACTGCCAGCGGAGGAACGATTACTCTGCATCTGCTCGGCCATATGCTGTTCCAGTTCTTCTTCATTCATGTCGGCAGCATATTCACTGTGTTCCTTGTCCCGCCGTATTTCAGATGTGGTTTCGTCTGCATTGCTCGAAGGTTCAGCCGCTGCGACTGGTGTGAACATTCCCATCCGGGGCGGCTGAAGTGGCGAAAAGGTGGAGACCATTTCGCCATTCTCATCCTCAAACCATTCCCATTCACCGTCGGGTCTGCCTTGCCCTTGAGGTTCGGCTCCTTTAGGCACTGTCCAGGATTCCAGCATCTCACCGACTGCCGGAACGAGCATCGGACGCGACAATACACGCCCCTGATCGTCAACCTCAGCATGTTCCGGGTCACGGTCAGTCAGTAGCATTGCGCCCACCATCGGACCGGTCACGTTCCCAACCAGCGGCACATGGCGCGCCACTTGGCGGGTCATCGCTCCTTCGGTAAATTGTTCAGCGGCTTCGCCTAGTTCGGTGTCGCGCACGCCGGGCAGATGGGTAAGGGCGCGGGCTGCGCCGCTCAGAGAGGAGAACCCGCCTAAGGCCAAACCCGCTGACTGCGCCAGGGTCGCCCCATTGTTGTAAGCGGTCATTCCGGCTAACGCACTGGAACCCACGCTGACCATACCCGTCGCGGCGGCCATGCCAACTGCTGCGGCGGTCGTCGCAGCCGTTCCCGGACTGACAATCGTGCCGCCGGATGCCTGTCCGAAGGCATTGAACAAGCGGTTAAAGCTGTTCCAGACGGCTTTCACGCCTGACCAGAAGGTGATGACCATGAACACCAGACAAATCAGCCCGATGCCCAGTACGACCATGCCGCTGGCACTGGCCGTTCCGGCTAGGAACAAAGCCACGACCAACGATTGGATTAAAGCGATGATGACCGTCTGGACGATCAGTTCGATCCATTGGTTCACAATGGATTGGGCGATGATTTCGGTGCGTCTGAAGAAAGCGAACAGGATTGCGATGGCAAAAGAGATGAAGGTGATCCCCTGCGCGATGGTAATCAGCAGGTAGACCAACTGCTCAATCACGCCGAACAACACCAGCGGCCAAGCTGTCAGCAACCGTCCCTGCGAGGATGAAGCCAGACTAATCGAAGTTGCCCGTGCTGCATCATCCATCTGGTCAAAGTTCATCGGCGATTGAGCCGCATCAAAATAGGAACCGTCGAAAAACCATTCCTGCGGGACAGAACTGATGTAAGCGCCGGTGAGGGGATTGAGCAAATGCGCTGGACAACCGGGAGAATACATCGGCTGGGGATAGCCCATTACATCCGGCCCGTCGGCACGCAAGTAGGCCAGCGCGACATCCAAACCATCAATCCGCCCTGGCGCGGTGGCTCCCGGTAAATAGACTTCCAGATGGTCGCACAGCGGCCCGATGTCCAGATCAGTGCTTTTCACCTGGTCGAGTGAGTTGAAGGATCCGCCTGCGCTGTTTTGCAACCCTTGTAGAGCGCTGGCATAGAAACCTTCGGCAATCGTCATCCTTAGGTCATTCATCCCTTGATAGAGGGATGGCCCGATACTGAAGAACAACCATCCGGCCACATACCACATAATGGCGCTGCGCGGGTTGACTACGTCCAGACGGACGAAGGCGGCCAGCAGGTAGGTGATGCCCAGCACCAGTAAGGCGATAACAAACGCCAGACTGACAGCTACCTGCAAGCTGTTGTTGGTGAACTGGATCAGCGGCGCGAAGGCATTTGTCGCCAACCAGCGGTTAATCAGCTCAATGGTATAACCCATCATGATGAAGCCCCGCAGCAGGCTCCACTGCAAACCAGCTAAGCTCAGAATCAGGTTGTACCAGAACGTGTCAATGGCAACACGCAGGCCGCCTAGGATATCCATACTCTGCTGTGCCTTTCTCTAGCCCGCGATATCGCCTGTGCAGGAAGGATTGGTCTGATTGATCCAGGTAATCACCGGACTGCCTTGGCTGACCGTCGGATCGAGGGTGAAGGTGAAACGCCGTGCGCTGCCCATTGGCGCGTAAGCCGCGAAGCGAAAGGTTCGGGTTTCGCCGGGGGTGAGGGTGTAGAAATTATCATCAATTGTCAGCCGCGCTTCATCTGCCGCAGCCTGCGATGATCCCCATACCCCCGTGATCTCCCCGGACGCGGTGGTTACGGTATTGAGATACATCTGCACCGCTGGAAAGATTTCATAGTTTTGGGTTCCGGCATTCCTGACTTCCAATGACCAGGTATAGATGCTACGCGGTTGTCCACCGGCGGGTGAGGCTGGATAACTACGAATCGGTTGCAGTCGTAAACGCACCCGGACTGGTGCGCCTTCGGCTCCAATAAATACCGCATCGCCGACATAGAAGTTCTGCGGTGGCGTGATAACAAAAGGAGTCGGTGGCAGCGCGGTTGGCAGTGGGGATGGCGTACCCGGCAGAACTGTCGGTGCAGCTGTAGCGGGGATTGGTGAGGGGCAGATGTAAATTGCTCCATCGCGCAGCACGGTTCCCACACAGGCCAGCACTGCGAACAGCAGAAGCACCGGCACAAACAATACATAGATGGAACGTAGCAGCATCTCCCGCCGCACGGTTTCAAAACTCAACTCATTGCCCATGACGTATACCTCATCAGTTTTAGGGAATTAGACCGGGTTGGTTGCCGGGTGTGAGCAGTAATGTGAAACTGACATTCCCGCCGCGACTGCTGCGGCGCACATCCCACACTTTACTGAAATAGGGGACGACTACCCGTGTCTGTGCCGAGGTCAGGACAGCCATCTGGGCAAAGCCGGAACTGTCGGTGAAGGCTTGGCTGACCACCCGATTGGTTCCGACTTCCACCACCCGCACCGAGATGCCCGCGACCCCCTCTGCCGGATCGACGGAACGATTGCTGTTTTCGTCGTAGGCAATGACCACCGAGATAGTGACCAGTGCAGGCGGATTAGGAGTAATGGTCGGTTGCATCGTGGGCGGGGCGGCGACCAATTCGATGCCGACGGCAGGCTTCGGCGGGGGTGTAGGTGTGTCTGTCCGAGCAGGTGGTGGGATAATCAGAGTATTGGTCGTACCTCGAAATATTTGGACGGCATCCAACGCGAGTACATAGCCCTCGCTCTGCGGATTGCGCTGCTGTGCGCTGCGCAGCTCCAAGGTATGGGTTCCTCGCCCGACGAAATACACTCGCGTACCGGGAAATGTGAGTTCCGGGGCATAAGCATCCACGGTGTCAATGACTGTGCCATCTACCACTACTTGAAAGATGCCCATATTTCGTGCCGCTACATAACGGATGCGTAATCCTTCACCTTCAAAACTGAAGTGGATGTAACTCTGGACACTTTCGCTGCGGTGGTATTCTCCGCGGCTGGCGAAGTTATTTAGCCGTGACTCCCATGGAGTGGAATACATCACGTTGGGATTGTCGGACTCAAAGCTGTACCAACCCTCATAAGGTGGCGGTTGGTTGGTGGCATCCGGCAGCGGCTCAGCTGGATTGGGCGGCGCGGGCAGCAGAATCATGCCCATCGGGAAAGGAGTGAGTGTCGGTGGCACAAAGACACCGGGCATAATGGCGTTGATTTCGACAACTCGTGTTGCTAGGGTCGCTGTTGGTGTAGGCGTAAAGGTCGCCGTCGGTGTCGCGGTTCGGGTGAAGGTCGGCGTTGATGTTGTGGTTGGGCTGGACGTAGTGGTTGGGGTACGGGTCGGCGTATGCGACGGTGTTACAGTTGGCAGCACCATCTCGGTCGGCAGTGATGCGGTTGAATGCGCTTTCGGCATGACCAGCAAATACAAGGCTGTTCCCCAGGTGAGGAGGCAGAGTGCAACCAAAACCAGCAACAAGCGCCGCATTCATTTCCTCCACGGTCTTTTCCGCCAGACATCAGCGTAACAAATGCGGCGCTTCAAACCTGTGAAGGATTACAGTTTCGACTTGGCAGTTCTGACAGATGACTTGGTAAAATTTCAGTGAGATGATTTTGTTTTATAGCAGGTATCCATTTTCGATTGACAAAATTAGGTTTATCCGTAGAATACATGAATAGATATTCATATATAGGTAGCATTTAACTTGGCTCTTCAAACTTCCGTCTCCTCAGTCATTTATCAGGATGACGACCTGGCACAGCTTGAAAAACTCAGTGCCCAGGTTATTGATCCTACGACGGCGTATCATCTTTCTGAAATTTTCAAAGCGTTAAGTGATCCAACCCGGCTTCGTCTCATTTCGCTGCTCTTAGAAAATGAAGTGTGCGTTCACACGCTGGAAGCAGTGCTTGGTATGAGCCAATCGGCTATTTCACACCAGCTTCGGCATTTACGCCAATTACGTCTGGTTCGTTTCCGCAAGGAAGGGCGGCACGTTTTTTATGCCCTCGATGATGATCATGTGCGGCAGTTATTTGCTCAGGGTCTTTTGCATGTTATTCACGAAGAGGGTGCATAGCACCTTTTTTTTACTCAAATACATGAATAGATGTTCATGTATTGATACTAAGTCCCAATATATGAAAGGTGGTGGGCGATGTCCCCAAAAACTCAACTGGATTTGTCCATTATTCTCCCTCAAATGGACGAGAAAGATGAATGTGTTCGCTTACTGCTTGAGCGACTTTCCTATCAGAAGGGCATCGAAAAAGCCCATATTGTTCAGGAGAACGGTACCGCAAAGCTCTGTTTACACTATGACCCGAACCTCCTGAGCTTAAGTACAGTTCAACATCTGGCGCGGGAGGCAGGTGCAGAAATCAATGAAAAGTATCGGCATGAGCAAATTGCCTTTACTGGCCTGCATTCGGCTGATGCTGCGCTCAGTCTTGAGCGAAATCTCCGCAATCGTCCGGGGGTTATTCATGTCAACGCGAACTATGCCGCAGGCTTAATTTTTATTGCCTACGACACGAGTGTTCTCACGCGCGAAGTGATTGAGGCGGCAATACGCTCAATGGGCGCGACCATTGTCCAACCTTCTCATTCACTCCCTTCAAAAACAGCGCAAGAACCCCATGAAGCTGAAGAGCATGAGGGACATGCTCACGAACACGGGAGCGCGCCCCACTTCCTCCCTCATTGGATGCAAGAGCGATGGACGTTTATTTTGGTTGGATTGGCGGCCATCTTTTTTCTGGTGGGTTGGCTGGGAGAACGCTTCTTAGGGTTTGCCCCTCAAGCGGCTACGATCTTCTACATTCTGGCCTATATTGCCGGTGGATATGATGTTGCCACCCATGCTATTCCTGCGCTCTTTAAGGGCAAATTAGATACCGATATTTTGATGTTGGCCGCCGCAGCGGGCGCAGCTATTTTGGGGCAATTCAGTGAAGGGGCATTTTTGCTGCTTCTGTTTTCCATCGGCCACGCCGGAGAACACTATGCGTTGGATCGGGCGCGTAGCGCAGTTGATGAATTGGGCGCACTCATGCCTAAAACCGCCCAGGTTCGGCGCGGCCAGGAGATTGTCGAAGAACCAGTCGAGAACCTTCAGGTGGATGATGTGGTGGTTGTGCGACCAGGAGATCGTATTCCGGTTGATGGCACAGTCGCCAGCGGCAGTAGTGCCGTCGATCAAAGCCCCATTACCGGGGAAAGCGTCCCTGTCACGAAAACCACAAATGACGAAGTGTTTGCCGGAACGGTCAATAAAGACAATGCGCTCGACATCAAAGTTACGCGGGTTGCGGCAGATAATACCCTCATGCGCGTGATGAAACTGGTTGAGGAAGCCCAAAGCCAGCAAAGCCCAACGCAGCAGTTTGCAGACCGCTTTACCAGCCGTTTTGTACCCGCTGTCTTTATCGCAGCGGCACTCATGATTGTTGTCCCGCCCTTGCTTAATTTGCTTCCTTTACAGGCCAGTTTTTATCGGGCAATGCTGCTTTTAGTCGCGGCCTCTCCCTGTGCGCTTGCCATTGGTACACCCGCATCGGTTCTTGCGGGTATTGCCCAGGCAGCCCGCAACGGCGTGCTGATTAAAGGCGGTGTGCATTTGGAAAACTTGGGGAGGCTTCAAGCAATCGCTTTTGATAAGACCGGGACAATTACGAGTGGAGTATTTAGTGTCACGGACGTTATTCCCTTAAATGGCGCATCAGCCGATGAGCTTTTGCAAGTGACCGCAACAGTTGAGCAGCAGTCCAATCACCCTCTCGCTCAAGCAGTGGTTCGAGCAGCCCAGGAGAAAAAGCTCTCACTTTTGCAGGCGGAAGGACTGGAAAACATACCAGGACGTGGCGTAAAGAGTGTTATTGGTGGTGAGCCTGTGCTAGTTGGCTCAATCAAACTTCTCTCAGAAACAGCCCAAATCCCTGTTCCGGCTGATCTCACCCAACGGATAAATGAATTGGAAAAAACGGGTCGCACGACCATGAGCGTTAGCAAAGGCGGGCGGGTGCTGGGCATCTTAGGACTGGCCGACACGCCCCGTACCAATGTTCAGCAAGTCATCAAACGACTTCAGACGCTTGGGATCGGGCATCTTATCATGCTGACCGGCGACAATGAGGCGGTTGCCAACAATATCGCCAAACAGATTGGTATCCCCGAAGTCCAGGCTGGGCTTATGCCGGAGGACAAACTCACGATTGTCAAGCAGTTGGAAGCAAAGTACCACGCTATTGCGATGATTGGTGACGGGGTGAATGATGCACCAGCACTGGCAACGGCAACCGTTGGGATTGCAATGGGCGGCGCTGGAACAGCAGTTGCTTTGGAAACAGCGGATGTTGCTCTCATGGGAGACGATCTGGGGCGACTACCGTTTGCCGTTGGCCTCAGTCGGGCAAGCCGCCAGATTATTCAGCAAAACCTTGCGATCTCAATGGGCGTGATTGGACTTCTTGTCCTTACCTCAGTTTTGGGCATTGTCCAGTTGGGATTTGCGGTTGTCTTGCACGAGGGAAGTACATTAGTTGTTGTGGCAAATGCATTGCGATTACTCGCCTACAAGGAGAAGGCATAATGAACGGACTACTGCTCAGTCAAATTATCGTACATGGGCTTATCTTGAGCGTTGGTTTGAGCGTCATCATACTTGGCGGAATGACCATAAACCCGCGCCTGATGGTGCAGGACTACCCACCGGAAATCAAAGCACAGTTGCCACCCATGACTGCATCCGAGAAAAAACAGCAGGCAGTTATGGGGCTGCTATTTTGGGCGTTTGCTCTGGGCGTGATGGGTTACTCCAATGTCCAACTTGTCGCCCGAAGTGGTGAGAACGCTTTTATACCCCTGTTTATCAATACCTATCTGGTGTTTGAGATCGCCAACTTGTTTGATCTTTTGGTGCTGGATTACCTGATTGTGATGGTCTTGAAGCCCACATTTCTCTTTGTCCCTGGTGTCGAAAACCTTGCCCAATACAACACCTTCGCTTTTCACTTCAAGGGCTTTCTCAAGGGGCTTATGATGTATGGTGTGGTGATTGGCCTTGTTGTCGCTCTGGTGTCCACGCTTCTTATTCGATAATCAGTCAAAAGCAGTACCTGAATGAAGCATGTGCGGTTGTTTGGTTTTTTTGCGCTTACGTCTCTGATTCTTGGACTTTTTGCCGTTCCTGTCGCCGCCCATGAAGGCCGGGAAGTCAGGGAATCTGTCATTGAATTTGGCTGCGTGATCGTTTGGCACTGCCAGCACTAACAAAAATCGCCGCATTCATCACCTCCGCAGTCTCGTTGCTGAGACTCAGCGTAACAAATGCGGTGTATCAAACCTGTGCAGGATTACAATTCTGACTTGGCAGTTCTGACAGAGAGATTGGTAAAATTTCAGTGATCGGTGGAGGCGAAGCCCTCAGTGACGGCCATGCTGATGAGGTGTTCATTTGTATTCGCGCCAAAGCGTTTGCGGAGCTTCTGGCGCACCCAGTAAATGCGCCGCACGGGTACAGCCATCTGCGCGGCGATGTCGTTGACGTGCAGACCGTGTGCCATCAGGCGCAGCACCGCGCGAGCTTCCGAGTCCAGCTTCCAATTCCGCGTCGATGATTGCATTGCCACCAGATATTCTGCATTGGCTGTTGGCGAGAGATAAGGACGATTGTTCAGCACTGTCGTTAGCGTCGCAATCAGGCAATTACATAAATCATCGCCGCTAAAGAGATAGCCTGAGACTCCACAGGCGAACAAGTCCCGCACCAGCAGGCCATCCACCTGTCCACCTATTACAATGAAACGGGCATTCGGTGCAGCCTGTTTGAGCCGCTCAACAAGCGCTAGCACATCTATCAGGGGATCCAGACGCTCATTGAAAAGGATAATTTCTGGCTGAAAGTGTTGGGCGGCGTCCAACAAATCTTCAGCGCTTCGGGTGCTGTGGATTATGTCAAACTTCGGGTAGTCTTGGAGTATGCTTTGGATACCCTTCAACACCAAATCCGCTTCATCGGCGAGCATGATCGAAACGGTCATCACTTTCCCTCTAAATGATTGGCTGGTAAAACCAATTTACGTGACTTCATCAAGCAGACCCTTTTTGCGCGCGGCATCCACGATTTGTTCATTCGTCCGCACGTTGAGTGACTGCCGCAGTCGTCCGTAAATGCGGTAAATACTGCGGGGGGTTAAATCCAACTGTCCTGCGATTTCCTGTGGGTTGTAACCCTGCTCCATCAGATGCAGCACGGATAAGTCACTGTTGTTCAGGCCGTCATCGCGCTGCAAGGGACGGTTAGCGTAAAACAGGGCGGCTGCTCGCGGGGACAAATACGGATTTCCATTACGCACAACCTTGATAGCCGGAATGAGAATGTCTTCCATGTTATCTTGTTTGTAGATGAAGCCGCGCGCGCCATAATCCAGAAGTCGCGTGATATAACGGGGGTTCAGTTTGTTACCCAGCACGACGATGTTCAGACCCGGATGCTGCTCATGAAGGCGTTTGATAATCTCCTCAATGCTTAAAGAATGGGGTAGATTGTCATCCAGCAAAAAGATATGTGCGCGGTGCTCGAACAACTGGCGTTCGGCGCTTTGCACATCGGCAAATACCCCCAGAACATGCATCATGCCGGGAGATCGGGACAGTAGGGTCGAAATCCCATAACGGCTCAAGTCATGACGGTCGACAACGACAATTTCGATAGTCTGCATTTGTCAAACTCTTTTCCCAATCTATAATAAGCAGTCTGGTAGCAGATACGGCTGTAGCACAAGTAGGATGGACACTTTTTCCACCCAGCTTGTCATCAATAGGAAATATGAAATACGCCTCTTCTCGTAATCTGAATTGTTATCCACAACACCACAATTATAGAGAACTTGGTACAATAGTCAAACGATTTTAATAAACTATAATCGGCGAAGGTGAAGATGGATTATTTATCTGTGGCTGAGCAGATACAAATCTTATTTGACGAGGTACAACATCCGGAGGGACGACCCTATACCCTTCAGGAAGTGAGCGACCAGCTTGATGTGAGTCTGGCGACCCTAAGCCAACTGCGATCTGGACGGATCAAAAACCCGCAGTTGAGTACCCTGCGAGAATTATGTCGCTTCTTCAATGTTCCTCTACGCTATTTCGAAACGCACAGCAGGGAGGAATGCTATGCTATCCTGGCTGAAGGGCAAGAGACACCTTCACCAGCGCTGAATGAAATTTCTTTCCGCGCCACGAACCTATCGCCGCAGGCGCAGCAGGATGTACTCAAAGTGATCCAGTGGGTACAAGCCGCTGAACAGCTGCGCAAGGAAGGCATTGATCTGCCGCCGCTGCCCGGATTGGAAAATCAGGATGACCCAAATGCCACAGGCTGAGCAGAGTATCTCGGTCGCCCAACAAATCCGCCTTCTGTTGGAGTGGAGCGAACAGCAACAACATCATACCTTGCGGGAAGTCGCTCAAGCAGCGGGTATCTCGACGCAGGCTCTTGCCAATATCCTAGATGGTGAAGCGCCTGACCCACGTCTGAATACCCTACGTGGTCTCTGCGACTTTTTTCAAGTCTCTTTGGATTACTTTGCCTGCCACACCAAAGAAGCGTGCCTGAACTACTTGGCACGTCGAACAGTCCAACGGAGTTCTCCGACGATCCAACAAATCACCCGTGCTTCCCAGCAGCTCACGCCGCGTGGGCAGGCCAATGTGCTGGTGATTCTCCAGTGGCTCAGCAGTAAACAACCTGTTTAGCTCAGTACCAGCGGAAAGACGATTAAAACCGGTAGGCTGCCCACCAGCGCACCAAGCGCCACTTGAGGCAGTGTGTGATTCTTTGTTTCCATGCGCGCCCAGGCTGTCAAAATCAGGATGATCACTGAGAGCACTTTGAGGAGTGGCGTATCCAATTTGCCCAGCACCAGCAGTCCGGTCAGGCAACCCGAAATCACAGCTGTATGGATCGAAATCTTGGTCAAGACCTGGTTAATGATGAGTTGTGCCGGGATCCATACGAGTAGTGCGATTAGGCAGGCCACTAGAACTCGCGGGGCGTTCAGGATAATCAATATCACAAGACAGATGAGCACGCTAAGCCAACCGACGATGTATAGTGGTTTGCGCGTATCCCGTTGATATATGAAGCGTCCTTGGCGCTGCAAGATTAGTTGCAGAATAACGTTGGGAATAAGCAATATTCCCAGAATTAGAACTGCCCAGCCCAGTATTTCAGCGAAACTCATCTCATTGAGAATCGCCAGAAGTGTGGGAACGCCGACGACTGCCGGATGGAAGATCAGGCTAATAGCTGTGGCAATCCGGTTTTGGTAAGTTGGCCGCATATCATTCATTTCAGTTTGATAATCTCATTCACTAAATCAGGATAAGAATTGGGGGAACTGGCAATCTCGTGGATAGCGCGGTACAGCGTTTCGCCTTCCTTGCTCACGCGAATAAAAGGATGACAGTCCAGGATAAAAATCAGGGATCGGTAAATCGCTAATTCCAGCCGCTCAGGATTCAATATAATCCATCTGGTCTGAAGATCCGGGTTATGCATAGCTCCCAGATTTCGAATCCGATACTCAATCCGTTTAAGCCGCCAATAAACCAGTAATCGCGCTGGAAAACTGAATATTCGTGGGCGACGCTGCGGCAACAGCATCAATAAAAAACTCACCGCCACCATATACATGGCCGGACGAAAGGTCTGAATGAGCGCATCCACGCGATTGGGTCGATCAGCGAGAACGAGTATGCCTGCTCCAATACTGCCAACCGATGCGATCAGATAGCTGGTGCAGCACACCATTGAGGCGGCGTGCTTGAGTTTCATGAACGCGATTTCTTCCCGTTTCCAGAAAGACCAAACGTTAGGCAGAAACGAGAAGGTGATAAAGACACATATCACGGTGTCGCGCAGCGCAATCATCTCCAAACGAAAACTAGAGAGGATCATCCAGGGATATAGGAAGTAAAGCGCGAAAATTATCGTGAGGAATAGGATGGTTCCAAACCCTAACCAGCGAAGGATTGCATAATTTTCCAACGCGAGGTTGATTGTCAGCAGGGTCTGTTCATATAATTGCACCATACCAAGCAGAGCGACCGATTTCACGTAGAGTGTAATCGGCTTTCCGAGGAATACGTGATCCACAATCTGCTCGGCCTGTTCTCCGAACAGCGTGAAAGCTATGAGACACAAGAACACCTGAATCCAGATACGGCGCGAAAACACCGCGCCCAGACGGCGATGCCAGACCGCGTAGGCAAGACGCAAACCGAACAAACTCCAAGAGGTAGCTAGGAGGAGGATGGTAATTAAATTCACGGTAGCGGCTATCCCATCCAGCCTAGCGTATCCGTGAATCGATCTAATCCCTTAATAGAAGTAATGGCGCGCGTGAGTTGATCAAAACGTCGTGCCGCGACGAGCTGCTGCTGAATGAGATAGACGAAGGCTTCCGCTTCCTGCTCTTGCTGATCGTCTTGAATAGAAGAAGAATTCATGAAGCCCATATCGCGCGTGAGGTGAAAGATATCTGTATCAACAGGCAAGACTTCACTAATTTTCATATGCTCGTGTTTGAGGAGCATATGGGCGATTTCGTGCAGCACAATGTGGATTTGATGAACGGGGTGCGTATAACGGCTATAAAAAATGTAGTCTGCTGTTTCAGCCGGTATCCATACTCCAGTTACGTCAGGCCGAAAATCATAGGGTGTACACAGGATAGAACGTGCTCGCTGGGCTTCCAGATGCTGGATAAAGTTCTCGATCTCAAACTGTCGAAAATCGTATCTTAAGTCCTCCACGACCGACCGCACATACTGCCAACGCATAATAGAAATTTGTCCCTCAATGATGTAGCAGCGAATGATTGGAATGCAGTATAACAAACCGTATAACAACAAAAATGGGATATTAGTCCGATTATTTCCCTTGCCACAGCTTGATTCCACTTTATCTCCGAAATGTCCTATTTTGCCTGCTGAAATGACATCTTTTGACCGTATGGGATGTCAGTTGTAGGACATTACCACCCATGAATATCCGGTACGCTGAAAAACACTGAACAACAACGGCCACTCTTTGATAGGTGGCTGGTTAGTACATAAATAGCGTCTCATTACCCGTAGGAGCAAACACAAAATGCCTAAGGATCAATTCGAAGCAGCTTCAATTCGACTGAAAGAGGAAATGGTCAAACGAGTGCTTGTTGTTGCCGAATTACTTTTTAAGGGCAGTGAAGCAACAGTCATCAACCCGAAAATAACTGATGAAGCCAGTGAAAAAACACGAGATGCAAAACCTGTAGTATCGTCATGAAATTATATCAGTCGTAACGTATAGAGGAACGTTCATATTCATGGCGACCACACGCAAGCCCAAGCCAATTGCAGCGCCTCAGCCAGGTTGGGCAGTCTATCTACGCACCAGCAGTGATGAGAACCAGAAACCAGAACTTTCGCGGGCTAGGCAGCGCTTTGTCATCGAGAAAAATGTACTAGAACGTTCTGAACTGCCAGTGTACGAGGAATATGTAGATGTATTAAGTGGAAAGACTCCTGTCCGAAAAGGGTATCAGAAACTACTCGAAGACGCTCGTTTAGGCAAATTTTCGTTTGTCGTCGTTGAGCGCGCAGATCGCTTCGGGCGAAATGACACTGAAGCACTGCGGGCAATTGACGAATTGTATGATTTTGGTGTAGCCGTACGTTTTGCCAATTCTCCTGACCTTGACCCGATGGATCCAGATGATCGCGTTATCGTTACTCTTTCATTTACATTGGCAAGACGAGAGTCTGCGCTCTTGGGTATAAGAGTGAAAGGAGGTCTTCAGGCCAAAAGGCAAGAAGGTGGTTATGTCAGTCTAGCGCCTGACGGCTATCTGAATGTGGAAGCCCGTACCACGCAAGATGTCAAGAAGCTACAAGGGCGAGTCGCCCACTGGATTGAACAAGACCCTGAACGCGCTCCAATTTGGCGTTATGCTTGGGATTTGCTGCTCGAAGATCGACTGACCCTTGATGAAATCGCCGAAGCCCTCCATGCCAAAGGGTATCGGTATCGTAGTGGACGCCCATTTGTTGAAGTGTCACCTAAGGGCAAACGTAAGCCTAACATAAGCACCTTATCGAATGCCTTTCACAACTGGACATATGCAGGCTGGATTGTTAGCCCGAACAATGGTATTCCCCCAAAGACCCTGCTGGGCAATTGGAAACCACTTGTCACTACAGAGGAATTTGAACGAGGTTTGGAGATTCTGGCACACCGAAACCAACATCGCAGTGTCCGCCGCAAACAGGATTACCTCCTGAAAGGTATGATTTTCTATTTTGTACATGAAGGTAAAAGTCTTGCTCGACTCACTGGCTCAACTTCCAATGCCGGACGGCCGGGTGGCGGCACACAGTATTATCGCGTGGCCGGTGCTGGAGGTATCAGTTTTCTTTGCTGTGATATTGATAAACAGATCCCGCTCGAACTATCACGAATTCAAGTTGACCCTGAACTTGTTCCTGTTATTCGTGCTAGCTATACGTATGAGCTTGCCGACAAGTTGGGACATTTACGCCCTGATGACCGCTTACAACTTCAGGCTGCCTTGAAAGCTGTTGATGACGAGGAAACTCGGATGGTAAGGTTATTCGCAGCAGGGAAAATTACTGAGGCAATCTGGGATAACCTGTGGGCAGAATGGCAAGATAGACGAAATCAATTACGACGCAGCTTAGAATCGCTTGACCAAGAAAGAGAAATCCATATCAACAATCTTGACATAGCGCTCGAAATTATTGCAAAGATCGGACTGCTGTATAATAGCTTGGATCGCAGTGATCAAAAAGAATTGCTGCGTCAAGTGGTTGACCGGGTTGTAGTGAATTCTGATGGAAAAATACGTTTGGAATTGCGGACTCCATTCGCGTATCTGAAAGATTTGACTGACGAAATACGCACTATAGAACGCCGCAAAGGTATGAGACCACAAATGAAAACTAGCGGAAATTATTCCGCTAGTTCTCAGGAGCAATGTTCGAATTGGCTCCAATCAGGCTGGGGAGGTAGGATTCGAACCTACGAATGCCGGATCCAAAGTCCGGAGCCTTGCCGCTTGGCGACTCCCCAATGATGGGTATCAGTATAACAGAACTGCCCACCATGAAAAAGAGCAAATTTTTGCGCTTGCAACACCAACTAGTTACTCGGCAGGTTCGGGTCAGGGAAGGCGTTGCCGAATGAACCGGGTACGCGGGTGGGTTCAGGCAGGGGCGGCACGTTGTAATCAATTGGCAGCGCCTCAATCACCGCATTAGTTTCGAGTGCCACCAGCGCCACCCATCCGACAATACTATTAAAATCGACCTTGACCCACGGGCTGTACGGGCTGCGTGCCAGCAGCGTGACGATGGCATCGTTCGGAACCGTCGTAATCAAAGCGAAGGCGATGTCCGGTGCTTGCCGCAAATTCACACCTGCGGGTGCAATCACCTTACCCGCGCGACCCAGTGTGCCGTAGCGCTGCGGTGGCAGTGGGGTGGCTGAATAGACGGCCTGTATATTCCCCACGTTTTGAATGAGTAGCTGCGCGAACATCCATCCCGTTTCGCCGCTGTCCAACCGGACGTGATACCACTGGCTAGTTTCATCCCGACCAAGAACACTCAACACTTGCCCCGCCGGTACTTGGATAATCACCCCTGCATCCGTATTCGGTGCGACGCGCAAATTAACCGCGCCGTCGGTCGTCACGTAACCCGGTTGTGGCAAGGTAATTGGTCGGTCGAGCAGCGCAACCGGAAAGTTTTGCACCATTGTTTCGTCCAGCAGTGCCGGAAAGCTCGGTGAACTGATGGGTGTAGCGAAGTCCGGCGCATTGTAGCTAACGGCGCTTTGCTGGCCGGGGCGCATCACTTGTTCCTGTCCGCCGCTGTACAGGCTGGTTTGACCGGAAAGCGCCGCGAAGATAGTTTGTGTGCCTGAAGTTTGTACCATCAGCGTACCGTTCAACCCTACCGAGACACCGTTAATGGCGATATTGGTTGGCTGCCCGAACGGTGTTTGCACCACATAGGCGCTGCGTGGAGCAATGCCGCAGCTTGGCAGTTGTTCGCTGGTTTGTACCACCACCGACTGCCATGCAGGGTAATCGACAAACGTGTTATTGACGAGGTTGACATCCCCTACCATCAAACCCGTATAACGAATGGGTGCTGCGGGGCGCAGCCAGATCAAACCGCCGTTGCTATTTTCGACTGCGATAGGTGATGTACGCAGGCTGGTGACGACGCTAACATCCACCAACGCGCCGATAGGGTTCAGCGCATGGCTAACTGGCCCTACCGGTTCAACCTGCGGTGGTGCGCCGCCGTTGCAGATATAACCGACCGTTTCTTTAATGCAGGCATCGCTGGCGGCTGTCCATATGGCATCGACCGCCGGGGCGCAGTCCTGAGCCAATGCCCAGACACCACCGAATACAAGCATGATGATTCCGGTCAAAAAGCTGAAGATTGTGCGCCGCATATGTTCCATCCGTCTTGCTGGTTTCCACGCTATTCTACCAGAGATTGCGCGAACGGAACGCTTGCCGGATTAAAGAATGGGGAATGCGTAGGAATTGCGCCAAGTGAATAATCCCACTTGGCGCTAATAAAATTACCGGTTGTTTAGCTAGGTACGAGCGATTCGGCTATTTTCAGCATTTCGGCCAGTGGCAGCTTTTGACTTTGCATCATAAAAGTAAACTCACCTTCTTGCCAGATGAGCATATTGATACCAGCTCCCAGCGGCCACGTTGAGACCTGTTCCGCCCATACACCGTTATACCCCCTCACACGAACATCAGTGATCGGTGCATCCCCGACTGGAAATTCGCGTGTTTGCAACGGATTATTCAAATCGTATATGGTTTGATAGAGACTTAGACCATCATCAAGTTTGTGGTTGTAATAATTTACCGTAACCGAGTTCATACCATTTCGCTGCCACACATCTCTTGAACTGGATCGATATTGAGGAGGCAAATATGCGGGGATAAGTATCCTAAAACCCGTTAATGCACTGGCCTGTTCTACCGACAAATGCCGCATCTCATAAACCTGCGGCGTGATGTTGGGAATCGGTGTCGAGTTGGGTGGCGGTGTAGGTTGGGCGCTGTAGACATCAAAGCCAGTGGGATTGTTGCTGACGGTAATTGCCCCAATCTGACGCAGCACGTCTTGAGCAAAAGTACGCAAGGGTGGTACGGCGAGAACGATGGCAGAGATAATGAGCAGTGCTGTTAGGCCGATAGCGACCATGCGTAACCCGCGCCATGTAGGATATGAGGAACGCATTTGTGTTCGGCTTATCTGTAACGTGGAGGCTGTTTCGAGCAGGTGTTGGCGAATAGTTGGCAATCGCTGGCTGTCGGCGCTCAAATCGGTGTGTGCCAGCTGGTCAGCGAGAACGCGCAGTGGCTCATCTTGGGCCACTACCGGTAAAGTGGGCATCTCACCAGTGGTTAGGAATTGGTCAAGGTCATGATTAAAGGCTTTGACGGTATCTTTATGATTCATGTTTTATTTCCTCATCATTCAAAATTTCCCTCAGGCAATTGATCGACCTGTAGAGAATAACCCCAACGTTGCTTTCACTTAATCCCGTAATACTGGCGATTTGGCGATTGTTTAACCCACCCGCGAATTTGAGCGCAATCAAGTTGCGTTGGTCATCAGTTAAGCGACTTACCGCAATCACCAATTGTTGTTGGGTTTCGTTGTGGATGGCAGCCGACTCCGGTGGTAGGCTGTTGGCTGGATGATTAGCAGCAGCATCGAGCGGCAGCCATTGCCAACGATGCTTTGCCCTGTAATGGCGGCTGACCATGTGGTGAGCGATGCCGAATAACCATGCTGCGAACGGCGCTTTATCCGCACGGTAATTCGGCAGATTATCTAGCATATGCTCGAAGGTTTGCGCGGTTAGATCGTCAGCGGTTGCTCGGTCATTGACGCGGTAACGCATATAAGTGTAAACACGAGGCGCGTAATGATCGTAAACAGCGGCTAGAGCAGTTGGGTCCTTCAAAGCCCGTGCGATCAATATGCATTCGTCTGGTAGTGGTTGTGCAATAGCGTTCATTAATCCTCTTGAGACGATTATCACAGGTCTCTATGAGGTAATTGCCCGAAAGTCACAAAGTATTACAGTTGTAGTTTTTAAAAGGCATGAATGCTCATCCAGCATTTACCTGAATCTTGATGAATGTCTGTTGCGCCCTATGTTACACTCAAGTCAGTACTTGGTTTTTATGGATAGATGAAGAGGTGTGATGTGGAGAGTCCCTTGGACTCTGGCAATCCGCCAGTGATGCTGCTCGCCGCCTTTGCCGATGCGTTCCCCGACCATATCGTTCAACTGCTGGTGCGTGCGCCGGGGCGCGAAATGTGGATCGCCGCCAGCTATTCCGGTGACAACAGTATAACCGTCGTCGCACCGGAGGTTGAAGGCCGCGCGACTTTTAACCTGCAAAGCGCGAAGGTCAAGCAGACCATCACCCGCCGCCCGCTCCCCCGTTGGGCGCGTTATCCGGCAGGCGTAACACTCATGCTCGCGCAGGATGGGCTAGATTTGATTGGCCTGAACTTAGTCGTGATGGGCAACGAACCCCCCGGCCCGCGTTTTGATTACGGTTCCGGCATGGCCTTCGCCGCCCTCTGGCACGACCTGTATCAACTCGACTACACGATTGATACGCTGATTGATTTATGTGACCGTGCGCGCCGCGAATATGTGGAAGTCGAGGCGAGGTAATGTCAATTCGCAAGGCGAACTCTTGAGAACTGGAACATACATTCAGTGTCCGGTAGCTAGAGCGCCTAATAGCGATTTACGGTAAATAATAGGTTGGTCAGTCGCGCATTTTGAAGCGCCTTTAGTGCGGTTAGTTGAGTGGCTTTAGCCCTCAGCGGCGCAACCAAATAATTGCCATTAGGCGCTCCCCAATTGAATCCCACGACTATTCTTTGATAACTGGGGCCATGATCGCGTCAATTTCCGCCAGATCAGCTAGGTTCAGTTCCCACCTTACTGCGGCGGCGTTGGCACGGACTTGCTCTGCTGAGGTTGCTCCCGCGATGACCGATGGAATACTCGGCTGCGCGGCGAGCCACGAAAACGCCAGTTCAAGGATGCTGTGGCCTCTAGCCTCCGCAAACTGAATGAGCGCCTCGACCTTATTCAAGTTTTCATCACTCAATAATTCATTTTTCGCGTTTTTCAGCCGTGTGCCTTCCGGCGCGGGTAAGCCTTTCCGGTACTTCCCCGTGAGCAAGCCGTTTGCGAGTGGGAAATACGGTAGATAGCCAATGTCCAATCGCGCACACTCTGGCAGGACATCATCTTCATCCGCGCGGTTGAACAGGCTGTACTCGTTTTGCACGCTGACGAAACGCGCCGCGCCTGCCTTGACTGCCGCTTCCGCCTCGCGCAGTTGGGCGACCGAGAAATTCGAGCAGCCAATCTCTCGCACCTTACCCGCCTTCACCAATGCATCCAGCGCCGCCAATGTATCCGCAATCGGCACGCTGTCATCCGGGCGGTGAAGCTGGTACAGGTCAATGTAATCCGTGTTCAAGCGGCGTAAACTATCTTCAGCCGCTTGCCGGATGTAAGCCGGACTCGCGCCGCCTTTGCGCTGCTCGTCAAGCGGGATGCCGAACTTAGTCGCGATGATCGCTTCTTGCCGCCGACCTGCCACCGCTGCGCCCAGCAGTTCTTCGCTGCGTGTGCCGCCATACACATCCGCCGTATCAAAGAAATTGATGCCCGAATCGAGGCACGCATGAACCACACTGCTCACCGCGCTGTCCTCCATGCGCCGCCCAAAATTATTAGTGCCGAGTCCGACCAGGCTAACTTGCAGGGAGCCAAGAGATCGCTTTTGCATGGTGTTTATCTCTCGTGAAATGGATATACGAATGTTGGATGACAAGTGTAACAGGCGGAGTGCGCTTCCGCCTGTTATTCAGTGAACTTAGAGGGTGATTGCGCCAATAGCCTGCGCGATGCTGTTTTCCGGTGTGATCTTGATTTGCTCATCAATTAGCACACCCTTTTCGTCGATAACCCAGTGCGAACGGGTGATGCCCATATACGTCTTGCCATACATCGACTTTTCGCCCCATACACCCCATGCTTCCAGCACTTTATGGTCAACGTCGGAAAGCAGGTCGTAGGGAAGGTTTTCCTTCTTCTTCCACTTCAATTGATCTTTGGGTTCGTCCGCGCTGATGCCCAGCACCACCGCGTTATCTGCTTGAATCTTGGGGAAGTTATCGCGGAAGCCGCACGCTTGTGTAGTACAGCCGGGGGTGTCGGCCTTCGGGTAAGCGAACAAGATCACTTTCTTGCCGCGAAAATCACTCAGCTTAACCAGCTTGCCATCCTGATTTGGCAGTTCAAAATCGGGTGCGACTTCACCAACTTTAGGCATTGTTGTTCCTCTCGATGAACTAAACGACTGGCTCCACAACCTTCTGACGACAAGTACGCGCCCAATTGTACCGTATGCCTCCCGATCTGCTGGCTATGGCCTTATCACCAATTTTCAGCATACGGTATGCTTATGCCTGTTTGTTCAACCATTAATGGGTGTTATCCACAGGCAGGAATATTCATGAGTTCGTTTAACTATAACAACCGCCGCTTCCACATGCGTGACCGCAAAAACCCCGGACAATTTACCGGGACGATCTTCTACTACAACCAGACCGATGATGTCGTGTGGGGGCATTACGTCGGTGGCGGCTGCAAGTACGGGCAGTTTATGGCGGTTGTCGATGCCAACGGTGTACTGGATTTGCGCTTTCAACACATGACCGATGAGGGCGAATGGCAGTGGGGTAAGTCGCTCTCCACCCCCGAATATCTGCCGGATGGCCGGATCATGCTCAGTGAGGACTTCATTATGGAGTCAAATGGCTTGAAGGCCATTTCGGTTGTCGAGGAACTAGAAGATTAAGCGGTAGCTTTTAAAGCGGTCTATCGGGGAGAGTTTGTCGCTCTCCCCCTTATTCGCTGCCTTACACTGTGACGCTGGTGTTCGCTTCGAGCGCCTTGATCGCCTTATCCACGCTGTCCGTCGGTGCGACTCCCACTTGTGCGTCAATTAGCTTACCGTTCTCGTCAATCACCCAATATGAGCGCATGGTCATCGGAATTTTGATCAGGCTCAAAACGGGAATACCCCACGCGCCCCACGCATCCAAAAATGTGTGCTTGGGGTCAGAAAGTAAGTCGTACTGGAGTTTCTTGCTTTGCTTCCAACCCTTTAAGGTTTCAACGCTGTCCGTGCTAACCCCGAACACCACCGCGTTTTTTGACTGGATACGTGGCAGTTCGTCGCGGAAGGCGCAGGCTTGGGCGTTGCAACCGCCCGTGTTGGCCTTCGGGAAGGCGAAGATCACCACCTTTTTCCCGCGTAAATCGCTCAGGCGAACGGGTTGGCCTTCTTGGTTGAGGAGTTCAAAATCAGGTGCGACTTCACCAACGTTGGGCATGGTTAGCTACTTTCAATGTTTTATCCATTTCGATGTCCACTGATTATATGTCTGCCCGTTCCCGATTGACATAAGCAACCTGTGAGAAATGTTTTAGGCTGTAGCGTTCTGGTCGGCTGTCTAATTTTGTCGTCAGGTCGCTGGCAAGCCGTTGTGGATTTATAAGCGTGCCTAGCTTAGAATGCCGTGTTATGAAACTGCTCAACGATTTATTCCGACGATTTGACCTTGCCATGCTGCTGGTGTTGGTGCTGTGCGCCTTCACTTTATGGCCGCTGCTTTCCCGCGCAGGCTTGCCCAACGGCGATGACGTACTCTATCACGTTTACCGCGCTGCCGAGATGGATCGGGCATGGTCGCACGGCGTATATATGCCGCGTTGGGCGGAAGCCTTTTATGAAGGCTACGGTGCGCCACTATTTCATTATTACGCCAGCCTGTCCTACTACACCACCAGCCTTTTTACGCGCGTGTTGGGTACGAACGCGGTCGATAGTCTGCGGGTATTAATCGCGTTCGGCATGTTGGGCGGCGGCCTCGGCATGTATGGCTTCGTGCGGGCATACACGGGTAAAGCCGGTGGTGTAATCGCGGCGGTCAGTTACGCCTACAGCCCCTACATCCTGTTTACCGAGCCGTATTCGCGCGGCGCGTATCCTGAGTTCATGGCTTTTGCCCTGTTCCCGCTGGTGATGTGGGCCTACAGCAGCCTGCTTCGGCGCGGTCACATAGTTACCTTTGTGCTGGCGGCGCTGGGCAGCGCGGCACTCATCATCACCCATAACCTGATGGCACTCGTGCTTACAGCGGTTTTGGGCGCGTGGCTCGTGTGGACTGCCATCTTTGGTCATCAGGCATTCGGCCAGCGTCCATCCGCCGGTACTCAACGCAGCAGTCGTAATCTGCGCGATCTTGTTCTGCCCCTACTTGCCCTTGCCGTCAGCCTCGGCTTGACCGCCTACTTCTGGCTGCCAGTGGTCAAAGAGGGCGATGCCGTTAAACTGAGCAACTTGATCGGCGTGGCACAGTTAGATTACCGCCGCTTCTTCGTGCCGGTTTTACACCTGCTCGATTTCTCGCCGCGTCTGGATGGTGGCGCGTTCAACGGGCTTGAGCATCAGCTCAACTTGGGTGTCGCCCAATGGACGCTTGCGCTGCTCGGTGTCATCGGTTTCGCTGGCCTATGGCTTTGGGACAGGTGGCGCAAACAAGCAGCCGCATCCACCGCCTTGCCACAGTTCGTGTTTTTCACGCTGATGTCGGTTGTCTTTGTCGGCTTGATGCTGCCCGCTGCCAGCGGCTTATGGGCGGTCATTTCACCCTTAGCCTTCCTCCAATTCCCGTGGCGCTTATTGGGGCCAGCCGCCTTTTGCCTCGCCGTCTTAGCGGGGATGAATGCCCTTTGGCTGCTGCGTCTGCCCCAATATACAGGCGCAGGTTTAGCGGCGGTAATAATCATCCTCATCATCACCTTGGCCTCCCCGCTGCTCTACATTCCCGAATGGAAACACGAAACCGTTGACACCTCGGTCGCGGCCTACCAGCAGGCAGAAGTACAGGGCTTGCAGCGCGCAACCACCTTCTCCAACGAATACTTACCGAAGGCTGTTTCCGTCGAGCCGGGGGCAACCCCACGCCTCATGGCGGATTACGCCGATGGTTATCCCATCAATAAAGCCCATCTCGAAACCCTGCCCGAAGGCGTAACGGTTACCCCCGTCAGCCACACCCCGCAGGAAGATGTCTGGCAGATTGATGCGCCGAACGACTTCACCTTCGAAGTACTCACCTATGATTGGCTCGGCTGGACAGCCGAAGTTGATGGGCTGCCTGTACCCATCACCCCCTCCGACCCGCACGGCCTCATTACCTTGCCGGTACCCGCTGGCAGCCATACCGTTCGCGTCTACCTCGGCAGCACCCCCGCGCGTGACCTCGGCAGCCTCATTTCACTTGCTAGCTTATTGATGCTGGTTGTCGCGGTCGTTGGAATCCGCCGCTTCAAAACACAGTCGTCGAATGGAGGGGCGCACGGCTGTGCGCCCACTCAATCAGCCTCACTCATCGTCGGCGTGGGCATCGGCACAGTCGCCGCCTTCCTGTTCCTACTCGCCTACATGCGCGAGGGTGGGGCATGGGTCGTCTCGCCAGTGGGTGAGGTGCTGCTGGCGGAACACCCACTCGACTACCGCTTGGGCGATCAACTCCACCTCATCGGCTACGACCTGAACGGTGAGTCCTTCCGTGCGGGTGACCACATCGAGCTAAAAGTCTACTGGTACACGACCGCCCCCATCGAGTATGGCTACGCCAGCTTCGTCCATGTGTCAACCGGTGGGCCGCCATCCGCGCAGGCCGATAAGCTGAATCCGGCGGATATTCCCACCAAAGTCTGGCCTTCAACCGGCTATCTGCACGACGATTACGTGATCGACCTTCCCGCTGATATGCCAGCCGGTGACTATCAACTGCTGATCGGTTTATACACCTGTGATACCCGCCCCATCGGCGACTGCGGCAATGGCGACCGCGTGCCCGTAAGGGGTTCCGATGGGCAGTCGGTCGGTGATATGGTCCCATTAACGAATATACGGGTGAACCCCTAAAGAGATCGAGGGAACAAAGGGTGCGACGATTATTGGGCGCGGCAGCATTACTCATTCTCGTGGTGGTTTACCTCACCACTCTCCAAACCATCCCCAACGGTTCTGAACATTATTACATGATCGACGTGGGCGAAACGCAGAACGTCCTCAACCAATGGGGGACGCTCCACGCCACTGGCTACCCGCTGTATGTCATCGTCAGCAATATCCTCGTCGCCCTGCTGCGGTTGCTGGGTGTCAGCGCCGCCACCGCGCCCGCCATCACCTCGCTTATTTACGCGCTTGTCGCCCTCGCCTTGATCTTCCGCCTCGCCCTCGAAGTGACGGGCAAGGCGTGGCTGTCTGCCGGAATGGTTGTGCTGTTCGGCCTAACCCGCACCGTTTGGGTACATGCCGCCATTGCCGAAGTCTATTCCTTTGGCCTCATGTTCCTCGCCGCGCTCCTGTTGATCGCCCTTTGGCAGAAGCCCATTCGTGGGCGCGTGTATTGGTTGGCGCTGCTCGGTGGCATCGGCGCGTTCCACCATCGGGCGATTGCGATGGCCGCCCCCGCGCTGGTCTATGCCGTGTGGGGCGAAATTTTTGCCTCCACAAAGAGCATAAGCCGGGGTTATATGGTTGTCGTTCGGCGGCTTGTCATCAGTGGCTTGCTGGGTTTGCTCGGTTTCGTGCAGTACGCCTATCTCCCGCTGCGGGCATGGGCTAACGCGAAATGGGTTTATGGCGAACCGGGGACGTGGGATGGCTTCTGGGATCAGTTCTTGGGTCGCGAAGCCTCCCGCTTTATCGGTGCGCCGTCCACCAATGCCGGCCTGCTAGCCAACCTCAACCTCGTGAATACCGTGTTGGTGACCGATCTAACGCTCGTTGGGGTGATCCTCGGCCTAATCGGTTTACTGCTGGCGCTGTGGAACCCCGCGCGGCGTAAGGTCGCTGTCACCATGCTCCTCAGCGGCGGCGTGGCCTATGCCTTCCATGTGCTGCTGTATACCGATGTCCTCTCAGCCCTCATCCTCCCCATAACCTTATCCCTCGCGTTCGGCTGGCTGCTCCTTGCCGAAGCCCTTTTCACCTTCCTGTCCACAAAGGTGCAAACAACACAAAGAAATGAAACTTCCTCCACCGTTTACGGGGGAGGATTGAGGAGGGGGTTCGCCGTAGCGTTATTCATAGGTGTCGCCCTCCTCTTTGCCGCCACCTTAATCACCCGGAACCTTGCCTTCATCCACGAGATGACCACCAACCCCACCGGTTTGCAAACCATTGAACTCGCTAGGGGTACGCCGCCGGGTTCGGTGCTGATGCTCGATTGGGGGCCGCGTTACTTTGCGGCGGGTTTTGCCCATGATGTCCTCGGCGAACTGCCCGATATAACACTGGTCAACCATAAGGCCGATTTCAAAGCCTTAGCGGTCGAGCAGGGGCGAGAGTTGGTCACAGCCGATTTTACGTTTTACAATCGACCTGTAAGCTGGTGGGAAGCGCAGTTAGGGCAGCCCGTTTATCTCCACGCCGCTGCGCCGGAGTTGGTGACCATTGCCATCACGCCGCCAATGGCGACCGGCAGCATCAGTGGCATCGAGGCGACAAACGTGCAGGTGAGTTGTACTGCTAACGCCATTGACCTCGCGGTGGGTTGGGCAGCGGCGGAAAAGCCGGATCACGACTTGAGCGTGTTCGTCCACCTCCTCGATGCAAGTGGCACGATGATCGGGCAGGCGGACGAGGCCGCACCCGTCTATGGTTGGCGACCCCTAACCACATGGAATGCAGGTGAGGTCATCCACGATGTCTACCGCCTTCCACGTTTGCCGGAAGCCAGCAGCATTGCTTATGGGTTGTATCGCCAGCTTCCAAGTGGCGAATTTGTAAACGAATATACATTTAACGCGGCGGTGGAATGTGGATAAGCAGTTTAAAGTGCAAAGTTTCAAGCTGCAAACCGAAAATGAGGCGCGTCCCCGGGACGAGAAGTGTTTATCCGCCGTTGGTCGGAAGCTCAAATCCACCCTCAGGTCACTGGTGGGCGGTATGCTGGTCGTACTATTAATAGGAGCATGTACGAGCAATGCGCCGACGGAAGCAACCTTTACGCCGCCCGCCGTGCAGCCCAAGATACTGGTGACGGTGGCGATCTCGCCCACGCCCAACGCTGAACAGCAGCAGGCACTGGCAGCCGCCAACCCGCCCACTGCCACCGCTGTCGTCATACCAACTGCCACCGCCACACCCTATATCGGTGTATTTCTCGGCGAGGTGGAAACGGTAGGGGATGGTGGGGCGGTCATCCCGCCTGCGCTGCTCGGTGCGCCGACCTCCAGTGTCTCGGTCACATTAGTGGCAGGGCCAGTTTGTCCCGCGCAAGCCGATGTCTTGTTCGGCACGCGCTGGGCGGAAAATGTGGAAGCCAGTATCGCGCTCGGCTGCCCGATTGAAGGCGGCAAGGAATTTACCGGAACGTTCCAACTGTTCGAACGCGGGGTGATGTACTTCATACCCACCGGCGAAATTTGGGCGATTGCACCTGCCGAAAGCCGCATGTGGTACTCACCCAACGCGCCGCCTGTGCAGCCGGGGGACATTATCGTGCCGGAAGGTATGATGGCTCCCTCGTTGGGTTTTGGTGCGGTCTGGCGGGGTCTGCCCGGTGTGGAAGCCTCGCTCGGCTTTGCGCGTACGGGTGAGCAAGGGAGTAAGCTGGTCATGCAGAAGTTCCAGAACGGCAGCTTGCTTGCGGATGGCAGCAGCGGACAGGTCTTCATCCTGCTATCCGATAATCGCGCGTTCGGCCCGTACTAACTACAGAAGCACGACCATTAAGAGTTTATCAATGCGTCATCTTGCCACCCTGCACCCCATGCCGCCCTATAACTTCCCGCTGCTGCTAGATTTCCTCACGCGCTTTGCCCATCCGACGCTCAATATCGTCGCCGACGGTGCCTTCTGGCGCGTCGTCAAATCGGTAGATGGCTTGGCGCTGCTGCGGGTCACCGGCAGCGGTGCGCCTGATATGCCCCGGTTGGATGTGCATGTAGCCGCCAGTCGCGGCACGGTGGATGACACCGAATTGCTGGATACCATTCAGCACGTTCTCCCTTTAACCCATCAGTGGAACGGCTTTTACGACGCGGCACAGTTAGACATGGGCTTGTGGGCTGTCGTCGCGCCCTTGCTCGGCTTGCCAGAAATCCGCACCGCCACTGTGTTCGAAGCGCTTATGCAAACCGTCATCGAACAGCAAATAAGCTGGGTCACGGCGCAAAAGGCGCAGCGCTGGCTGGTTGAATGGGCGGGTAACACTATCGAGTACACAGGTCGCGTTCACTTCGCCTTCCCGACCCCCTCGCAAATCGCCGCCGCCACCGTGGACGATCTGCTGCCGCTAAAAATCACCTTCAAACGGATGGCGCTCATGATCGACCTTGCCGCGCAAATCGCGAATGGCACATTAGATGTGGAACGCTTAGGCCAGCTATCGCCCACCGAAGCCTACCAGCGCCTGACCGCCATCAAAGGCATCGGCCATTGGACAGCCGCCGTTACCCTCGAACGCGCCTTCGGTTATACCGATTGGGTCGCCTATAATGATTTGGTTCTCCAAGCTGCCACCAACCGCTACTTGCTCGGTGGCAGCGGTCGCATCCCGCCCGAACTCGTCGCCCAAACCTTCGCCCGTTACGACGAACATGCTGGTATCGCCGCCCGCTACACCATGTTTCGCTGGGTTTTCGAGCAGTACCCCCCTCGCACCGATACCCCAAACGGTTGATACTTGTAGGGAAGCAGCATCCGTACCATCAATCAACATCATCCCCACGCTCGTAGCGACAGCAGACAGGCTGTCCGCCGCTTCTTCTCCACAGCCATCTTGTTAAGTACGAAACTTTCCAAGCATTCCCGTTTACGACCGAAGGAAGTCCTTTTGGGCAGGGGATATTCGCCTTGCCATAGGGTCTATAGTCCACTTGTGGGGTTATCCTATGGCAATTGCTGCCACCTAAATAATTCTAAACTTGCTGCATATTTGGTATACGCCTGTGCGTTCACTTACGCCGTTTTCGAACCTAATTCTGCCACGATTGCAGCGCCCGAAGCTGCGCCGTCTTCTTCGACTGGTGCGCCGACATCCGTTGCAGCACATCATCAAGGATCGTCACCGCCTCGCGGATATACGGTCCCTTGTTCAGCATCACGCATTCCGACCGTTCGGACATCGCCGCGTCCGTCATCTCCGCGCGGGAAGGCCGCCCCTTCTTGACGAGATTTTCCAACACCTGCGTCGCCCAGATCACCGGCACATGCGCCGCCTCGCACAACCACAGGATTTGCTCTTGCATCTCCGCCAGCCGTTGATAACCAATCTCCACTGCCAAGTCCCCTCGCGCGATCATCACACCCAATGGCTGTTGACCCGCCGCCTGCACCATAATTTCCGGCAGATTAGTCACCGCCCGCCGGGTTTCCACCTTCGCCACGATAGCAATCTTGCTTGGGTCTTCCAGCCGTTCCGCCAGTGCCTGTTGCAGCAGCATCACGTCATTCGCGTCCTGCACGAACGAGTAATTAATGATGTCCGCGTTCTGTGCCACGAAGTCGAGGTCGAGCAGGTCTTGCTCCGTCAGCGCCGGAATCGTTAACTCGGTATCAGGGAAGTTGATGCCTTTTTCCGCCTTCAACTTTTCGCCTTTTTGGCTGGCGTGTGTCACCCGCAGCACCAGCATATCCCCGTCAGCGTCTTCCACCACACAGCCGAGCTTGCCGTCGTCAATCCACACCTGCTCACCCGCTTCCACCGCCTCGAAAATGTGCGCCAGTGAACACTGCGCTTGGACGGGGAAGTCCTCCGATTCTTTAGGCTTATCCTTCGTCAGCCGCAGTGTATCACCCACTTTCAGGCGACCTTTTTCCGGCATGATGATATTCTGGGTACGGATTTTCGGGCCGCCCAAATCCATTGATACCTTGCACCGCCGTCCGGTTTCCGCCTCCGCCCGGCGCAAATGCCCGATCATCGCCCCCCATGCGTCCGGCGTATCGTGGGCGCAGTTAATGCGAATGCAGTTCATCCCGTGTTGCAGTAGATCGCGGACGAATGTGTAACTGTGCGCTGCCTCACTCGGCATCGTCACCATAATCCGCACACGCCGTTCCGCTGGCGGCTCGCCGAAGACATTCTCCGTCTGCCGGTAAAGCAGCCGTTCACCCCGCGCGAATGAGTTGGCCTTTGGGCGTGGAATATCCTCGCCGCACACCGCCCCCAACGTTGAAATCACCGCGTCGAGGTTCGGCATCACCCGCGCCTCAATTCGCCCCAATGATGACAACCCCCACGGGGTCAGGTCTGCTTGTAAGGGGCGCAGGTCGCGCTTCCGCAGCGCCAGATACAGCGCTAGGTTGCGTGCGCTCAGGAGGAAATGCCGGTTGCCGATGCTCGGTCGCCAGCGGGCGAAGATTTCGTTGCCTTCGTCGCAAATATCTTGGCGCAGGTCACGTAGCGTATTGAGCAACTCATACGGTCTAGTATCAGTGAGGGGTTGGGCTGTCTGGGTTTGCATGGTGTGTCCTTTTCCACAGTTTCACTCTACGCTCACTTGGGAAGCGTGTGAGGTGCTACTCGTCGTTATTTTGGCATGTAGTTCCGCCTATTGTGCCGTATGGGGATGAGGGATACCTTAACACGCCCTGCGCCTTAAATGTGCGAGCAACAACCACCTTGTTTCATATAGGCAATGGATTTAATCCATTCGCATTACTTTCAATACGCATCTAACTTTTATCTCACCGTTTTTAGGTCGCGTATTGTTCTCCTGTAGGGGAGGGGCTGAGACCCTCCCGCGTATTTGCGCCTCCATCGCTTGCGTGGGAGGTGTCGCGTCAGCGACGGAGGGGTCCTTTCTATTCTTGTTCCACGTACGCCTTCAAATCTTGCAGCACCAATGTATACCCGTCGCCGGTTTGCTTGGCCCGTTCTTCGCGGATGTCCTCCGGCAGCGTTTCGAATCCACCTTCGGTCACATTTAAACGGGTGCCGCCGTTTTCGGTATTCAATCGCATACTCGTGAACATACTTGTCGAGGGAAATTTTTCGTTGGTTTGCCATTGGAGGGCGAACTCACGCGGTGGGTCGATAACCGCAATCGTCGCATAAGCCGCATCCTCGTTGCCGAATTGCACTTTCCCGCCGATTTGCAGTGCAGAGATCGACCACTCATCCGGCGGCCACCACTTACCCAGTTGCTGCGGATCAGTAATCGCTTGCCAAACCCGTTCTGCCGTTGCGGCGATCCAAATACTGCGCTCGACCGTGAGTTTATCCATACCCTAATCACCTCTATGTGTAACTTTTTAGTTGCACTTAGTATAGGTTTAACTCTACTATAGTGCAATCCGAACCGAATGTATGAGTACCGGCTCAGACCTGTTTTAACGCTTTATGAGTGGTGATATTACGGCATCCTCATCTAAATTTCGTAAATCTTTCACATTTTATAGATGCGGTTTTACGGCTTCCTACGGCATACTAATAGAAGATCATAAAAAACAAACAGAATAAAACAAGTATAAAACGAATAGTACGAAGAACGTGATAATCGGCCTACACATTTCGTAAAAAGAAACGCATCATAAAGGCAAACGTCAACCACAACATTTGTTTTTGAAAGTGTAAATAAAAATGTCCGACACATGGTTAAATTGGGCGCAGCGGTTGCAGGCGCTTGCCCAAACGGGCCTCACCTTCGCCGCCAACGACTTCGACCGTGATCGCTATAACCAAGTTGCTGCCATCGCCGCCGAAATGTTATCGGCGGGCGGCATGGGGCAGGTGGACGGACTCGAAAAGTTATTTGACCAGCAGCAGGGCTACGCTACGCCGAAGGTTGATGTACGCGGTGTCGTCATTCATGGGGGTAAAATGCTGCTGGTGCGCGAGAAGCTGGATGCTGGGCGCTGGACGCTGCCGGGTGGTTGGGCAGATGTTGGCGAGTCTCCCGCGTTAGCCACTGAGCGCGAAATCGAAGAGGAAGCTGGCTACACAGCGCGGGCGGTCAAGCTGCTGGCGCTGTATGACCGGAATAAACACGCTCACACCCCCTACATTTTCCACGCCTATAAAGTCTTTTTTCGCTGTGAATTGGTAGACGAGGTTCAGCATTTGGTTGCCAATGTCGAGACCGAGGAAACCGGTTGGTTCACCGAAGCCGAACTCGGTTCGCTCGAACTTTCCATCGGTCGCGTCACACTCAAGCAGCTTTACCGCTTCTTTGAACACGACCGCCACCCCGACTGGCCCACCGATTTTGATTAAGTAATGAGTTAGGAATTCCCAACTCTTGGACTGGGTATTTATTCCCTCCATTGCTTG